>JAABUP010001888.1_pt1 | contig 42606 bp, 57 predicted proteins | sample 5559201 | NCBI WGS metagenome assembly JAABUP01 (sample SAMN10711887, study PRJNA513373) | rock metagenome | isolation source: Antarctica rocks | place: Antarctica
ATGTTGTTGACAAAGTCGATGTGTTTTCAGTGCAATTTGTTTCCCAGCCACCAAATGCAAGTATAAGACAGCAGTAAGCGCAAGTAACAGAACAAACAGCCTGAGTACGTACATATAAGACAACCACATTTGCAAGTTACGTATCAAAAAGATTGGCAACACACATTCACAACCGTTGTAGATGCGCGCGCTAGCCCTGCAGCAAAGACATGGCCTTTCCTCTTTGTGTGCAACCACAACCGAGCGTGCAAGTCATCATCATAACAAACTGTGACTGACAACTGTTACCAAAATGAAGGCTTACTGGTGCAAGAGCCACTTTGGCAACCACGGCTGCACTATCTCCCTCAGTCATGGCATCAGCTGATTGTGGTGGGTTAGCAGGGCCAGCATCCATCTCAATTTCAAGACTGCCACTGTCTGCCCATGACATGGCTGGCAGAAGCCCTGCTGACATTGCCTTGTTGAGAGCCAACTGCACCACAAAGGACAAGCAAGATCTTTGCAATGGAGGTAATTGCATTGACATCATACAAAGACAGAAAGAATTGCTGCAAAGATGTCAAATGACTCACTCAAACTCAAAATGTGTTATGCAGCCTTTTCAATGTTGCAATGCAAAGGGATGCTCACCTACAAGTGAAGAGGGATGCTGACTAACTAATCATACAATCTTCATTGTATACATTGCTATTTGTTTCTGCTGCATCAGTTTCGCAGCAGCAAGCAAGCCTTGTGATTTTTCTTGACTGATGAATGTAAGCTCACAAGCAAGCAACAATGTACATTTCTTGCATCTTGGGTTGGCAGCAATGCAAAAGAATGTGTCTTATGGGGTGTGCAATCAGCAAACTAGCAGTATAGGGTAAGGCTTTTTACACTATCTTGATGCCACATCTCAGGCTCAGACATGTTGTTGACGCAGAGCTGAGGACTAACCAAGTTGCTATGCCCCAGTGAGGCCAAGGCACCTTCCACAATGCTCACATCAAAGGCTCTAAGCACCGATCCTATGCCACTGTTGCCCCAAAACTCTCGGGTCATGCCCTGCATGGCTTGCGACCCATGCTTGAGCGCTGCTGCCATGGGCTGCAAGACCAACTCGTCAACGCTGACCTGAGTCAATATCTGCATGTTGCGGGGGTTGAATGCCGCAATCACAGCCTTCCATGCTGCCTCCAGCAGGAGAGCTGTTTTTCTATCTGCATCAGTCACAGAGGAACCATGTGCACACTATGAAAGTGATCGTGACTTGGGATGTTGCAAGAAGGACGGCAATGCTGGTGATTGCAGTGTATTGCGAAATCATTGATTGTGCAGGTAGTAGGGTCATTGAGATGCAGTGGCAATGGGCAGTCAATATGGGATCAAAGTGCTCTTGATGTCAAAGGGGCAGCAACAATGGTGATGGAGGCAACATCGGCAGTGGTGGGGTGGAGTGATCAAGCCAGATGGTGTGGTTTGACTACCGGTCATGATGTTTTGGAGCAGCTCACAACGATCAAAGTTTTGCAGACAACATGTTCTCTGCTTGCATACAGCAACAATACAGCCTGCACAGTATGGAGGGTGTTGACTGGCTGCTTGGCAGATAGCTGTATTGCGCTAGAAGGCGGCAAGCACAAGCAAGCCAGCAAGCAATAGCAAGCAAGCAGCAGCGAGCAAGTGAGCAAGCATTGCTAATCAAGGCAGTGCAGGCAGTGGTGGTTCACCTGTGACATGGTCAACAAGCTGGACGCAGGCAGCTACAGCTTTCATGGGAGGCTGTTGTGTGTCTGCAAGACTTGCACAAGCATCTGGGACTGCATCTAGCAGGGCGCTGATGTAGCCCATGCCGATGTCAGGGCAGGCCAATGCAGCATGGCAAAGGTGTTCTAGGCTGGTCTCTGCACAAGTGAGCATGATTTCTTTGCATGATGCTTACAAGATCAGCCTTGTGTAAACTGGACAAAATATACTGCCACAGCGACTGGTTCAAGGCAGTCTTGGCTAGCAATGCGTCATTGCAAAAATTTTGCCAAGGACACGACTAATGACAACATTGTTGCAACAGCAGCATCAAAGAACACTCTGAGTTCAGCAGCAATTACCCTCAGCTACTAGCAAAGCCATGCACACAAGAATGTCAAGCAATGCATGCATAGCACATACCAAGCAATTTAATACACAATACCATTAGGGGGACAGCCCTATGTGCTTCTGCTGCTGGTGCTTGAGAGTCACAGCATGCCTGCAAACACATTTTGACCCCTCATTCAGCAACGCAAAGCATTCTACACTGCAAAACTGACAGAGAGGCCCAATGCAATAAATTCACCTAATTGAAGCAACAGACGCATGCACAACATTTGTGCAACAGCTATTGCAGCAGATACACACATACAGACAAGCAATGCATGCTTGTCAAGTATAGGAAATTTAGACAAAATGTAATATGCACCTGCTTCACAATCATGCTTGCATCCGCTGCCAAGAAGCATGTCCACAAAGGCATACTTGCAGCTACCGGATCCTGTATTAAGGGACATTGAGGCTGCACTGAAGCTGCAGGCGTAGCTAGACCAGATTCTGATGTTGTGCTTGGTGACACGAGCACAGCCTTATCTACATCCTTCTGGCGCATGTCTGCTGCAAAGGAGAGCAGGTATGTGGCCAATGCCTCAGTGAAATCTGTCACACAGGCCTGTCTGTGACGTGCAACCTGCATTAAAAGAAATATATAGGAGTCTGGTGACTTACATTTGACCATTGTCAGCAACACAACACAGTATAGAGGACACAAACAGGTCTGAACCATTCTTCATTTGCTAAGACAAGTGCAGGCGTCTGTCAACATCGCCAGATTGATGAGTGCCAGGCATAGGGCTGTTGTACCTGAGCCACAACCACGTACAAGTTTTGCCATGGCGTGTACCATGACACCACATCTTGTCCAGAAAGCTCAACAACACCTTCCCTCATGTCTGCTCGCAGTTCTTTGCTTGCACCTGTTGTCCCTCTTGCACCCTGTCCCTCATCCTTGCTTGGTCCCTGGTATAGACAACATTCCACATGAAATCTTGCTATCACAGGACCATGCTTCCGCACTTCTCAGATGTACTAGTCAAGTTCATGTGTGCACATATTTTGCAGTTATGCAAACAAGTGCATTGATGTGATGAATGGACAATGTGTTGATGGCTGCCATGCAATACCTGAGCTGAAGCGTCTTTCACCTCTGGACTTTGCACAACATCTGACTCCCGGCCAGCAGATATTTCTCTCACAATGCTGACGTCACCAGCTGCAATACTCTGTTTCACAACTTCCAAAGGGATTCGCAAAACTTGGGCAGCAAAGGCAACCGCAGCAGTCACGTCTTCATCAGACTCAGCAAATGCGTCCACTGCCAGCATGTAGGTAATGATGGCTCGCATGAGCGCAGAGCATATTTCTAATGTCATGGGAAGATAATCGGAGGAAGACAACCCTGAACGTATGCTTGCACATCCAGGCTGCCAGTGGGTTTGGGACTGGTGAGCTAATTGTAGATCTTCCCCTGCATGTATTGATTATCAAATTGAGAGTCTGATGGCTGTTTTGAGTTGTACAACATAGCTTTGTGATACTTGGGGTCTCTGTTCATGACTGCATAGCAAAAGAAACCAAACACAGAGCTTGATGTAAACAAATTTTGATCCAAGCTGATGTTGTACAGAGTAGGAAAGTGAAACATCTTAAGTTGCGCAATTGGCAAGCTTGCAAGCAGCTTCAGCAAAACAGTCACACAGGCGTGCACCTGTGCTCAGCACCAGCCAGTACATTGAGCACACCCTTGACCATTCCCTTGGCAACAAAGCCTTCAAGGGCAACTCAGTGTCATCTGCATGCAGGAAAAGCAGAAGACTTTTATGATTCAGTTTCATCCGTTCAAACACCTGCTCAAGCTTACTCAGGCAATTAAGACTGATGGGAGTGTTGGCGGCTGTCGCACATTACATGCCAGCTGTTGTGTGCACATGTGCAAGTCAAGCATAGCACAACTCAGCATGCCACATGATAACAGAGCACAACACGGCACAACACGGCACAACACGGCGCAGCATAACACAGCACATCACAAAATGGCAGTTCAACACTGTACAACATGGCACGTCAAAATTCACCTAGCAAAATAATGTTCACATGTCCATGTGCTGGAGCAGCCTTGATCAGATCTGTGCAGCTGCCAAGCATGGCAACAGCAGACGGCAGCAGGCATAAAAGCATATTGTTATGGTGATTGTTCAAGAAGGCTTGTACTGAAGCTGAGGACATGTGCATAAAGCATGCCCCAAGGGCGTTGAGCACGTGCGCGCTTGCTCCCTCTGCACCTTCATCTTGAGCATGAAGTGCCACCATCTGATGGCATAGCTCGCTGTACAACTCTTGTGCTGATTTGTGGTCCTGTATTGCAAATGCACATTACAATCAGCTTGAGGTGCACAGGCTTGTTTGCAGGCATACCTGAGCAAGATATATGGCGCTTGCCCAGGTACTTGTGCTGTTGTACAAGCACTTATTGAAATCAACTGCAGGGCATCCAGTTGCTACATTCTCTCTTGTTAGAGTGTCAGTTTGTGCATATGTGTCAACTTGCTTTTGCTGTTTTGCAATAAAGTGTTAGAGTGCCTCAGCATTTGCAGATCCATTATTGATGCTCAACTCTGCAAGACAGGTGTGAACCCACCTGTATAAAGGAGCTCATGTCAGACCTGTAATGTTCTGCCATGACACAGCACATCTTCTGAAGGATAGCTGCCAAGAGTTGCATCTGAACAATGCCAGAGGGTCGCACATCAGCCTGTGACGTGGTCACTAAGCTATTGATGCCAATCTGCTGGCGCAGCTTGCTCAATAAGGCAGAAAGCATCCAGACATGTGGCCAACTGTCTAACCACCTATTCAAGACCTGCATCAAAGTCAAGTTTTCCAAAAGTTTGTGTCTGTTGGCAACAGTGTGTGGCTTACTTCAACCAATCATGTACAGTACAAATCTATGTTCCTATGTAAATACATGTATTTATGTATATGTGTATCTATGTGTATATTGTATATATGTATCTATGTACTTACATGATATAGATATATATGTGTATATATATATATACAAATATGTATACAGTATAATATAGATTATTTACCAATGTATATTTAAAAGGAATAAAAAACGACGCTTTTCAGCGATCATCATGGGAGCCTCTTGAGGTGCGTGCGTGCGTGCGTGCGTGCGTGCGTGTGTGTGTGTGTGTGTGTGTGTCAGCACAGCTTAGCTACCACAAGCAACAAAACACATACAGTCTGACAATCTTGTCATGCTAATGTCAGAAGCACTCAATGAGAAACGGGCAACACACCTGTAGCCATAGGGGTTGAACTCGATCAAGGCCTTCTGACGGCATGGTGGCAAGCGCAAGCAGCACTGGAGAGGTGAAGCTGACCAGCAGTGACCTTTGGGCGGTGCTTGCCTCGCCGGGAACTGGGCAGACAAGCTGAAGCAAATAGTTCCACATTGCCAGGGCTGCCTATGCAACCGTGACAGCATCATCTCAGCACATAGTTGTTTGGCAAGCAACTTTGGACATAGTGCTTGCTTTATCGGCAAGGCGTGTCAACAATGTATCAGTATGTTTTGTGCAACAAGCAGCAATGTCCATTGTGTCAGGCAAAGGGCAGGCTGATACTGATTTTAGGTGCCAGAAACTCAGAGTCGTTCAGCATGCAAGTGTTGTTGGCTCCCTTGTCCCAAGATTATCACACATGTCTAAGACTGAGGCATTGTGGCATGTTCAAAGGACAGTTAAGACTATTGGTCACATAGTCATGGTAGCACACCTGATGCATACTGGCTCCCTTGTTTGCAGCAAGAGCTTCTGTGATGATGTGCAGCAGGAAATTTTGCTGCACCTCCAGCTGTTTACACATGCTGAGTTCATCACACAGTTTCTGCCATGCCTCATAGTTTGCCTTATGCAAGCTGTTGCAGTCAGCATTGGCGACTGTCTGAGAAAGAACCTGGACACATATACAGCAAGGTTTGCTTATTCTCTGTATATCGTATTGTAATAATCACAGGTAGTCCCTCCTACATTTGCATAAACATTGAGCTGATTGTAAATACAGTATGTACAGAGATAGCCTGGCTGAACAGTTGATGCCATCTAAACAGCAGCAGGCACATGCACTGGGTGTGCGGGATGCTTTGACGTTGTTGCATGTAATCACCACTGAAGAAGCCGCGGTCATGCATGAGCATTCTGACATGGTTTCAAAAATAACACCCTACCCTTCTCCAACAAGTGCTTCAAACTACTGCATTAAAGGTATTCCTACCTGCTGAACACCATCCATGCTGCGGCCTGAGCAATGGGACATGAGGCGGCTAGTCTCTCCTACAATGGCCGTCAACACTAGCTGTGAGCATCCTGACTTGGCTTGTTTGCTGACTGCTGTGCTTTAAGCCCCTCAGTGCCACTGCATTTCTTGGCCACCTTGTGCAACAGCATGATGAGCATACCCTCACCGGGCCCATTGGTCACCAGCCACTCAGTTGCCTGCAAAAGACAAACAATCACTCACAACTGGTGTATCTATATAGCATCATTGATATTGAGTGCGGTTTAGTATGATTGATGAGACACGGTGCACATGTGAACTTTGTGCAAGCACCCTTGAAGACATTTCTTAGCACACTGAATCATGACGCAGAATCACAGTTGCCTGGGCCTCCCCATGAAAACGCTGACTAAACATGGATTTGAGACACACCTGTAACACAGCAGAAGATGCAGCAACGTCTTGACCTAGCCCTGCCATGTCACACACTCCTGGAGGCATGGCAGCCAGTGCTAGCAGAACAGGCGTGCTGTAGTCTGCGATGAGTGTCCATGTGGCAGCCTTTGATGCTGGATCTTCACCGGTGTTGACCTTGCTGGCCAGCTGTACCATGTGCTTCCACAGTCCCAAGGCTGCCTGCACAGTGGGCATGCCACACCTACTGCTAGGGACCTTGAGATTGTTTTTTTCTTCCACATCTGATCACATCATATCTAAGCCTGTTGTTGCAAATGCTGACCATACACAGGCGTGACGTAGTTGAGACATGACTAATGATATAGCTACCGACAGAATAGCTAGCAGTCTGCAAGCTGCTTTGTTGCAACTGGCCTCCTATGCTGTGCATACATTACATGCAAATTTGGCTGTGCTACTGAGCCAAGACATTGTCCAAAGCAAGCTTGGACTGTGCGGGCAGTGTGTTTTACAGAAATTCAGACACATAGCTGAGATATGATACAAGTTTTCTGCCATTTGCAGAGTCATTCAATGAACGTGCCTGGTAAGCATCAGGTGTATGGCATGTCTTCAAAATGTGTATCACTGGCTTCAGTAGAAGTTTTTGCCGCATGCTCAGCTGACCAGCTTTAATGACGGTATCAGCAAGCTTCTTCCATGCCGTAACAGCAGCTTTCAGCAAGACCAAGCTGCCAGAATGGATGAATACATCACACAAAACCTGTAGCAGATGTCATGCCTTACCACTGAGTTTGCAGCATGCAGTCAGTACTTGTTGCAAAGCCAAGTCAAGCATGATCACAATTTGTGGGAGTAGCAGCTAATTGGGGTCAATGTAAGGCTTTACTTGAACATGTCTACAGCACATTGGTCTTCAACACGGCTGTCAAAGTTTTTCAGACCTTTGTGCAAAGTTGTGCAAAGCAAGTTGTTGCAAGTTGTACCGACTCTTACTAGGCAGCAAGTGCATGCCCTAAGGTTGCCAACTACTACTCAACAGACCGGCATTGTCCTTCAGCAAGCTTGTGACCTGCAGGTGACACGACGCAGCTAGGCCAGGTTTGGAGGGATTGATTCACCTGGGTCATGGCTTGCCCTACAGCTGCCCCTGGGGTCAGGAAGGCTGCCCCAAGCAAATCCAGATAGCAACACCAAGCGTTAATGGCATCCACTGCTAGTACCTCCCTTTCCTCAAAAGACAGCTCTTGCAATGCCCTCTTTTCTGCAGACCCTATATCATGTCAAGCGTCAATGGAGTTAGCTGAATCAGTTGTGCACTGAACACAACAAAGTCAAGGCATGCATCGAGCTTGACAATTAAGGGAGGACGGTGCGGTGACTAGTGCAAGCTTGTGCCACGAGTGCACGGCGGCCCTGACAAGTGTACACAATGCCACGTTTGCACCATGCAGCATTGTGCTGTGGACATGTATAATTCTTAGCTCTGTAATAACATCAGCATCCTCATATGATGCATGGCTGGTGCAAGGCGTCAAATTCCCCCATAGAAAGTGGGGCAAGCGCTCATACTGGCAGGTGTTATTTTTGCTGCTCTGTAACTTGATTGCCTCGGACCAGCTATTGCACAAGCAAACTTGCCTGAGTCCCAGCAAGCGCTTGTCCACGCACTCATGATGCTAAGCAGCCCATGGGAACCTGCCGCTAGGGACCCAGCCGGCGTGCCAAGCAGCTCAAGCAGCAGCTCTTCTTGTAAGTGCTCGCTAACTTTGCTCAGGCTACTGCTGTGCCTAGACCAGATATGTGTAAAGGTTTCCACAGCTCGCCGCCGCAACTTAGCCCAAACGGCCCAATCCTTCCTGTTTTCCTGTCATGCCCCAAAGAAAAAGTAGTCAAATCCAATCCAGGGAAGCAAAGCATGCATGCATATGAAGTTTTCGGATGTTGATTGATCAAACCGAAGAACAAAACTATCTGAGAGCCATCATGAGACAAACTGCAGCCTCATGATCCAAAAATGTTGCGTGACATGACATGACATGACATGACATGACATGACATGACATGACATGACATGACTGATACAAGAGTCCAACTGCACTAGATGCTCACCTCTGTGTAAGGTGCCTCTGGCTGTACCAAGAGCAAGCGCCACAGCAACGGCAACCACAGATGTGCCTTTCCACTGCAGTCCGCTGGAATCTGGTCAAACAGCTGGCAAAGGCAAGCCAAGACAAACTGAACACCTGATTTCCGTCCATTGCTTGAAAGAATGCCAAGCTTGATGGCTACTGCCAGTTCTTCTGCATATTGGTGCAACACCTGTGGAGACAGATGCTGCCGGGACAGGCACCGATAGATGCTGGCGGCTTCAGTCTGCGTTCAAAAATGTGTGACATATACTGTGCAACTGTGTGCACTCATCGCATCTTTTAAACACATCAGTTACAAAATGCTTGCAGGCAGTGAAATGCTTGCAAGTTCCTGCATTGCTATGCGTCAGGACTTTGGAGCAGACCTGAGCCTCTGTCTTGTGGAGCATATGCAACAGGATTTTGAGCACTTCGGATTGCTCTTCAACTGCATCACAAGCATCATTGTTGAGACGCAGTCCTATCATTTATGAAGGCTGGAGCATTGCCATGTAGGTTCATGAGACAAAGACCCTGCTCAGTCGTGTCTACTCACCCTGCAACTTGCTGACAAAAGATTTGTTGGCAACCAAGGTTCCGATCAGGCGAATAGCAAGTGAAGCTCTGCACAGCAGCGCACTGTTCACGTCTTGGCCCTGCACAGTCTGCACAGCTGGGTTCACTTGCACATACTGCTTCGACGAGCCGCTCGACCCGCCCTTTGGCGCTCTTGTTGCATGCCGCAGCTTTCGCATAATGGCTAACGCTTGGTGCGAATCTACACCCTCGATTTGCTCTTCGAGCTCCTTGCAAGCGTTCGCGCTGCTCAAGAAAATTTTGAAACTCGCGGGGGCAAGGTTTTCTTCGGCTAAGTCGACAAGGCAACAAGCGACTGGCACCATGACTTTTCAAAAGCTCTGCACAGGTTGTATGTGCCCAGGTACCCAGCTGCTCAACACTGATCAGTCTGCCACGAGATGCACGAGCTTAAACGGAGACTTGCGGACGGCCACAACTCAAAAGGCAACTTTGCAAATTGACGACACACATGCAGTGCGCAATCTATTGTACACGCCAAGCCAGAATTTTTCGGTTGACTCAACACGCCCGCGATTGCTAGAGCGACGGTATCAGAATTCTGACGCAAGCCGGCCAAGTTGCCCGATCAGGCACTGCTTGAGCATGTGGAGCATGTGATGGCATGTGAGTACGTGAGTCACAGCGACGACAGACAACAAAAAACCAAAAACTTTTGCTTTTTGGTTGTGCTGCACCAAAACAGTGTGCGTCAGTCCGAGCGTCACCGGCACGGCTGCCCAGCAGCACTGATCTATATTGTTTGGTGCTTGCTGACAGCTGTTGTCATCACTCGGGCGCCCGCGCGAATCAACTGAGCTGCCAGAGACGCCATGCATTGCAAGAGGGGCAGCACTTAGCTGCCATCATTGTGACATCATACCACTCCAGCATCCGAAGGGAAGGGAGAGATTGGCGAAATTACCACACACAGTTGTCATCACAGCGCTCAGGTATGCACCTTCCCCGGCTTGGTCTGATGCAAGGAGCAAGTGCAACAGCCACACAGTGCTGCCTGCTGGCCAATCACTCTGCCAAGACTGACTGTGGCTGATCAATGCTGCCTTAAGCCACCTCATCACTCCCTGTCAGTCGCTGCAGCATCAGCAGCAGCAGCAGCAGCAGCAGCTAAAACCATTTCTCATCACTCAGCTTCACAGGGCAAGGCCCAGCTTTAAACAGGACCACTTCGACAGCCATACCACATGAAAACTACAGCCAACACACATCAATGATCCCGTCACTCATGCTGCATCACTGAGCCCAGAAACAACAGTCATCCCACCGCTGAGCACTGACCTCCAGTGCAGTGCACTGCAAATCACCCATGCCTGCCCACCTGGGGCAACCAGCGCAGCGCAAAGCTGACACCAAGCAGATACATGGGCAGAAAGCAATACTGGGCTGCACATGTCAACGAGCGCTGCGAGTGGAGCGAGTGGAGCATACTTCAAATGCTCCTGAGCTATGCATCCTGCCCACAGGACTAGCAACCCAGACCAGCAAACAAACCCTTTCCATCACTAGATCTTAGCAGATCAGCCTTTGCATCACTGGGGTGAGTGGTGGGCTCAGCCACAGACAAACACATTAGCCACAGACCTCTCCGTTCACAGCTTACTGATCTGAACATAGCGAGCGCAGCAAGTGCAGTTTAAGCAGCTGCAAAACCATATCTCATTGCTTATGAGCTCTGCAGCCTGCCCACAGCAGCAATGCTGTACTGCTGCAAATGACCAGCAAACAGTCGCTTGCCATCACTCACCACAGCTTAGCCCATAACCCAACCTATCACTGGGGTGAGTGATGACTAGAGCCGCAGGCAGACACATGGCTTTTCATGTGCCAACAGCTTGAATGACTGGTTACTTGAAAAGCCAGCGTCAAAGTGGCTGTTCCATTATATTGACAACAACGCTCATGCCCTACCGAGACACAGCCCTGGAGAGGATCCTAGAGTCAGCCTGGACAATGTGAGCGCAAGCACACAGGTTCACACCTTACATATTTGTAGCGGACTTGTGTTGCTTCCTGGGTGGATTGGACTTCATGAGGTACATGCTCCCAAGAATGCCTGGGAGTGGGATGCGCACATCACAGTATGTGCATGATTGTCCAGAATCCTGATCACGTTGTGTCAATCCACGTGCAGGGCAGACTCGTTTTGCTTTCTTGACTTACATTCTAATCTTTTACAGGACTTTTGGAAGCAATGCCACAAATGCTGCTTCAAGCTGTGGCCGCGTGTGTGGTATCTCTTTTGCACCACTGCTTTCACACTGAAATCTGATTGAAACTACTGTCTGCATTACTCGAAGCAAGATCAACCACTGCTAAATAGTTACAGTATCAAGGCATGTCACTTGTGTCATCGCCAGCTGCATCATCACCGTCTCCATCAGTGTCACTACTGAGTGTAAACATGGATATTTCAGGTTGTTCAAGATCACTGCTGCTTTGCCGGCTGCTATTGGTATCTACACTGAGACATTGTTGGTTGAGGCACTTGTGCCGCCTGGAATGTGACCATGTATCGTGCAATTCTGACGTGCACAACATTCCGTTTATCCTGCACCAGCAACGAATGTGTTGCAACCCCGTCGAAGCACATAATAACGTCAGTGATGCCAAGTTGCATGTGCCAAAGGCAACAGACCTAAGCTGTGTCATTGTGTTGATGCATTGCACTTGACATGCAAACAAGTTGGACTGTGTAAAGTTCAGGTTCACCAGGTTGCTCAGAGTTTGCAACAAAGTGCAAAGGCCGCCTGACATAACTGCCTCATACATAAAAGGTCCTCCATCAAACGTGAGGGTTGTCAGATTTGTCAAAGCCTGCAGCACCCTCAGTGGTATACGGGCAGACATCACCAGGTGTTGCAGGTGAGTCATGTTCATGAAACCCCACATGATGATGTGTGCATATCAAAGACCAGCAGTGCACAACATTTCTAGGTGTTGCAGTTCTGTCAACTTGGCACCAATCGATAAGATCCAAAAAAGAACATGCACCCCATCCTCAAGGAGGTCAACTTTGTCAATGTGACGACATTGTCAAAGACATTGACCTGAGGTAGGCTGATGGACACTATGCAATCAGCAGCTACCTCTATGCATACAGCCAATGCCGCTTGCGGGCCTCAATCTCTACAGGTCTGGGCGTTTGCACCTGTCCGAGCTGACACCTTTCCAGATTAACAGCTGTGTACCTTGTGAGCACTGTACACAGCTGGGAGGGCGTGCAATCTACATTAATCTCTGTTGCAGAATGTCCTGCAACATTGGTCATTCTTCACTAATCACTTCGCTAAAAATTCCAAGACACAATAACTGTTCTGCACAGCGCATGATGCGCTTGCCATCACATCAGTTATGATGCATTTATGATTGTGTACAGCTGTCAACAACACAAGTCACACGTCACTTGCACATTTCTGCAAACGTCGACACAGCATGATATCAAAACAGCACTGACATCAGCTTTGACGCGATTGCATAGCACACACATTGATAAAGCAAATGAGTGTGAGAGACAGCAAAACTTACTTGCAACGTGCAACCACTGCTTGCATACAAGTTGAAAAGCTGCAACCTCTCTTGGCGTCCTCAGGTGCTACACAACGTGCCAGCAGCTCAAGACTTAGGCGCCCCAACCCGCTGCAACCAACAGTTTGCACACAGCTCAACTCAGCCCACAAAATGACTGGTTGATGGACACCATATCATGAAGCAAACAACCATGACATGTGAAATGTCGCTGAGTCAAGCCTACACTGAAGCTCAGGAGAGCTCTAATTCACATGCCAAAACTTTGAAGCATAACAAAACTTTGAAGCTATTTTGCTCTGCCATCAACAGTGATGTAGAAGCAGCTGTGCTGTAAGCTAACTTGTCTACATGCATATTTGACAAAGCAGACAAATTTGGCTGGCTGTTACAAAGCGGGATCAACATTCTGCGTAACCTTCACGAGCCTTCCCACACCGTCTGTTCCTCTTTTTGTGTTGTCGTAAACCAGACTGTACATTTTTGGCTGCACTTGCCTCGACGCTTCAGGATAGCCTTCTTCAATGGATCGTATGTGTCCCATCGGCGATCGCCTGCAGGGTGCGACCTTGAAAAATGCTTACAGTACAATTGTCTGCGCAAAGTGGAGGCAAGCTACAGAGCCAGCTTGGTATACGGGAAGTTGACACGATCAGTTCTCGCGAGTGCGTGATGTGCCAGCACTTGCCTGCGTTTACTCCGAGTTGTGGTTGGCAGCCTTTTATCTTTTCCGCGAGTGATGTCAGGGAGGGCTCAGGAGCAAAACGTCACTCTCTTGCTGACGACGCCAACAAACAGTCACCTGACTCGCTGGGATCTGCCAGCGGGGCAGCTTTGTTAACAGATAAAGTGTGGCAGCAAGGTCCATTGTGTGCACGAAGCAGCTGAAAAAGCTCAATCAATCCGTACGAGCAAGCGTGCAAGTACAAAGGCCTTGCAATTATGGCTAGCTTTGATAAGGCGTGAACCCGCGCTCCGAAGGTTTACGCGTTGCACGCTTGATTCACGGCAATCCTGGATAGGCAATCCACCCAACATACCCTGTCATAGGATGGTGCAGGCAAGCAGCAGTAGCGCTGCATTATACGCCACAGCATTCCTGCATTGCCAGAGTAGACGCACGAGTCTGATAGCGTTGCAGCGAGCGATAGAGAGCACACAAGGGGCCAAGCGAGGCACAGGAATTAATACTGCAAAGGCGGTAGCAATCTCGAAGTGATCATGGCGTTGAGTCACACTGTGGCAACAACCATAGTGTCGTATTATAGTGCTTTGCTACATTGCAGCGTATTGCAGTGTACATAACAGGAATAGACCAGTACGTAAGCACTTCTGGGGTTGCTGTACATCGACGTGGAGTCGCATCCTGCAGGGAAGTACATTGGCTCCTCCCTGTACTCTCCTGCACGCAACATATTCCTTATTGTCATGATGTGTGTGCTGTTGCGTTCTTGCAATCTGGTACACACCATTCTGCAGCTCTTTCTGGCTCAACCCATGACCCTTGATCTGCCACTGTACACTTGGGTAAATTGCAGCTGTATATCCCTGCAGCTGTACTTCCCTGCAACCGACCTATGTGTACAGTGGCAGATCAGGGGTCATGACTGAGCCAGAAAGAGCTGCAGAAAGGTGTGTACCAGATTGCAAGTGCGCGACGGCACACACATAACAGTGAGGAATATGTTGCAGGCTCTACCTGCAGGAGAGTACAGGAAGGAGCACATGTAAATGCTTGCTGGTAAGGAGAAGTCGCATTCTGCTTGAGCCAACTGATGTCAGTTACGAAACATATATAACAATGTCGCAGGCACTGACATTCTGCTTCTTGATGCTGTCACTACTAGTGGTGTTGCATCAAGTAAACATATGCCAGCTCAAGAAGCAAACCATGGACTATTCAACAATTCACTCAATTCAACAACTTTGGTCAATTGAATGCATTGTTGAATTTAATGAATTGTTGAATAGTCACACTGGCTTCATTGACACAGTATCGTCCAATGTGGACATGGACACATTGCAGTGTGAATTGGTACAGGTATGACCTTGACTCAAAGACTGCATTGAGTCCTATCAACATGCCTAGGGGCTCTGTCTTATGCAGCATGCTAAAATGCATGTGTGCTGACACAGGTTTTGCTATATGGAATCTTTGAGTTCCAGAAACTGGGAACCACCCACATCCAGATAATCAGGTGTGTAGCAACTAGCAACTGGTTGTGCAGAGGGTGGAGAGCTATAAGTATCTTAGCTTCACCTTTCATGCTACCGGAGACATGTCTTTTGGGACAGGGATCTTGGTGGCAGCGGCTAGGAAGGCAATGTTTACTATGCAGCGGCAGTGTGCAATCCTAGGCATCAAGGACCCTGCTCTGCAATGCAAGCTATTTGAAACTACTGTGCCGCCCATTCTGAGCTATGTTGAGGTCTGGGGCGTGAATCGCAGCTATGGTGCGGCTGCAGAAATCCTGCACAAGAGCTTTCCGAAAAGTTTGTTAGAAATTTGGACGTCCACAGCAAATGAGATTGTACTAGCAGCGTTGGGCCGTGTTCCTCTTCAAACCCACTTCTTGCAACAAAATTTGCGCTATCACCACAAGACATGGGATTGGACAACACTTGCCTTGTCACGCTTGCAATGATGGAGGGTTTCAATTTTCAAGCTGATGGGACTGTTCGGGTAGATGCTTTACATTGGTCAAGTTGGCATAAGGAGCTGATCACCTTTCTTCTGTCACAGCAGAACCTTTTTCATGAGTCGGCATTGCAATAGTCATTGAGCGAGCAAAGCAAAAGCATCTTGATACAGGACGTTGGGTAGGCACTGTAAGGAAGGACAGGCGTTGTCAGCTGTGTCATTCGTTCCAAGATGTAGAGGATGAACAACATGTTATCTTTGATGGTCTAGCTTACAGTCACATTAGGAACAAGTATGCAAATCGTTTTCAGCAAACTTGTACAGTATAGCCAAGTGTGAGCCAAATGCATGTGGTGGTGTTCTCAGGAAATGCTTTTCTCGTAGGAAGTGTGTTTTGTCTGACTGAATTCACAACGACAGAACTCTGTCTGTTGGCCCCCAGTTGGTCCTTAGGACACCAAACAAAAACAATACAACAACAGCTGCCAACACGCTGCAAGGTATAGCGAGTCACAGGATGCTGCAGGCAAGCGGCAGTAGCGCTGCGTTTCAGGCCACAGCATTTTTCGAGAGCCTGAACTAGCAGCCGTCAGGAGTAATGCCAACATGTCAAGCGACACTTCAAAGTGTTTCGACAGCGACACCCCACTAATCAGTACTCTTTGCAGCGATCTCGGTGCATGCGTTTCCACATACCCGCTCGCACGACCTTGGTGCAACTTTGGTGGTGGACTTCTTCATACTAACCAGACCGCGAACCTGCCCGGGCGCTTATTCAGCTCCTTCAGGCGACTTTCACATCAATATTTGCGAAAGTCAGCTCCTCACGTCATTTGGGCAGGCTCTTTTTGTCAGGGTGCTGCCATGGCAGCCACTGGCACACCTCATGTTGGCTGCAACAGGAGACAGGCAAGGCGTGAAAAGAGGAAGCTGACAAAGGCAGCTGAGAGGGATGCAAGTCCTGCTGTCCTTGCAATTAAGACATTACCAGTACAGGTAATGCCTAGCACAGAGAAGACTTCTGGCACTGATGTTCTTCAAACCGCAGCTCTTACCAGAAAATCTTGCGCATCCACACTTGTTACACACTTCAGTTGAAGGTAGGGCAAAGAGCAAGCCAACAGCGTAGGAACAAGAAGATGAAATGGAAGCAGAAGGCAAGGAAAGCTGCTCTGAGGGCTGCTTGTGGAGCTGTCTTACAATCTGCAGCGGATTCAGAGGTGATGACCTCTATGCTTGAAGATTATCTATCAGACTATCAACAGAACAGAAAGAAACGGAACATCAACCTATGTCACCTGCGCAATGGAATCGTATGTAAGAGGATGAGGACGGTTGCCACCTGTTTGCAGACCCTCTAATTGCAATGTTGCATGTTGACGCCACCGCAAACTCAACGTGAGCTCATTTTACATGCGAGCCGGCATAATGTTACGTCTGGCCATGACAAACTGTTCTGCTGTCCTTGCAAGCATCAGCAACTAGCTCGCTAAGCTGCCTGACTGACATTCTCAGCTTGGCAATCTGCTTGCTCACTCCTCGTGGCTGCTCAAGCTGGCACTGTACAAGTGACCATAGGAAGAGGCACAATATGCAAAATGCATGAGCCGCGTTCCTTGAGCTCTAGTCAATCTGGCAACAATGCCAACAAGGTCTTGACTGTTGACTTTCCAAAGCTGCAGGAGGTAAGCAGAATGCACAAGTTTAGAGCCTCGATGTGATGGCAGCAACAACAGCAAGTATTTGATTTCAGTGTTGTGAGCATGTTCACCTCCATTGTTGAGCCCTTTGTCTCTTCTGCAGGCTGTGAAAGAGGAGCATTTGAGCAATCTTCTCACAGATATGGCGGCAAAAGCTGAAATTGCAGATCAACCTGCAGCTAAGCAATGCCACACAGTTCAGCATGGCATTAAGGAGGAGCCCACCTGTGTGTCAGCCCCGACCATCAATCCCAAGCCAGATCCATTGGCTCTCATCTTTGCATCTGGCTCTGGCCAGGAAATTCCCCTGGCATCAGATGCCGTGAAGCAAGAAGCTACATGCTGTGCGTTTTCAACTTGCGGTCAGAGTGGTGCAACAGCCTCTTTCTGGCAGGATGATTCTCAAGCAGTAAGTGACCGTAGTCCACCAGATGTAACAGAGGAGGCCATCACTGACCACGGGGACATGCTAGCAGCAGCGGTTGCGCACAGCAGTGGGACTGCCTCACAAGGCATGACGATGCATGGCTTAGCACAAAGAGTGCAAGGCACCATGACCAGAGGCGCTCTCCCGGTATCACCGACCACAGTATCTAAGACTAGAGCTGACCCATCTTCTGTCAAGGTGTGTACCTGTCTCTTATGGTGGACTTGTCATATTGAAGAAGTGCACATAGTGCTTTGTTGTAGGTGTGCAAGCTACGCTGTGCTGCCACCTATCTTGTTGTTGATGCTTGCATGGTAAGTGTGGACATTGTCCCGGCAGCTAAAGCTGATGCCTGCTATGGCTTGCAATGCTTGCATAAGCAATGTCTGCGCAAAGCCCTCAGCATATGTCTTATGCATTACTTGCAAAGCCTCCATTGTGCAAGATCCCATCTGCTGTGTGGTGTCTGCAGGAGGTTACATCACATGCGGGGCCAGCAGACTGCCCCTGCCAGCATGGCACTCTTGCTGAACCTTCAGCTGCAGAGACTGTAGTTCAGCTACCTCAAACAACAGCCAAATCAAGGAAGAGCTCTTCTTCTGTGAGCACAAGCAGCTTATCTGCAGTGTTTGATAGCTTACCACAAGTGACAGACCTTAGTATTAGACATGATTTCTAGGTTACAGTTTTGGCGTACCTGTACCCTGTTAGCTAATAGGTCTGTGTTGCTTTTGTTGTTGTTTCAGCGAACTGTTCGGTTTTTTGCCACATGCTATGACATACTTTTACATCGGACACAAACTTTACTGCCTTGTTGACAGGCAGTCCTAGATGCGTAAATGTATTGCACAACCCCAGCAAGAGATGGCATTGGGGGAGAAGGGTGTGCCCATGCATGGTATTGAAATGGCGCATTACTCACACGCACACTCCTCATGACACATCTGTTCAGTGGGCATATTATCGTGGCCACATCAACGTGCTGCCGTATGCGCATACAGCTGTCTGACTGGCACTTACATGTGTGTCGGCAGTTAATATCAGTGCTGATGACAACGAAAGGTTATGGATGTGTTGGTGTTCTCTGAGCAGTCATGCGTGCTGGGACAATATCTTTTGAGTCAAAAGTGCTACATGGTGCTAATAGCACTGATAATCTGCTTTGGCTGTATAATGTGATTGGCACGCTGTGCTTTGCTAGTCACCCTGACAGGCGAGCGATCCTGGATTTTGAAAGCAGTCATGCACGGCAGCATGATCTTCCCTTGAGCCAGTGTGGAGTCAACAATGCTATACAATGCTGATGACACTGCTTGTATGCATTTGCTATGTGATTTGAAGGCTGTGCTTTATTAGTCACGCTGCTCAGCTTGACAAGCCCGTGAGCCCAGATTCTGTGAGCAGTCATGCGCAGTAGCGTGATGTTCTGCTGAAAAAGTGATTTGTTGTGTGAGCATAGTATGATGTATCATTGTGATGACACTACTGGCACATGTTGTCTGCCATGATTTGCACGCGGTTCTTTGTTGTTCACCCTGCTTACCTTGTCGGGCCAGCAAGCTTGGAGTCTGTGAGCAATCATGCATAGCAGCTTCCTGTCCTGCTGAAACAGTATTCCAATGTCTCAGCAATGCCTACAATGTGTTGTTGGCTGCATGCACCGAATAATCTGACTTGCAGTTGTGCTTTGTTTGTAACTCTGCTTAGCTTGACTTACCAGTGAGCCGCAATTCCGTGGGCAGCCATGAACAGCTGCCAGATCTTTTTGTGTCCTGGATCCATTGACAAACCACAAACATGTTTCAGAGTACGGACAATCATGACATCATACATCATGGTTGGGGACTGGTGATAGACGCACATGAGCTGATGGCAGCAATACTGCTACCGTGTACATAATGTGATTGCCCTGAGGTAGACTTAAATGCCACCCCGGGGCACATATCTGACTTCCAAATGAAACTGTTTTTAAAGGTATGTTCCGTAGTCTGCCACACCCCACTCTTCTGCATGCTGTTGCACCAAATTTTGGCAGTGATGGTCATGCAGCTCTTCCAGGCAGCACCTGTGCTCCCTGGCCTTGCTCAGTCTGCCAAAGTCCAGTCTGTTGTTGACAACTTTGGATGATTGCAACTCCTTCTGCATTGCCAACAGCCAGTGTGCCCTGCACAACGAAAGCTTTTTTGTTTCTGCAGGGGTTTGCTTCAACAAGCACTGTGAAACTCTGTTTGCCCCGCTTTGGGAATTCACATAGGACCAAAGATTGCGGGTTGTGGATGCTGAAGCTGCCACTCACTGAAATTGTGATTTGTGTATCATGCACCCAACACCACTGTGAGCTGAACAGCCACCCCTCGTTGAGGTTTTTGCAGCGTGTGCATGATGTATGATTTCTAAACAGCTAGATCTGCACTGACCTCAACGTGGGCATGCTCAATTCTAACAACTCAGTCTGTGTTAGGGCTTCCACAGCCTCAATAAAGTGCTTCAACACGGCGACAGCAGTCTTCTTCCTGCTTGCAGTTGTGCTGCAGCTGACCTTACAGTCCGCAGCATCTTGAAGGTGCATGAAAACACTAAACACCTGCAATCATCACATGTGCTCTTTTGCTGCAAAATGGTGCCCTACATGCAGGACGCAGTCTGTCCCAGTGTGGCAAGAATGATGACCAGAGGGTGCCGTGCAAAGCAAGCCCTATGTATGCATGTGCAGAGAAAAGCCTCACAAGTAAACAAAACGAACCTGATCACTCTTCACCATCCCCTTGACCTCACTGGACATGTGAGAGGCGTGCCTGTCCTCAGCTGACCCACAATTGCCTACATCCACCTCCTTGCTGCCTATCACAAAAAAGCAAAATGTGAGTCATCTCCTTGCAAAACAATCCACATTGCAAGATATGCTGCATGCAGGGTTACAAGTAAAAAAAGACCTGAATGGGTGTCAGCAGGCACAACATAGCCATGTCAAACAACAGCATGCACACATTGCGTGATCAAAACATCAGTGCAATGCACAGGAAGTGACACAAGACCGCCGCTGAATCTCCATGTACCTTTAGAACGCGTTTTGGGCTGAAGGTTAGCCAGAAAGGCTTCAGCCTGGTGCAGAGGTGTGTCCAGGCCCACTGTGCCCAAAGCCTTCTGCACCAGGTGGATCAGGCGGTGCATGTACTCCTTAGAGAAGTACCCAGCTTGATCAGAGCTTACCAACCCAGCACGGATTGCCAGGTCCAGTAGGACAGGCAAGGCATTCTGCACAGCCATGAGTCAGCCTTGTGACTTGGGCTGAAAGTGAAGGAGACTTTGCTACTTTAGCTAAAAACTAGAAAAGTGAGGCACGCAACAGGTCCCATGACCAATCATACAATGTCATCATATTGGATAGTGCATATAGCAAGGTGCTCTTGCTAGCTTGCAAACTATGTCTCAGCAAATATGCTGTTGATCTCTGTTTGCCGTCAAGCTTGATGCCTGGAGGAACGAGCAATACAAGCAAGCGGTAGAGTTTGCAGGTGTTTGAAGCGTCTCACCTGCAGCACCCTGAGGCTTTGGGATGTAGTGACGAGCGCATTCCAGGTTGTGTCTTTGAGCTTGCCTTCAAGATTGTCTATCTCTGTCTCCACGCAGCGCACCAGCAGCACCTCCACATCACTGCATCTGTTGCATGTGTCAGCTTGCTCAGCCACATCTTCCTCAGTGCACTCCTGAGTCTGGAGGACAAATCACCATACTGTTGTCCACAAGTTTTGCAGTTACAGCACTCAATCACAAGCATGTGAAGGTATGACATCATATCAACTACATCAGTGCACATCTGTGCAGTGGCAGGTATCAATGAAGAAGACTACAATCTCAGGTAATGGCTTGTACGGCGGCAACATGCAGGGTCCTACGCATTACATGCGTAGCACATGAAAAAGGTACAGATCACTGACTCACATGAGCAGCACAAGATTGCTGTTTTACATTGACATCTGTACAGCATCCCAATGGACCTGTCTCAAATTTGCTTTGGAAGCCACCATTCAACGGTCATGATGAGAAGTTGCTGCTGTGCACACATGTTGATGCAACAGCAACATGCCGCAATGGCAAAAAAAGCCTTGATCAATCATCAATGTGAGCGTGAGCATGAACATGACATTTGTATTGAGCATCTTAGTGCTGGATAGCTAGATGGTGTGCACTGACCTGCATCTCATCTGCCCAGGGGCGCTGCCAGGTGCCATCTAGGCCTAGCTTGCACTTGGGCTCTCCTGTCTCCTCATGCAGTGAGCAAGGCTGTCGCAGAGCATAGGGGGTCGCCACCCAGATGTCAGGGTCTGCACCGCCCTCACCCACTTCAGCCTCTACACCTGCTTGCCTACAGTTGGCCAACAGCTTCTCCAGCAGGTACGCACTGCTCAGCTCTGACTCCAAGTGCCAGTCGTTGCAAGACACCTGCAACCGTTAACATTTGCTGTGAGCTTTCCATGCAACAGTGTGCTCAGATGAAGTCCAACATAAGTGCATTGGTGGAGTCTGCCTCTGTGGGTCAAGCTAGAGAGTGATATGTACAAGCCCAGACACCTCCAAAGCATCCTGTGTGGGGTGATTGGTTGATGTTCCCCACATCATAGATCACCTGCTCTGCTATGCATTTCACGTTTGCATGACATGCCAATGCAAGAGACAGCCGAGTCTGGTGTTGGTGAGGTTGGCTGCCAGCAATGAGATAGTGTCGCCAGACAGTATTGTTATTTGACACTCAGTTTACAACACTCTGAAATGAGTAACTGCCATACTGAAATAGGTAACACATGAACTAGGTTTGAGAGCTGACCTTGATACAGGGAGGCGAGGCAGCTGCATTAGAGAAGGACAAAAAGGCGTGGCAGGACTGCTCTGGCAGCTCCACCATCTGAGCATGGCCTTGGTCGCGTATGTAGCAGACCAGGGGGATGCCCTCCTCCAGGTACATCTCCAGGGGCAGCAGGCAGGCGTGCCGCTCATGAGCCCCCAACACCGCTGCATGCACCCTCTCTAACTTCCTGCACATGACCAACATTTGAGTCACGCAGCAGGTACTGGACTGACAACACTTTTGGTGCGCAGAAGCACCTGTCTACAGCGCCTTGGCATGGGTCCACAAGGCATGGGTCTTTTGATACTCTGTACATTTCTGCACTCAAGCGAGGTGTTTGTGACTGGTGCTGCATGCTTGTAACTGCGACCTGTTTTGGCTACTGCCAGGTTCAATTGGTTGCTGTATTGTAAGCAGGCTGTGAGGCTGTGAGGACAGAGGCTCACCTGACATTGTCTGCTGTACAGAGGGGCTGCACGATGAAGTCCCCAGTCCCACAGTTGAAAGCCCTCCTCTTCTTGGTCTCTTGATGGAAGGGAGTGATGTTGGTGGCCAGGCCACAGGCTGCAAACAGCGTGAAGGAAGCAGCACCATGGCTCTCTACACACATCTGCTTGAAGAAGCTATCAGACCTGTTAGACCGCAGAGCTGGCGGAAACATCCGGTTTGCGGTCTGATCTACGCCACACCACAGACCTGTGCAGACCAGATAATTAGACTCAATCTCTGAGGGGAGTCAGCTGCAATGTGGGTGGTAGCAGCAAATGTCTTGCAAGAATGACACAATCAATGAGGTTTATAGCTAGTAGGGCAGCTCTTGCGTAATAGACACTTGGCACAACAGGGCCAACAAGTAGTGCTTTTAATGTCAGAACCATTGATGTGGTTGGCCGCAAGACCGTCTTTCTATCACAGAGATGAACACACTCTGGAGAAAACCTTCTGACCTGGGAGATCATCTTGGCATGTGACACCTTCTGGCAGCTCTCCAGGAAATGTGCCATCAATAAAATACAGATGGGAAAAGCCATGTGGCTTGTTCAGAAGGCTGTCATCGATGGCATCCTGCACTCTGACATTGTCAGCCACCTCTTGTGAAATGCACCGCCCAGCCTGCCAGGTGCCATTCTGCATAGCACAAGCAGGCTGTTGTTGGCCTGTTGAGTTGCTGCATGCTGTTGAGCTACACATTTGGCGCACTGCTGCTGCAGTATGAAGCAAGTTGTGGTGTCTTGTGTTGACACATTGCATTGATTACAGGCAATTGTAACACCAGAAAAGACATTTAGGAATGTATGACGGCATGCGTCAGCCTGTGTTGCCTGCAACGGTGTGTGCAGGATTGTACATTGACAGCCTCTCATGTGTATGTTACTACATGGCAGCATCACCGACAAATGTCACCTGCAGCCCACAAGATGGCGCAGCAGGATCTAAATGGTCACAGACTTCGCCATGGTTGAGAGGGCCCACTTTCTGCTGCGCTGTCTTCCACAACTGCACCAAAGCCTCATCCCAATCTGCAGCATAACAAATGGTATGATATGCAAATTTTACATGACAGTATAAAGACTCTTTTCATCAGGATTGGACAGAAAATATCAGAATTTGCTTTCCAACTGAGCAGTCTTGGGCATGAACAGCATGTGCAGAGTCAGTTGAGAGACAGTTTAAAGCAATGTGGCCACTGGGTAGGAAGACAAAACAAGCGCAAGGGTACCTAACAGAGCTGGTTGACTATTGGCATCGTCATGCTCTTCCATGCCCATGATGTCTACATCAACGCTGTCACTGCCTTCGCTTGCTGCTGGCTGATCTTGGCCTGCATTGCACATTGCAGTCTTGGAGACAAGCAGACCACCATCAAGCTCACCCCTTGGGTGCTGCTGACATTATTGTGCAGTAGCACATGCAGTGTGAATCAAGCGCATGTACATGCACCAAATCACTTGCAGGAATTGCATGACAACTCTGCAGTCCTACTGGCTGTGGCGTTGCAGTCGCAACAGCAGCCACTGCAACACTAGGCATGTTTTCTCCTTCTTAGAATATGATGTTGCCCTTTGCATTACCTGGCTGGAGGCAGGAGGAGGTCTTCACGATCTGCTCAGGGCCAGATTGGGGTCGCCCTTGGGCAGGTGTGGGTCGTGGTGCTGCCTTGCTGGGCTGATACACCACAAAGCGCTTCTGCAAAAGGCGGAAGTTGCTCAAGGCCTCGGCTCCTGCAGTACATAGCAGTTTACATATGCGTATGCGCATGGATTGGGCCATGTTTTTAAAATGCAGGACAGTACAGTCCCCAAAGTCACGATGTTTGGTCAAGCAAAGGTCCAAGGTGTGTGGGTGGGCCAAAAAAGATCTGGAATGACATAGTTGTGTCTGCTTTCCATGTCCTGACATCACACATCCCTATTGTGTTGCCCACAACAAGCCAGCCTAGCAGGACAGGACAAGACCACACACATCTAGCATTTGCTGAAATATATCATCTTTATATGACATTATCACAAGCAAAATAGTTATAATAGTAATTGTGATTATTCTTATGATTATTGTTATTGCTGTTGGCATTGTTTTTCGTCATGACCATTTTCATTATTGTTGGTGTTATAACCATCATTAAGATTATCGACTTTTTGTTTATGCGGTCTATATTGTTGTTATCACTAATAAGTTTTGTTATTGTCATGGACACGCATGACATAAACTGTTTGCCAGTTTGAATACATAGTACCAGCAAGGATCTTCTGACCAAGCAGCATGTGAAAGCAGCATGTAAAAAGCAGCATGTAAACCCGGACCAAGCAGCATGTGAAGGCAGCAATGATGCCTCAACAGATCACTGCAAACGCGCCTTGTTGCAAGCTGTGCACAAGACTTCAGCCAAAGGCATGTACCTGCTGTATCCTGTGCATTTAACGCATCCACACTCATGATGTAGGGTCGCATCACCAGCTCATCACCGTATATCTTGCCAAGCATTTGCAAGTAGGCCTTGCATACCTGCAAGCAGAGACAGCAGCAAGTGCTCTTCTGTTCTGCAGAGATACTATGCCTCACAGACCACTCTGCACATGTGTCCAGTGTAGTTGAGTAGACTAAGCTCGGGATGAACATTGGGAACCGAGTTCAAACATGCTTGCAACCAACAATAGCACTGTGATTGGGTCACATCAGATTCTGCTTCAAACCTGTGCATGTGCACAAGGCTGCATACGCAAGCACCAGGTGAGCACCAAATCATGCGGGAAGCGAGAGTAGACATCTGACCTGGGCAGGATGACACACACCAGTCATTTTGTCTGTCCTTGCTGCAATTGCAGGCTGCACTCCCATCAGGCACACTTGAACAAACTCATCGCGGGTGATCAGGGCTGCATCAGCATCTTTTTTGCCATGTTTCCAGAAGGCTCTCCACCATAGCAGTTTGCGCACAAGCACATCATAGCGGCCATACTTTTTCAGCCATTTTTGCTCTGCAAAAAGCACAAGCACTGACTCAAAGTCTCACATCAGATCAGCCGCCCTTGTTTAATGTCAGCAATTGACACAACAAATGCTTCACATAACAAGTGCTTGCATGTACATACCACAACACAGGTGGTTGGTGATGACTCTGTTTGCTAAGCATGCATGAGCGGCGCGAGGTTCCAGTGCAGGTCCTGCTCCAGCACATCATCAGTGCATGTGCATTTGCCACATGATTGAACCATGACAGACGGCTGCATAGTCAAGCATGCGAACTCACCAAGTTCTGCAGCAACTGACTTCTTGCGTGCAGCCCCATCAGCGGCATCATATGGCGGTAATGCTACCTTGTTCAAGATGGCAAATGCGTAAGCCAAGCCATCGTCATCAAGCCTGAGATAGGCGTTGAGCTGTGCAGCAGTCTGGTCAGGTCCTGCCTGGTTGTGCACTGCCTTTTCACAGCAGAGTGGTGTGTCTTTGGGAAGTAGCCTGAGGCCCTGACAGTCAAAGCTCTCGTGCTCTGGCTGGGGCTGTGCCGGCTTCTGAGCTGACTTCTGAACTGGCCGCTGAGCTGTCTTCTCCACCTGTCGCTGAGCAGGCTGCTGAGCAGGCTTCTGAGCTTGCCGCTGATCTTGCTGCGTGACCATCTTCTCCGCGGGCTCTTGGCCTGTGGTGGGAGTTCCAGCTGGCTGTTGAGCTGACGTCTGAGTACGGTCCTGGGCTACCCTCAGCTTCTCAGCTTGCTTCTGATTTGGCCCCTGAGGTGACTGTTCAGTTTTCTGCTGACTTCTCTCCTGAACCGGCTCTTGAGCGACAGATGGCTGCCGAGCTGGCTTGTGAGTCACAGCTGATTCCTGAGCTGACTGCTGAGCTGGCAACTGGACTGGCTGCTCAACTTGCTGCTGAGCTGGATCCCGAGCTAATACCTCAGCACGTTGCTGGTCTGGCACTTGCTTGGGCTTCTGACCAGGCTTTGGAGCCAAAGGTGGCTTCTGGGCTGACTGAGCAATGGGCAATGTGCTCTTGCCATGGAGGCTTGTATGCCCTGTGTGCACACGTACATCGCAACTCAGCAGCGCGAACACTTGTGGCAGTTATGTCACCATGCATACCAATCAGACACACTAGAGTTTGCCTTACTTGTTATACTCCAGTGCCGTGCACAACAAGCACACACTGAGCTGCAGAGTGGTGCTGTAGTGCCCCCGAGGCATGCACAGGCACGAAGGGCATGACAAGGCAGACAAAGGTCTGCAAAGATCTTGAGGCAGACAGACTGACAGACAGATGAACACAGATAGGCAATTACACAAATGCTGGTACACACGCAGACAGATCAGACGCTGCAGGCTCAGACAGGCCTTGACAGGCTATGGAAATTGTGGTGACAGCCAGCCAGCCAGCCAGCCAGCCAGCCAGCCAGCCAGCCAGCCAGCCAGACAGACAGACAGGCAGGCGCACGGATTGACCAAACAGACAGCCTTCTTGGCTGTTGCGGTTGCAATTGCTATCAAAGAGTCTACACATGACTCAGTTTTAGGATTTGCACAGGTTTAGGGTTTTAGCGCAATGATCAATGGTAAGACCTGCAGCTGTTGTGCTGATGACGTCACCACAAGAACAATGAGCTGTACCTGCTGCTGTGTCACCCTCAGCCTGGCACGTAAGCTTATTGCCTCTGGACGCTGGCACTACAGGCGCGAGCCTCTTGGTCATCTGTGCAGGCGCTGCATTGGCAGTGGCATCTGACTTGCCCAAGTCACAACTGTCAAGTGGATGAGGGTTTTCACTGAACTGGGGCTGAGCAGCGGCTGCAGGCAGCTCACAAGCTACCAAGGTGGTTGCTTGACCTGAACTGAGTGTGGACGCAGCCTGTGCAACAAACAGCTAGCTAGAACACAACCTCCAGTGCTCTACTCATGCTTGAAACCATCATGGAACCTTCGTATTACGGTTCTGGGCATGTTTGTTCACCAGCAGCTTGATATGTTGCCTATAGCATGTCTGTTGTGCCACACAACGGGTGTGCAAGTTGCACTGCAGCATGCTCTATAGGACATCTGTCTTTGCTACTTGCATCTTAACGGCACACCTGGCTGCATCATAGCTAGCTGTAGACAAGGCTGTGGATGTGGCTGTCATCATGCAGGTATGCAAGACTTGATTTAAGCAGCAGTACATGTACAATGTGGGAGGGTGTGCCTTCCCCGCCCCTGGACTTGGCTGATGCCACATCTGACATGGGCTCTGTCTCGGCTTGTTCAAGGTTTGCAAGTCTTGGCTCCTCAAGATCTTGACAACTCGCTTCAGCAGCGTCTGTGACCATCCTAACTTCCAGGGGTGCTGCTGCAGCTTGATCTGCTGCTGGCAGCTCAACTGAGGCAGAGGCCTGCATTGCATGCTCAGCTTAGCTGTTCTTTGCCTTCTCACACATGCATGAGGGTCATGAAGCTTCTTTGCATTGTATTGGACAAGGAACTCAGGATACATAAGAGGGCATCAGTCAGGCACTGAAGCTTCACCTGCTGAGCTGTCAGCTCTCTGCCTTTGGTCTGCCTATCGTGCATCTGGGGACTGCTAAATGATGCCTTGGCATCCCTTGGTGGTTCCTCAGCTGCAGAAGCCTGGCGTGCTGTGTCTGACCAGCATCCAAGGTACATGGCAAAACGTTGGTCGTCAGGGGTTGGTTGAACTGCTTCCGGGAGGTAGCTGACTGTCTGTGTGGCACAATCATGTGGCAGGTCTTCAGGGTGCAGCAACTGAGGAGTGCCATTGCTGAGTGCTACCTTGGAGGACAGCAGCCTCCGCAAAGGGCAAATCAGTGAGCGCCCCGCAGCAGCCTACCAGCAGTCACCACCTGCAAACAAGCACAACAGCTGATGGTTCAGCAGCATTTGTTTTGTTTTGTTCATCCCACAGAAGCACAACTGTCATGTGAACACCTCTGTCAAGATGAGCATACGATGCATGCAAGACCTTTGCCCTAAAGGTTGCAGGACAGTGACAAGCAGTCAATGCAGCAGAGCCTGAAACACACATCTTCATGGCTTATGGGCACATCCTGGACAAAAGCAACATACAAAGTCTGTCCATCAAGCGCATAGCGGTAAGTGTGTCTTGTGCAGACTCACCACAGCAGGCATCCATGATGGAGGCAACAGATCTTGAAGTTGTTTAGCCAGGCCTCTGATGCTGAATTGTATTCTGCTGATCTGTTGCAAAGAGGCTTTCCGACTTTCAGTGTCAGACGCATACATCACAACCATAAATTCCCAATAATGAGCTAAAATCATGATGTGAATAGCCACGCACTTAGGATTTGCGCTGCCTTGGACAGCTTCAGCAAGCCAGCGTTCACACCTGTCAATGTATCCCTGCAGAAGCCAAAGCAGGTGAGATGCCCAACACAAGGAAACTAAACAAGAAACAAATATGGCAGCAGGACAGTACAGGTGAAAGCGCCAAAGTGCAGCGCGCTTGGGTTTGACAATATATACACAAGCATGCATCATCAAACATGGTAAGATCAACTGCCAATTGCAATGTGCTGCCCAATGCAGCAGCTATCTTTGTCAGGGATTGTAAGGCTGGTGGGCAGGGCAGCTAGCTTTACTTGGCTCATAAAGCTAGCTTTCCCAGCTGCTTCCTTGGGCTCACTAGGAAGCTCAGGCGCTTTCATGCTGGGCTGCGGATCAGCCTGTTGTGCCATTGGAGCTTCAACCTGCAACAAATTCGAGGCATCACTATTGACCATGTACTACCCACATGTGAGTGAAGATTGGCTGGCTGCGGCACATGAGGCTTTGATGTAGTGGCACTCGCCTGTCACACTAAGCTTTTTGCTTCTGCCAGCAGCTGTTGCAAATGACTGTTTCATGCAAAGCATGCAATCTGCAGCTTGATGCAGGTTTTGCATCTCACAATAGTTTGAAAACAACAAAGGCAACATGGTAGTAGCCAAGCCATGGTTCCAATGATGAGAGCATACCGTCAGTGATTGGTGGCTACGCCTATTGGCTGCCAAGTTGTCAGTGCTCTGTGCTGGAGTCATCTTCCTCTTCTTCCTCTTGGGGGCATCACCTGTCCTGAATCCAAGACCTTCAGTGCCTGGAGCATAAATCCAGAAACTGAAATGTGTTACATGCAAGGTAAACCCCAATGAAGTCTTGCAGTAACTGAGCATGCAATTGATACATAAATCTAATGGCAGTGAATGTGGACTTGCAAAACACGTCTGCAGCACATGCAACTCAAAAGGGCTTGTGTGTGTTGCAAGTTTGAGCAGGCTGCAAACATATCCAAACCATTGCTGGTTTGCGCTGATCCTTGCATTGTGAACCTGCTTGGTAGTATACAAGTTCAATGTGTCAGCATGTCAGGAGCCATACCTGATGCATCATGGTTAGCAGCTTCTTTTGGGCCCTCTGCCAAGGCTCTGGGCTCAGGCTGTGGATCTGCCTGCTGCAACACTGGCTCTGTTGCCTGCATGCATGCACCGTGCATTAGTCAAGACACAAATCACATGTTGGCCAAGGCTACAAATCATGCAACAGTCAATCAAGCTCTTGTGGCTACGGGACTGGTGCTTGTGTCCAGTTTGGCACATGTAGCTGGCCCATATACAGTCAAGGGGGTGAGACATGACAACAGCAAGACCAGGTTGTGGGACAGTTATGAGTCAGCAGTGCCTACCTGCAATGACTGAGAACCAGGCCTATTGTCGTTCCCCTGGTTATCAAGCAACCCCGTCTGTGAAGGAGATCTTGTCCTCTTCTTCTTCTGTTTGATGCTCTTCTTCTCCTCTGGAACTAAAGCTGTCCCTGATACAGGGGCTGAAGGGCCTGCAATGCGATCAGAGCGGGGTCTGCTCAATGTTGCTATGCTCAAGGCATGCTGTAGAATTGCAGAGTCGTATGGTTAACCCACAGTTTAGGGATGTCTGCCATGTAATAAAAAAGATGTCTTGCTCTGAAACTTCACAAAAACAGCAAACTGCCTGATTGGAAACGGATCTTGCTTGGTGGATCCACAAAGACAAACAGCTTCACACTGCAGCACTGAATATGCTCAGAGCATTCCACAGATAGTGCAGATGCATCACTGGCAGAGCTAATGTATATTAAGCATTACTGCACATTTACCACTTTCAACCATGCATGCTGCAGTCTGCACTGTGAGTCTATATGATGGCATGCAGCCTGTAGCAGGAGCTGTACCTGCTGCATCACAATCAACAGTTTCTTTGCAGACCCCAGCCAGCTTCAAGGCACCTTGAGAAGGTGCAGCAACTGACCAGGGAAGTCCGGTGGCTGCTTGGCAGTTGTCCCTGCTGCTGTTTAGCTGTAAACTGCTTGCGCTGAGGTTTACTTGCTGTGCTGCCTGTGATGCTGATGCTGCCATTGCTGTCTGGGGTGCTGCAGCTTGTACTGCTGCTGGTGCAGCAGCTGCTGCTGCTGCTACCATGTTGATTGGTGCAGCCCTTGTACTTCTGGCTTTCTTGGCCTCTCTCCTCATTGCTTTGTGCTCCCTGTGCCTTGACTTTGCGGCAGCTGCGTCATCAACCATAGGATGCTGTTCATCGAATGCAGCACTCTGATGAGGCTGATGGGGTACTGGAGATTGATCAGCGTGTCTACGCTTCTCGCTTGTATGCCTTTGCGCATCAGGAGGTGGCTGGGTCTGACCAGCTGTGTCTAATTTGCTGTAAGTGCTTGTCATGCTGATGGGTGGACGGTGAGTGCCTACGACTTATGCTGCATAGCAGCTGCTGCCTGCTGGGTTGCAGGGTCAGGTCAGGAAAGCATGCCCAGCACAAATCCACTGTCACCCTACAGTACAAGGTGTCTGCCGCGGCTCTCTGCACACCTGCAGTGCTAAGCAAGTTTAGCAGCCGCAGTCAGCCATGCGCAGGGAACACAAGATAAGCACACGAGGCTACCTGGTTGACCTAACGAAAAGTGCATCAGAAGACTGAGTGAGCGAGCTTGCACAGGCAACGCGACAAGAGAGCAGCCTTGCACTGGTGTGCCCACCTGTTGAATCAGAGACCGGCCCGTGCGCCGAAAGCGTGTTGCGATCAGCCTGAGTACAGCAAGCAGCTGAGTCCGATTTGGCCCGTCACGCAGACAAGTCAACAATGAATGTCAGATGGATTCACGCCGGGTTCATGACGAGATGCTCTTCGCCTGCCATGCTCGAAGCCATTCAACGGTGAGGACACGTTGGTAGTGCAGTGATCAGGCCTGCAGGACTTACTGCAAGGGATCTCTGGAGGTCGTTGCCGTCGGCAGATCGCAGAATTCAGCAACAGATAAACACGCAACAAGTCCAAGTATCAACTACGCAACGGAGGTAAGAGTCGGGCAGCACCGCGATGCCCAACCTTTGAAAGGACTTTGATTCTTTGACTGTTTGACCTGTTCCTCCTCTTCCCCAAAGCGCTTTCAGACGCTGCACAGGCCACTTGTGTCCCGCCGCGCCAGACAGATGCATATTGCAGGACATGGACTTGATTTGGCTTTATAGTTAAAAATAGGTGGTTTGACAACCGCCAACGACCCAAAGAGCCTGGATATGATCACATTGGGACATTTAGAGGTCAAGCAACATGTCACAATGAAACATATGATTGGCGTCAGTTTCGGCCAACCTTTTGGAGGTGATTTTTTTGCAAAGGGTTGATAAAGGTTTATCTGGCAGCAGGTTAATAGTTGACAAGTTAGTTGATCGTTGTCTCATCCCCAATGTTGAAAACTTGCCGTTGTTGGAATGCTCAGGGCTGGTTTCGCGAAACCGACGATCGTGTGACATTGCTTGCCATCGTCAGCTTTCATATGTCCAACCTGGAGATTGACTCAAATGGTGAGGCAATCATGTACATGTAAGTAAACAACCCATGCACTTGCAGGCTGCCACCAGTTGACTTTGGGCCCCTGCTACTGGATGGCACACATGTGGCACCTACTAGTAGCTCTTCAGCCCCATTTGGTGCCTTTGATGCAAACATCCCAACTTCGTATCATGCCAGCTTCTTTGGCAAATCCCCTGCTGATAGCCAGCGCCTAATCATCTCTGCTGCTCAACTGAAGTACCCACAATGCCTGGGCGGAATGAGCAATGTGTGGGAGCTTGCAACAGTTGCCAGGAGAGCCAAATTGATGCAAGAACTGGACCCTAGCTGTCATTGCTTCCATTAGGCACAAGCTAAACAAGCACCCAGAAGCAGTTGGATTGCATGCTGGTAAGAGTAATCATGGCTTACGGCGAGGGCAAGGGGTGTCTAGGTCCCAAAGTGGAGAATCTGTGCAAATCCAAACTCCCAGGATCCTTGATGTGTATGCTGATTTGGTTAGGTACCATCCTAGACTACAGACGTTGGGCAAAAGGAGGGCAAACAACAACCAAGCAGTGTAAGCAGCAAGCATGCCATAACAACAAGCAATTGCAGAGTGGCAGTGTCTCTAGCTTCATTGCTGTTGCTGTGCGTGTATATCAAATGTGTCATCTTTGCCGCTGCATGTGGAATTTTTGTACAACATATGACCAGGCAGTAGCGCAGCAATGAGCCTTTCTCTGCCAGCTTGCGCAGCATAAGCACTCGTTAACGACTTGCTACCACATACACCCAGGCAGCCCTACAGACAGCATCCCTGCTTATAGACATAGCTGGTCAAGAGTTTCTGTATGCCCTTTTACATTCGTGTGCCTGTGCCCGGAGGGACTGCATGACGTAATCCTCGGTCAGGATCTACTGCTTGTGCTAAGGCCGCTCATATTGTTTCAGGTACAAACAACCATTACACCACGGACGTTTGCTTGTGCCTAGTGACTCGTGGCCAGCAACGCTCAGCTCAGATCTAGCATCCGGATTCAGCTGACGTCGTTCATACAAACTCAACACTGCACATACAGGCTCAGCCGTAGGTCCACGCACCGCGCGTCAAGGCGCACCAACCACGGCTCCGAGACCACAATTTTTGTGAGAGCGATATTCAACAGCGGAGACCTGAGCGGAGATCAGGAAAATCAAATTTTAGCTTGCTTGCCTTCAATTTTCAAAAGTTGAATGATGGGGCCGCGACATGACCTTGAGTGTCTTCATCGTGCAGAGAATCGTAGCGGTCAGTCACAGCTTGACCGCAGGAGCGAATCAGGCTTTCACCTCTTTTGCTACGACTCTCCAGGAAACGTTCCTGTTGCAGTGCGCCTTAAGCGCGTCTTAAGCGCTTCGTCTGCTGCACGGTAAGCTTTGCAATGTTGTCGTCACCTGCAGCCAGAATCAAACGCATGCGTTGATCGCTAACGACGAGCTTGCAATTGCCCTCAATCAGGACTGCACTCCAGCTTTTCCAGAGATTGACGACACTTGGACGCGGACGCCTGCCAAAGTGTTACGAGGTAATTCATGCCTTGCTTCGCGATCTGCTCAGCGCTGCGTATCAGCGTACGATACTTGCAATACTTGAAAGGCTACATCAGTCTGTGCCAGTTAACCTCTTGTGCTACAATCATCACTATTAGGACGTTTCTAACTTGTACAGTCGGTTATAGGTACTGCGAAAGCCAAACACAGTCCTCCCACTTCGCTGAGACCAAGCCCCGGCAGCTGGAACAAGCCACATGGCTTTAGAAGATTCCCTTGACACCAGGCTGCTTGTGGGCCTTCATCTGCTAATTTTCAGTCACTTCATGCAACATGTCCTAGCTTGAGTGTGGTTTGATACCACTTTGCCTGAGACAATCTGTTAGCAACCCTAAACTTTTGGTCAGCTACAACCAGAAGCTACTGCTCAGCCAAACATATGATATACAACTACTTAACAAAACACTGACAAGCAAGTCATTCATTCCGATACAGTTTTGGCATGCATAAAATGTATGATGTATCAAACTCCAGCTGTTATTTGCAGGCATCTGAGAAACGCCACAAGACACGGCTAGGACTTGCCAAAGCAATTTCTTTGCCATTGCCGGAATGTGATGAAGCTGCTGACAACGGCGTTCACTCTGAGCAGGTGACAACAATACACATAAACTGTCTTGCAAGAGATTTGCCATACCTTGTGACCGGTGGCGGCATCACCTCTACAGTTTAGTGTAGTGAGGCTGGCCATCATCATCAAGCTGTGCACTATCGTCTTATGCTGACATCCAACCTACGCTGTGCTGCATCTGCCACTGCTGCTGTATTACATGCTTGACAAAAGTGCGATTTTGTTCGGCATGTAGCAGTTTGCTGAGTGTCTCAAATACTAACTGTTTTTGTGGGGTTCAGAATCTGAGCTGTGGAAAGCGCAAGAAAGTTGCCGAAATTATGGTGGGAACTACAGAGATCAACAAGCTCTCAGGGACGTCACCTGGTCCATTCGAAGCTTTTGACCATGTAAGCTTTTTGCTCATCAAATACTTTGCTGTCCTTTTAAACTCAAGCAGGGGGAACCCATGTGTTTATTGCTGAGCCATTCATTGTTTGAGTACTTGAGGTTTATTGAGCTTTTTGTGAAATTTGAGTGCCATAATGCTGAACATGCACTACCAAACGGCAGCAAATTTGTCGCAGATGACTGCCTTGTCTTTGCCATTAGAGACTACAATTTGGACTCTGAAGTCTGACTGGTGTTGCTTGTGCCCTCACTTAAGGTCTTGCATGCTGATGTGCAGGAGACTGCCTGCGCCACACCACTTCAGGCTGACATCTTGGTGCCAGAGCTGCAGCAGCAGCAACCCAGGGCCCAGCCTAGCATCCCCAATGACATAGCTGCATCACAAGCTGCGCCAGCTTACAGAGCACTGCCAAAAGACCAGCTAAACCCAAGCTTTCATGATCCCCAGCAGCCCTCACTAGTTGTTGTCACTCCAGACCAGCTGTTTGAGCGGCCAGTCTGCTGTGATAGCCATCAAGCACGCACTCTTGTGACCATGATACAGCCTGACAGCGGCCTGACAGACCAAGTGCAGACAGGCACAGGTCCTGCGTTTGCTGATGACCACAGTCCTGCTACAACTCCTCCAGCAGTGTCTGCAGACAGCAATGCTGCTGCTATTCCCAGCAATGTGCTTGTTGACTCCACTGATGGACCTGGTGTGTCCAGCATCAGCAAGACTCCTGGAGCAGCTCAGATCAGCGGCTCACCAGCGACTAGCGTTGCTGCAGCTGCTGCCACCGCCACTGAGCAGCAGTCAGCACCTGCTGAGCCAACTGCTACTGTCCCTGTATCTCCTGCACATTCGAACAGCAACTTTGGAACTTCCGCCGTACCTACAAGCAGCAAGCTGTGCGCTGGTGTACCCACTGGCATTGTTGCTCTTGCTGAGAAGCCTGCCTGTAGCCAGGGCGACTTGATGCCTGCTGTGAGTTCTCTCTTAGAATCACCCAACTGTTCCTTACATCAGCTTCTGCTGCCTGAACGCTTCACACATTATAAAACTGGTTCTCATGTGGTTCTCACGACGATGTCTTCATAAATGCTTCTGGCCAGTCTGTCTGTCGCTGTACGCTGCACCGCGCATCGTCAGAACTGCCCTAGATCATGCAGCAATTGCATCGATGTAGCAGCTGAACCAGACGCTAATTGCATCTATCTTTTCTTGTAGTGTATCTGTTCTTGTTGTGTCACACACAGAGCTGCAGCGCCTGCCTACTGTTGTTGCCTGCCACCATTTCAGCCATGTTTGCTTCATGCGCTACTTTGCCCTAGTTCCTGCCCTGATGTTGCCATGCTGCTTGCAGGTTGAGGTAGACAACAATGATGCGTCTACTGTCTCTTCACGTGCCCTGCCAGACCAAGGGTGCAGTGATGCTCCTCAGACATCATCAGGTCATGTTCCAGAGTTGGGCTTGCTTGCAGCCAGCGACCGCTCAATCACCACGCTGAAGTACAATGCTGGACGTGTATCTGCTAGCCCCGACATCACGTCCAAGTCTGGCTCCAGTGTGACAGAGAGCGCTGCAGCCTTCAAGAGAGGTGGTGAGGCAGAGCAGGTTGTGCCTCACCTGTCAAATTCATCTGAAGATACATCAACAAGCCATGCTCCAGCTGGCGTAAGGCCTGACATGGAACCAGATGTCAGCGCAGCCACAGACCAGCAGCACCTGTCTACATTGGCGGTGCATGGCCAGTATGTACGAGGTTCAGGGACAGCCCGTCTGACAAGCAGGTTTCCTTTGGTGCAAGGTAATGCTGCGCACCGCCTCTCAGCAGCTGCTGAGCCACAGCAGCCAAAAGCAACTGACGATGGAGATGTTCTGACAGATACTGAGGAGCTGTTACCTGTTAAGGTAATCTTTGATACATCAGTTCCATGTCCATGCATGTTATCTTTGAACACAGCGCTAAGCAGTAACTGTGGTGCAAGCTTGTAGTGTGCATGTCTGTACCATGATAGACGCATTTGCTATGCTGTGACTGTTGTTGCTGCATAGTTGATCCTGTCTGACGCTTGGCGGCCACCTTGCAACATGTTAAATCTTGCGGTTTGTGCTGCAGCCATTTTCAGAGAAAATGCGACAGAGACTGATGCTTCCTGCTAGACCTGTAGCTTGCCTCAAGAAACAACTTCCGGGCGGGGCAGCCCCGATTGTGATAGATCTCACACAAGACTGAGGCACATCTGCAAAAGTCAGTTGAAGTTGAGATGGTGAACAGTCTGAGACTGAGTCTGCACTCTGCCCCTTGTCATCATGCGTTGCTGTGTTGGCTGGACCTGCCTAATGTCAACATTAGAGACCTCTTGTGCAAGCTGACCATAATTTGTAAATGCCATTGCATGCAATATCTGGATTTTAGGTATATGGATTCTCCTTGCATGTATGCTGCATGAAAAATGAACATGGTGCGACGCATTAACCCTGTGTTTGATATTGCACCTTAGTGCGCAGATGGTATTGTCATCTGGTCTTGATTTTTTGCAAACATTTGTGTAAACTTTGGCAAACCAACAGCAGACTAATGTCAGTATATTGCTATTCCTCAGTAGTGACCTTATTGGTATGTTATGTTTACTGCATCAGACTTCTTGATGCTTATTGTCGAAATACAGTACCGTGGCGCTCTCACCTTTCAACACTCAGACTTTACAGCAGATCAGGACTTGGCATAAAATGTGGCATGTCATGACACAAAGTGGAAATAGCTGCTGACACATTCTATCTCTGAAAATTCTCTGCTGTGCATACATGTATATGCATACATATATGCATACATGTATTGTACAATCACTAAGTGAGCGATGTCCGAACATCACTTGCAAGCACACACTGCAGTGCTATGGCTGACACAAGCACCGTTTGCTTGGTGACATGGTTGTTTTCAAGGGCTGTGCTGGTTGGCATCTCCTCCCTGTGTACCCGTACTTCTCCTTGAGCATTGCACAGTGCTTTTGTAAGACTTTGCTTGAATTGTGAGAGTCACAAGAGTACCATAATGACCATGTCAGCTGTAGCTATGCTTGATTCGCGTAATATATGATGCACAACGGCGCAAGAAGTGAATGCACAAGTGACATGTTCTGCGTAACGTGTGAGTGGACAAACCCTCGGTAGTTGGCAGGCTCTTCGCTCAGCCAGCAGCAGGCATCAATAGTCTGCACATCATGATAAGATGACACTGCTACAGTTTGCAAACATGAGGAGTTCATAGCATGCATATCTGCTGACAGCTATTGGTTGTAGATACTTGCTACTTTTGTGTTCAAGTCAAGCACATTGCCTTGTGCTTGCAAGCTCGTGCGCCTGTGAGTTCAGCCGGGTCTCAGACAGGTTCCAAGAGAGTATTCATGTTGAGCGGCCATGCAGTCCACGTAAGTCCAAGCCACCAGTGAGGTGTGCTTTAGCTGTAGTTGAGGTTGGCGCGTTGTGAACAACATAACATTCTGCAGCTGATATCAGAGCTGATACCGCTAACGGCCGGGCCCTGCGCATGCGGCGCAGGCGCCGCGTCAATTTTTGCAACCCCCTGTCTCTGTGCGGTGTGCGAAACGTATACGATGTGATGACCTAATTCGATTACTGATTCTTTGCTTGAACGAAACACACGACCATGCAAGAATGTCTTGAAACCTGATCAGCGTAAGCGCTAACAATGCCGTCATAACCGTATGACATGTCTTTTGCACAGCCGACCCCCCTCCCAAATTGGCACCGCCGCTGCCTGTGAACTTTGCTGAAGCAGGGATCTCACCGTTGTGCACGTACAAACCAACAAATGTGTCTCTTACAACCTGCTGACATTCCTCTTGATCCCAACAATGCTTAAAGATCAGAGTATCTGATCAAAAGATTGCGCCGTCTGTCTAAAGGACGCCGAAGCCGTACCCCTATAGCGTTGTCAGCAAGTTTTCGAGCACCAAAATTTCCCGACCTGCTTGCGGTGATTGAGAGTGCTGTCTTGGATGGATCCATATTGACATAGCAATAGACTTTGGAAGTTACTGCGCAACCCCAAAGAGCCTGACATTCGCATAAAGCTGTTCGTGTTCAAACAGAACATTCCATGTTTCCAAAACACAGTGTGGAAGTCAGGTCTTTGCAGCCAGACAGACGTCTCTGTCTTCCAACATCTGGCTGTTTGCGACACTGCTGTTGCCTTTGAAAGTACTGTCAAAGCTCAGGGCTTGTTCTGTCAGTCAAGTGTTTTAATATCTGTGTGTGAAGGTTAGGCAGAATTATAGCAATTGCGCAAAGGCTGATTCAAACATGTGAATCAAGTTGCATGTTGCCTGTATACAAGGTGCTTTCACGGCTTTGCAGCAGCTCACAGACGGTCAACTGATGCTGCCGGGTATTGATAGAATGTGCGGGAAACTTGAGCTGTGTGGCAAGGTTTGTTGCATTTGTGCTGAGCTGTGATATATTGTCCTGCTGCTTGATAGGATGACAGTATCAAGGCCAGCACACCTGTTGATCTGCATGCTGAAATGCTAGCACTCTCTGATCAGACCAGTGAAGGTGCCCAGGACGCCATCAGACATGGTTCAACAGCTTGAGAGTGCTGTAACTGCACTCAAATCTATGGAACAGTGTAGACCAAAGACTGTCTCTGCATGAAGTGTCACACAAGCATGTATACTTGTCAGATTGCAGCTCATATTCCTTCCCCTTAGCACATGAGGTATGCATGGCTGTTGCCTCTGATGCAGAGGCATGCAACCAGTACAGCTGGAAGTGTAGGATCCCACTCTTTGGCGTGGGGGGCTGTGCCAAGTCATCATTTTGAAGCATCTCCAATCCAATGCCTTGGCAGGAGCTGACTGGACAGAGTTCAATGCGTCTGGCAATTGGCCTCGTAAACAGCGATAGGTGATGCATGGTGCAAATCAAGTGCCCATGGCTCACCCCAGGTTTGGCTGTCTTCTTTTGGCTGAATCATGCAGCCCGCTCTCTCTATTCCAAGTATATTGTTGAACTATCAAGAAAAGACTACACCTTTCGGCCATAATTTAATGAGAAGCCAAGTATTATACCGGGCTGCCCAGGGATTGAAAGATGTTGAGGTTGTTCTAGCCCGCCCCGTTGTTCCTCCTGTTTCCTCTAGCTTGCATATCTGCCGTTGTTCTCTAGGTATCTCCTCTCCTTGATGATGTTGTGTAGGCACAAGATTGCGTGCGTACGCAGTTTTTTTAGTACTCCTTTAGCCACTGTTCTTTGCAGTCCAAGATCTTGCAGCATTGAAACGTTGCAGTTGTAGATTGTACCAGCATAGCCTAATGGCATTGGTCTTAGCTGTACATCGTATCCATACATTTTCAGCATGTCAACCAATTTTTCATGTTGTTCGTTTTTCTCTGCCACTTTCTCTGCATATCTTGTGTCAGCACAATAGCCACCTTCCACGATCCAGATCTTCCTTTGCCTTCCATGGCCCATCCGGGGGTCAATGACAGAGCTTGGTAGTAAATTATGGGGCATGCTACCGGCTGCTCTTTGGTATATTGAGTGTTCAAGCTCCTGCAATTCGACCATCATTATGTCTGGCCTGAGCTTAGTCCTCAGCCCCTCAGGGTCTGTTGTATGAAGGGCTAGCATGTTGTTTGGCAACACCCATTTTGGTATGCGTTTGTGGTGAACACTCAGGTTTCCTAAGGTTGCGGCTGTGCCTACGTCTGCAATAATTAGAAAGCTTCCTTTTCTGCTTTTGTTGATTGCATTGATAATGATCCTGTGGGCCTCATCGTGTCTGTAAATCACCATTTTCCTCATTTCAAGGTGTGCACAACCTCCGAGAACGTGGCTCCCAGAGTCTGGTTGGCCGCACAGTGGGCAGAGGTTGTCTATAGCAACAGGTCCACCACGCATATATGGCATCTTCCATAGATAGGCTTTGCCCTTGTGCCAAAGCTGTCCAGTTTTCGCTTTGTTGGTGTTTCTCAGCATTGCATCTGGGACTTTGCCTTCTTCTTCCCAGTTACTAGCTGTCTGCGACCCAAATGCTGCGCAGTGTCGCGCCATGCTTGGAAGTATATGGTGTCTTGATTGGACTGTCCCAGGTGCTTGTTGCGGTGAATGGCTGTCTTGAGAGCATCCCCCAAATCCGACAAGTATGGGGCTCCGTTTACCTCGCCGTTTTCGTCATGTACGGACTTTGTCACCCAGACCATATCTCCGAACGGCTCAATGTACTCTCCGCTCATATCTACGTCCCATTCTATGGTGGCTTCCACGGCCAGAGCGTCTGCAATCTCGTTTCCTCGTATCTGGATATGCGACTTTACCTTGACGATCGAGGTATGTTGCTGTCTTTGGGCGCGTGTGAGCAGCTGCTTTATGATGGCTTGAAAGAGATTCTTATGCTTGTGGTATCTATGTGCTTCTGGGCTTTGTAGATGTTCATTGATGCCCTGCATTGCAAATGCCGAATCGGTGGCAATCACTAGGTCATGCTGCCCTTGCCAATGGCACAAGGCATGAAGCAAAGCTATAAACTCTGCCCTGTTTATAGTGTGGACTGGCCCAGATCTGCTGGGCCGGATTCTGATGTGCAGTTCAGCCCCATCTTTCCAGCCATAGACACCTGCGCCTGTCAGGTTAGTGTCTTTCTGGTAACTGCCATCTGTGTATACCATGCTGTCAGGGTCATATCTCTTCAGCTGTGGCCTAATACTGCCTTCCTCGTTTTCATCTATGCTTGGGACAAGACCGTGACCCCATGGGACCCCTGGTGCTTGTGTTCCCTGGTCAAAACCTTTTGGTTCATATAGCCCTCTCATGAGCTCATTGTCTATGACTCTGTCAGATGGCGCTTCTTGTGAGAGATCATTGAGTACAATGCTCTTTTTGGTATGTTTCAGAGATGCACAAGCTATTTTCTTATGTAGCTGTTGCATGCGCAGGAATTTATCCAGGCCTGCTTGATTTGCTACCACAAATATGGCTACGTCTTCCTTTGAGTGGTGCTGTATAGGGTGCAGTACAGTGTACCTTGTAGCCTCGTTCTATGTGCAAAGGAATGTGTCTCACTCTACATGGTGTAGGTGCCCACTGCACCAGGAACTGCTTCTGGCCT
>JAABUP010001889.1_pt1 | contig 42591 bp, 64 predicted proteins | sample 5559201 | NCBI WGS metagenome assembly JAABUP01 (sample SAMN10711887, study PRJNA513373) | rock metagenome | isolation source: Antarctica rocks | place: Antarctica
CACACACACACACACACACACACACACACGCACGCACGCACGCACACACTCATGTACATACACATACACACACACACACACACACACAGGGCACACGCATACCTACAGCTCTGCTTGCTTGCTTCTTCCTTGCATGACTGGGACTGGTGCCAGAAGGAGAGCTGGCATGGGACGGAGATTTGCCCTTGCTGGGTGACTGATCAGCATATGCATCCTTCAGCTTCTGGATGTTGTCCTTGCTGACGCTTGCATGGTCAACCATTGGCTTGGGATAGTCTACACCTATGCGGCAGTTGGCCTGCTTCTGATCTGCTATGGGCGCCTTCCACGGCTCATAGATCCACTTTGCAGGGAAGTCCTGAAGCAAGTATGCCATACAATTGCAGACTGAAGAGTCACAGGCTTTGCATAGAGGTGGCATTTTGCAGACCAGACTCAGGACCTGTGCATCCACTCTGCTGGAAAATCCTGAGGTCAGCATTCCCTCACCATCAATGTGAACACATGCATGTGGGTGCACTAGCGGCTACCTGTGTCTGATCTGCTTGTGTCATTTTGGTGTGGGTTGATGATGGCAATGACCAGGCAGAAGCTATGCATGAGGAGGCAAGCTGTGGGGTCATTCCAGCTGTACGCGCAACGCAGCAAAGCCTGACTGCTTGGACACAAAACGCTCATCAGAAGATTGCCTCAAAGCTGCCCTTGACTCAGCCACTGCTGCAACATGCTGTATGTGTAAACAGCACACCTGGGCAGCCCTGTATAATACTTGGCTTCTCATTAAATTAACGCTGAAAGGCGTAGTCTTTCCTTTTCTTTTCTGTAAACAGCACAGCTTACTCACCTTGAGCTCAGGCACGAACTTCCTGACAAAGTCTCCATTGGGATCATACTTGCGCCCAAATGTGATAGGGCTGTACACCCTGTGATACTGATAGAAGAAAGCGCTAGCAGAAAGCCACATCCAGTTTGCGTTGTTCAGGCTCCAGTCATCGTCTATCAGCAGCCGGTCAAAGACATCTCTGCCTGCTGTCCAGGGGCAATATAGATCGCCACGAGTGAGGAAGCAAGCCACCGCATGGCGTGCTAGGTGATGCATCCAACCCTGGTGACACACTAATGTCAGCAGGCATGTGAACATGCATGTGGCGCACATGTGATAATATTGCAGTTGTGATGATAAAATCACAACCAGCTGGTTGCCGTTCAAATGGCTTCATATCACATACAAGGTGCATGTGCAAGCAAGAGGAAGAAACAGAATGAGGAATGGGTAGTCCACCACTAGCAGGAATGCACATGAACAGTTGTGCAGAGAATTGCTGGGACAGACAGGCGGCAGGTTTTGCAAAGATACGTGCAATTGGTTTGCATTGCACATGCAGGTCAGGTGAAGGTAATGGTGCTACTCACATGGACCTGTAGCTGTCTCATGCAAGCATCTATCCTGCAGAAACATAACCAAGGCAAGTGTCACTTGTGCAATGTCTGCAGGAACGCGTATCATATGCAGCATACAGAGCAATGCAGCAATTGAGGTAATCCCATGCTTCAAGCAAAGATGGTCTATGAGATATCATTCAGGCTGCGTCAAAGCATGCAGCCTGACATGCATCCTGTCAAGCATAGTCTCAGTGCCATTCTAGACTTTGAACAGCATCAAGGGTACATGCCTTCATGCCAAGTACCAGCTTATTGCAGCTAGGCTGCATGAAGGATTGCCTACAGAGCCAAACCGTGACCATCACACTGTAGTGCTTGGTTCGTCCTCATGTTTCATGCACAAGGTGCACATGTGCAGACAGTCATGCGTGCACAATCAGCTTGACAGGTAAAATCAACATGCAATCAATTGGACTGATACATCACATATGCATCAGATGCAGTGTCACCATGGAAAGCCTGTTTTGCCAGCTTCCCAGGCTGCAACCTTCTCAGCATTGTCCTCCCAGGGTATCTGCTTACAAATAGGGTTGTCCTCCATTTGGTCAAAATTGGGAGTGTTGGCCCCCACGAAGTAGAAGAACTCGCGCCACAGCAGCTGCCCTCTCAGGGACACTGGTGGTTGGCTTGGTTGCTTTGCACCAGCCTCAATCTAAATCCAAAAGCTCACATCATATTTGTGACGTGTTTCTCAGCACGATTGCAACCATGATCATGATTGATGATGTTGTTATCGTAAATGGCAATTAGGCATAAATGACTGACTGGGCATGCTCACTGAGTATGATGTGGCATGTCGAAGCTAACACAAACATTGCACTCGAGAGTGTGCAAGTTGATGTACAAAGAAAGTTCTTGTACAGTGGCAAGCATTTCCTGGGCAGCCGGTATAATTCTTGGCCTCTCATCAAATTGATGCCGAAAGGTGTTGTCATTTCATTTCGTTTCTTTTCTGGCAAGCATCTGTTGCCAATGGCGTTTGTAGCCAGTGGCCACAGACGCTTGACTCTGAATGCAGCAGCACCTGCTGAGTTGGCAGGACCTGAGTGAGGCATGTTTGTCTGCACCTACACTCTGTATTGTCTGCAGTCATATGACATCAAAGCACTTGCTGAGTTGGCAGCACCTGAGTGAGGCATGTATGTCTGCGCCGACAATCAGCATTGTCTTCAGTCGTGCGACATCAACATGGACAGCTCACCTCCTGCAGGCGCTTGTAGAACACACGCACAGACAGGCAGCCGAACTTGAGGTAAGGGCTGAGCACTGTCGTGGCAGGCTCCAGAGCTGCAGGGTTGCCCTTGGGCTTTTCAAATTGCACCACCCATGCTTTGTCTGCTATGTGCTCTTCCATCCTTTTCAAAGCCAAAGTCTCTCCTCCCTGGAGCACACAACCAGCTCTAAGAGCACATTACGCTGCCATTGCCTATGCTGTGCTGTGCTGTGCTGTGCTGTGCTGTGCGGTGCTGTGCTGTGCTGTGCTGTGCTGTGCTGTGCTATGATGTTCTGTGCTGGTGATGTGTATGTGACAAGAAATCATTATGATGTCCTAACATATGTGCAAGCACATACCAGAACTGAGCATGGGCCATGACAAGCATGGGTCCCCCAAGGTAGGACCACCAGGGCTTGAGAGATGCCAATCAGGGAGACAGCAAAATCTCAAGTCACCTTGAAGGGAGATGTGGGCGGACCATGGTAGCCAATGTCAGTCAAGTTGGGGACACCATCCTCTGTCAGCCCAACTGTGTCCAGTGCCTTCTGTGCATCTACAGGAATAGGCGGGAGCTGGCTGGAGGGGTCACCCACAGGAGGGCCTGGGGGTCCTGACTTTTGAGCCAACCTTTGAAATGCGCTGTAGGCAGTGACCACCTGCCCTTTGTTCAGCTGCAAGAGTTTTGTTGTGTCCTGTACATCACACACAGTAGACACCTGACTCTTTCTGCAATATGTCCTGTTCACAGCAACACTGCAGTATGTCCTGGTGACAACACCGCAGTAAGTCCTGGTGACAACAGCACTTCAGGCAGTCATTCACAACACATCCAACAGTCGGTCACAACACTACTTGTGTGAAGACCATTGACCATGCTACCTCAAGTTCACCAGGCTACACTATATTGTGCTGTCTGCAGGACTAGGATTGCACTAGCAGTGCTTCCAATGTTGTATTCTTTGACACAAACATATGCAGCATGCTGATTGATCACAAAGACGTTCTCAAGAGACCTCACATAGTATATAGTATCCAGATCATGGCACAAGCCTCAAACATGCTTACACAGCAGAAATCATTGAACATGGGAGCATGCAAGCACAGCAACAACAGCATGGTAAATATGTGCATCCTGAAGAACTGTGATGCTCAGTACAAGATGAAAATGATGATGTGCCAGGCGTGTCAGAGTACTCACATACAAGGTATGACTGACAAAGGAATGCCATGGAACTCCTGCAGCTTCAATACCCTCAACCATGTTCTTATCCCTTGCCTTGGAGTAAGGCTCTGTATCAGCTTCAAAACACACCTTCCCAATATTCCAAGCCTGAGCAGACAGGCTTGTTAGAGGAGTCATACATGAGACCTTTGGCTGGTGCAGAAGATTTGATGGCCTTGGCAGCTTACCTTGATAAGCTTTGGGACAATGTCAGGAGGGTTGCCATGTACAATGATGAGTCTAGACCCCCGAGCTTTGAAGCTGGCGTCCAAATCATGCAAGCTTTCCAGCAAGAAACTGAACCTGTTTGTGCCCACTCTGCACAACCAAACAGCACATCTGCTGGGGCCGGCAGCATCGGTTGTTTGGACTCAAGACGGCTTGGATCGCTTGGACTCACTTGCCGTTACCAGCGAACCATGGGTCAAACACGAACACCGGGTACAAATGCTTGCATCCTTTGAGGGCTTCAAGCAACGCAGGGTTGTCGTGCAGACGCAAGCCCTGCGCAGAAACGACTGCTTGTCAGCCGGATAATTGCGTTTTGCGGACCAAATTGTTATGCACAGACATATTTGAATGTGTGCTTGTGTGAGGTGGCAAGCCCTCAGACGGCAACCCTTGACAAGGACTTCGTGCACAAAGCTGGGGAAACTGGAGCAGAAGATCTTGTGCTCACCTTGCGAAACAACAACAGAGAGTTCATCACAGATGCTGGATGCCTTATGACAGAGAGTCTGCGAGGTATGCGGTTCAGCTGCAGATCAGATCAATGCCAATAGCTCAACGAGCTTGAAGTCCAGACACGACAGCACTGCTCCGAGACCAACAGACAGGCCATGTGACCCTGCTGCGAACGACTTGCGTGCATGCTGCGCTCATGCATTGTCCCTTGCATGTGACCTACAACATGCAAAACGATCAAGGTGATCATTCTCAAAGGTGGATCACATTTTGGGTGCCACATGTTGATTTCACAACCACAAGGTACTTGGGCAAGCATCCAATATTCCGACATGTTTTTCAAGTCACAAGCCTAGGGCTGGTGGTACCGATGACATGCTATGTACTTGATCCGAAATAGCAGTCAAGTTGCTTGCCTTACGAGACCTGAACGCAAATGGAAAACATTGCAAAGCAGGAAGAGTTGTTGCTGAGGAAAAAAGAGGAAACAAATTATTCATAACAATATCTATGCTACACGTGGGTGACTGCCATTGACATTTCTTTTGCATCGTACTCATGATGATCACTGCACCCTATGTAACCAGGGCAACTTTTTCACCGGCGCGTGTCCTGTCCTTCAACCGTACTGAGGTCTCCAGAGACTGAAGGTACGCAGGGCTGATGTCTTCAGTGACATAATGCCCTGCATCATCATTCACGTATGTAAGTCAAGTCTGATGCCAGCCAGGTTATCTGCAAATCTTTCTGCACGTGCAGTGATGTATGGCATACGGAGGATGCATGCATCAGGCAGCTGCTGTGCCGGTTATCCCAAATCATGAGCAATCAGCCAAAACACGCCAAAACTTACCTGTGAAGCAAGAAGCCTCAAACTGCTGGATGTCTGGGTTCAGACTTTGTGCCACTGCAAGCAGATCATCTATACTTTGGTACAACAAGCCATCAGCGCCCAGAACCTGCATTTCACCATCTAAAAGTGAGACAATGTTGAAGGACCAGAGACCGTTGCTGCATCAACCCAAAAACGCAGGATTTCTAATTCAGCAACTACAAAGAACCTTTTTAAAGCAAGAACGTACTGCTGTGACTGCTGTGGTGTGAAACACATATGATTGCTTGCCTGTGACCAGTTTTGCAACACAGACACCACCATAGTCACAGAAAAGTTGTCATGCAAGCTGCTCAACGCCGTGTTTTGACTCGACAGGGTGTGAATTGAATGCCAGAGGCATCGATGTACAAGAAAGCATGAAACCAGCATTAGACCATTGTCAGCATACAGCAGCAGCAATAGCATAGGTCTCACTCATTGGCGCCTGTCTGTTGCAGCTGAGCAACAGGATTGCAACATAGTTTGCAGAAGATAAGACGTAGGACTTTACCTTCCGGATCTCTTCTTCGCTAAGATCTGTGGCCACAAACTCCTTTTTGGTTGGCATGTCAACCCCATACACATTGGGGTACCGCACAGGAGGTGATGCACTTGCCAGGTACACCTGCAAGGCATCCACCGGCTTGCTGTGTGAACTCAACACTGCATAGTCATGTAGTTATGCTGTAGTATGCGCTGCACCCATGGGCACAGCAGCATGTCCATACCACTGGACCAGCAACAAGTATCTGCCCAATTGTTGAGCTGCCTTGCCCTGCCCCCTCCCCCTTGAACCACACCCGGTGCCCCCGCCCTCCAAACAGCTCAGACTTGAAGTCTGCTGGATGCATTGGGTGCATTTATCACAGCAGCACAATGTAGACAGTGTCCAATGAAACATCACACATTGTCATACATTGCCACAGCATTTCATCCCATTGCAGAGGAACTGCAACTTGGATGGATGCCACTCCCGTTCACTTCTCTTCACAAGACACAAAACACATTAGCCACGACTTGCCACCAAACATGACATACTATTGTCCCTTGTGAGCATCAGCTTTGCGCACCCCACAAGGCACTTCACGTCATCAGACACCCAACACGGCCATACCTTCTTGGCTCCAGCTTTGCGCACCATGTCCACAATCTGTGACATGGTGGTGCCACGCACAATGCTGTCATCCACCAGCAGCACACTCTTGCCAGAGAAGACAGCCGGCATGGCGTTCAGCTTGCGCCGCACTGACAGCTCCCTGGTGCGCTGGTCAGGCATGATGAAGGTGCGCCCCACGTATCTGTTTTTGACCAGGCCCTCTCGGTATGGCAGGCCCAACTCTGCTGACATTTGGATGGCTGCTGGCCGGGAGCCGTCAGGAACTGGCACTACACAATCTATGTCCCAACCTGACTTTCTGAAAGCATGGCAGATGACACATGAGCTAGATCCACGTGTTGCTCATGCTGAGACCATGTGTGGCAAGTGTGATCCTCAGAGGAAGCTGAGCTGTGGTTCCCCACATGTCATATGCTCAAAGCAATGAATGCACAGTCTGTCAGGAAAGGCAGAGGGCGCAATGCTATGCTTGTGAGAAAGAGAATTGTACAGATGGCCCTATGCAGGAAGAAGCATGCTGGCTGCTTGAGACATCGTGAGACATTGTAAAGCACTGCTTCAGCTTGTGCACTTGAATGTGGCAGGCTGCCAGAGCAAGAATGGCATCGAGACCACATTCAGAACCAACCTCTCAACCAGAGAGAAAAACAGACATATAGACAAGTACAACATGTGATTAGCAGTGCACACCTGATTCGTTCTGATAGCCGACTTCCAAGGCCCAGCTGGAAATTGTACACTGACATGTCATTCAGCACTGAGTCTGGCCGCGACAGGTAGATATACTCAAAGATGCATGGACATGTCTGTGAGTTGGTGACACACATCCTGCTGACGAGCTGGCCTGCATTTGTCAAGATGCATTGCTACAGATTCTGCAACATCAGTATGGACAACAAGATGGCAGTGTGCGTCAGCACTGCTTTGTGGTTCAGAGTTGACTGCTGCACAAGCAGTGTCAGGGCAAATGGGGCAGCAGGCAGTGCAGAGGCAACTCTCACCATCACAAGGAGTTCACCATGCTGCACACTGGAGCAGCCTCATGCGTACTGAAACAGCCTCATGCTCCTGGCTGTTGAGTACACACAGGCAGCACAGCATCATGGCAGGACAATAAGGAGACATTGCACAGTAAGGCACTGCCGCTTGATGTTCTGAAATAGTACAAACCAAGACATGCAAGAAGCCCCCCTTACTGCAGTGCACGCGCCAAACCATCGAGCAACAGCACTATTTTGAGTGATGCTCTCTGCCATATGGCCGCTCACCGTCTTCAGTGATGACAATCATCTCGCCAGGCAGGACATCTCTGACCCTCTGGAAGCCTATGGGCCCAAAGGCGCAGTCCTCAGAGGCGACACACCACTCATCACCATCATCTGAGGTCCTCCTGCCCAGCACCAGCGGCCTGCGCCATCATGTCATCCAACTTGGTGATCATCATAAGACAATGAGTAGTGCACTTTTTGGGATCCAAAAAAGTGCTCCAGTTCCAACAACCAGTGTGTTATAAATCAATTTCAAAACCCGTTTTGTAGTTCAAACCTCAACCCAGAAACGCATCCTGACATGCTATCATCGAAGACTTAGCTCCCAGGCCGAAACGAATTTGTGTCTTGACCGAGTGTTAGGTATGCCCCGCTCTGGCTGGCTCTTTGCATAGCGTTACGCCTGCAGCTCCCTGTGTGTTTTAGACAGTGACAACACAGCCCTGAACAGCAGGCCTGACTGTTGCCGGCTGAGGCTGCTGCTGCATTACTGCATGATTACATCAGCTTATGGCTGCACAGCTCAAAAGAGATAGACTCATGGTGCAGGGCAGTTTTCATGAGCAGCAATGCAGTACTGTTGCAATGATGAATCTGAGTGCTGGCACTGGGGAGTTGTGCCCTGGCCATGAGGGATTCTAGCCTGGCAAAACACAACCAGGCCTAACCTGGCTGCATTGCATACCTGATGCCAAAGGGATCTCTGAAGGCAATGAGGCCAACACCAGCAATCATGCTGATGCAGCTGTACGCGCCCTTCAGCAGCTTCATGGTGGCTACCCCTGCCTCAAACACCAGCTCCATTTTGTGGTTGGTGGGGTCACATGCCACGCCTTCCTGACTGCACCGCTGGTGCGCTCTGTGAATCTCATCTGCCAGAACATTCAACAGGACCTGCAGGAAGCATGGATCATCAAGCCTGATCATTCCACAGCAGGCAGATCTGGAGCTTTTAGGAAAGAATGACCCTTTTGCTTTTTTGGCTTGAGCAGGAAGTCTGCTTGCAGGCAGGTCTGAGCAACATGTAACAAGCACGTTGGAGCATGAAAGCTTCTTGTATGTCAGGTAGCAAATGTGAACAGACCTGTGTGCAACAAAGCAATATTGACAACACCCTGGCTGTTGCCATGAATGCCACTGCCAATGAGCACACCATGTGAGCATGAGGATAGCGGGTTGACACGCAAGAAGTTGAGTGGAAATGCGAGCATGACCTGTGTCATGACACTGTCTGCATGTGAGCTGCATGCACAATGAGATCTGCAGGAATGGTCAAACAGCAGCCAACACAGAAATGAAGCACACCTCTGAATCCGAGTCTGTCCTGAGATATCTGTTGAAGAAGCTGCTGCTGCTGTTCAACAGCACCTTCAGCTCAGCTGTGTTGGTGATGTTGCCATTGTGAACAAGGTACATGCCCAAGGGACTATTCACAAAGAAGGGCTGGGCTTCCTGGACTGACGCTGTGCCTGCTGTGGGATAGCGCACATGCCCCAACCCCACATTCCCTACTCAAACCCAGTCATTGTGTCAAGTGCTGCAAATTCTTTGCAGCAGAAACTTGATAGCTGCTTGAGTACATCATGCTATGACTTGGCTGTTGCACATGAAGATGAGTAGCAAGCATGATCTTGAGAGATGCATCTTAGCAAGAATTGCAAGTAATTCCATACAGTCCAGCAAGTGCTGATGCAGAAACAGATTGCAGCACATACTCAGCTTCAGCAGTGACAGACTATCTGCTGTCTGTTGCCTCGCAAAGTGCTACATGCAGAATGTAGCACTCTGCGAGGCAAGATCAACTTGTTTCATGTGCGTTGCTTAGGAAAGCATGTTTGTATTTGTGATTCATCACACACAGCTGACTTGCCTTGCAGCTTGTCCATTGTCTTGGTATTGTTGAAGACATCCTTGACAAGGCCATTGGCTTTGTACTCAATAAACTTGCCGTTCTTGAGGGTGACCATGCCAGCGCTGTCCTGACCACGATGTTGCAGCATCAGCAGACCCTCATAAATCTCAATATTGACCGGTCCCTGCAGCAGACACTGCCTGTCTGAGCAAGCAGACTGCATTTAAGACTGCAACTAAGCAAGTGCATAATATGGATGGGTTGACTGCTAGGCTTCTTGGGAGAGGCTGAGCCAGATGACCCACGGAACTGATGTGGACTGCTGCAGTAATCACTGACCTTGTGCTTGTATATGCCGATGATCCCGCACATTCTTGGCGTTTGCCTGACCATCCTATGGCACAGACAGCAGGGCATGTGTGTCTGTTGTGCACTGCCATGCTTGCCACAAATACAGCACCATGTGGCAGGTACACAACCTCCTGGGAACACTGTGCTACCTGTGACTGTTCCTTGGCAGTCTGCTGACTGCAAGGGGACTCTTCAGCTGCAGAGACCATGCCTGCTGCAGATGGCATTGCTGATGCAGAGACGGCAAGAAGCTTGTGTGTCTTCTCCGCGAGAGGCTATGGCAGCACTGCGACCTTGCGTCTTTGACCTGGCTGCAACTTGAGCGATTTGAAATGCTCTGCAGCCCTGAAGCGCTTGAGTGCATCGTGGAATGCAGTCGCGATACGGTGCCCTTTCACGGTGTGTCAGAGGTCATGCATGATGCTCCTGACGAGGCAAAGTGAAGCGAAAGCAGCGGGGCCGTAACTTGATCTTGTTGAGGGGGTCAAACTAGCGGCTTTAATAGCCCCGTTGACGAGCTCGCCCGATCAGCAGTTATAGCAGTGCAAAGACACGGCGATATGAGGCGGCGGATTAAACAGCGCTGACAGGAGGAACGTGACTTTGACCAGTTCGCGCACAGCATGGCCGGCGGACCCAACGTCTAGTTGAGCGAGGGAGGGTATCAGGGTTTTGCTCGCAGCCCGGCTGACGGACCCCGGTGGATCACGCACGGCGTAAGCGGCATCCTTGAGCAAGGAGCAATTTCATGTACAAAGCCCTCCACTGTCGGCAGTATTGTCAAGAGCCGCGTTGAGCCTTTTCAGAATAGTGTGAACGCAGCTACTTTGCCGATTTGACAGCATGGCTGTCGACTTTGACTACTATCAGGCATTAGGGTTGACCAGGTAACGGTGACGCTCGTTTAGTCCTGGGCACATGCAACTTCTATTGCGAGTTCTCTGCCGTTGTGCTGCTGTTAACACTGGGTTTATATGCAGGAATGCCACCGATGTGGACGTGAAAAAAGCGTAAGCAGCGCAAAAAACCCTGTTAAGCTAATCACGCCCTTGACGCTGAATTCAGATGGTCCTTACAGGTTCAGAAAGCTGGCTCTGGTATATCACCCAGACAGGAATGCGTCAGACACAGCAAAGCAGGACTTCTTGCAGATATGCGAAGCCTATGACATCCTCAGCAACCGTGAGCTTCCTGCTCAAGTCTAAAACTGTCTCAGCACACTGATCAGAGTTGCTTACATGACTCTACCTCTTGCTGTGCAGCACAGCAAAAAGGCATTCTGGACTTGCATGGAGAGCAGGCTCTTAAAGCTGGCATGGCGGAAACTCAGCCAGGTAGCTTACACCGATGCTCTATGTCACCCTGTTTGCTTACTTCCAGAATGATTATGAAGCAGGTCGTGACAGCTTGTGTTTCATTTCACCCTGCTCTTCCAGGCACAGGCTGGGCGGGGTACAGCTTTGATCCAGTCAGCGGTCCTCAGCAGGTCTTCAGCAATTTCTTCGGCACCTCCAATCCATATGAGGCTTTGAACGGTGGGCAGTCACTCACTTCCACCCTGCTGTAACAGTACTTCTGTTGTATAGCATGCATGCATCAGAGCACTCAGTGCTGATGATGGACACTGCAGGGCTGGCTTCAAGCTTTGAAAACATGGCTGCAACACCCAAGCTTGAACTAGGCAAGCAGAGTACAGTAAGCCCCTGCCCTTTTTGCATCCTTGCAAATTGCCTTGTGCTTTGGTTGAGGTGCGCCATCCTAGCACTCATAGCGTACTCACGAGATGCATGGCTAAAGTCTTTGTGATGTCTGTGTGGAAATGCTGTTCTATTAGGGCAGTAGTCGAGACATCTATGCTGTGTCAATGGAGACAAGCATTGGCCCTGATTCAGCTCTCAGAGCCTCCTTTTGTTGCTGCAGCATTCATTGCTGCTGAGTCTTGAAGAGATGTATCATGGCTGTGTCAAGAAGGTCATGCATGAGCGTCAAGTGGTGAAAGCAGATGGCACATCCGCCACCGAGCAGAGAGAGCTCAGCATCGATGTGAGCTTCTTTCTATCCTTTTGCATGAAACTGAGCTGATGACATTGCAATCCTTGCCTTGCTGTATACTGGGTTCCAGAGACAAATTTGTACTGTTGCCCTCAGCCGAAAGCTCTTGAACAGGCAAATGATGCCCATTAACTTGTTGCCATGTCACAGTAAACATCTTGATCCACTCTGCAAAATCACATGAGCATTGCAGCTGGCAGAGCTGACACATGCTTGACAGGCGTGGCACACTAGCTTGTTGTGCCCAACATCATGAAGCCAATAGCAAACATGCTGCATACCATCTCACAAGCCTCAATTGGTGTCCATACTCCTTGTGACATTCTGCGAGGCATGTTGTGCTCAATCTGAAGCTTGCCCTGCATCCTTGGGCTTGTGCAGAGAGCATGGCTTTGTGATCAGTCCTGCAGGAACCTGTAGTACCATGCTCAGTAGGCCTGTTCACATCTGTAATGAGTGATGCCTATCAGCAGCACCCAATTAGCCTCTTACTCTTACAGTTGCCAGACAGGCAGTTCTGTGAGCAAAGCAAACAGTCTGTCAACGCGTCTGGTATGCATTACTTGATGCCTCTACGCTGGGGAATCCAAGCTACAACAATGGCTTGTAAGGGCTCAGGGCTCAGCAGACAGGAGCAGCCTCCCACAGATGCTTCATGCATGGTGTTCGCATGCATGATCATGGCCTTAGCTGAAGGTGGCTGCATTTGCGTTCAGGTGAGGCCAGGTCTGCCAGAGGGAACACAGTTTGTGTTTGACAAGGAGGGAGATGTGGGGCCCAAGAACAAGGCAGGCCCTGTCATGTATGTCCTGAAGGCGCAGCAGCACCCCAGGTTCACCTGCAAGGGTTCAGACCTGCTGTATACTGCTCAGATCCCCTTGTATCAGGCGCTGTGTGGAACAGCCTTGCCAGTAGACACTCTGGATGGCAGGCAAGCTGCCTTCTCTCTTGTCAGGAGCTTGTAACAGTGCAGGAAATTAGCCTCCTGACACGCTAGCAATACACCTTTTACCTCAGCTCTGCTACAGAGTTGTATAGCCAGCAAAATGTCACAGTGGCAGCATTGTCTACTCTTGAAGATATGGTGCGATAGTGATGCCGCTTTTGGCCATAAGCTGACTGTGTATGGAAGATTTCGTAGAGGTTTTTTGGGTCAAGTAGTGAAGCCAAAAAGTGGAATATGGCATTGGCTGAACAAGGAAAGCCTGTATATGCCTGTGTTCAAAGCTGCGTGCAATGTCTTATTTTGGCATGCCTGTCAATGCATACAAACTTGACCTTTGTATTGCAACCTTACTGCATGATGCAGGACGCTCAGCGTGCCTGTCACAGATATTGTCAGGACTGGTGACAAGGCGCTTGTGCCTCAGGAAGGAATGAGAAAGGCTTCAGGTGGCCAGGTCAGCTCTCACTTGCCCACTGTCAATGGTCGCTCTACCTGTCTGACCTTGCAACCTAGCTCCCCGGCATGCGCCATGAAACAGCTACTGCTTGAGCAGTATGGTTTTCCACATCAAATGTTGTGGAAGACCACCAAATGGTCTGGGTCAAGGAGTGCAGAGGTGGCAGTGTAAAATGCACAGGCAGCAGCATCGGCTTTTCACAGTGAGCTAGTTCTGAATGACATGGCTTGTTATCTGCCTTGTCCACTGAAAACAACACTTGTAGATGAAAAAGACGGCTATGTGCAGGGAGACTTGCACATCACTTTTGAGGTGGTGTACCCGGTATCGCTGACCGAGCATCAGAGAACAATGCTCAAGGCAGCCTTCTTTCTACCTCAAAAACTGGATGCCAAGCAGACCAAGGCTTTGAGATCCTTTGAAACAGCCTTCAGGGACGAGACACATGGCTGGATTACAGCTTTTAGGAAAGACAGCCAACAAGCCACTTAATGCGAAAACTTTAGCCGCTGTACACTATAGCACAGAGCGTATGCTGTGAGAACACAAAAGTGTATGTAGCAAACAATGTTTTGCAAAGACTTGCAGCAACACTCGAATGGATTTGTAATATACAACGCTTGATTTGAACTGCAGCTCTTCTTCAGCTGTTTTCTGTAAGATTAGCATGCACCTTATGAACACCTGGAGCCACTCTTGTGAACGTAAGTCGCGCAAGTCATCCTTGACAGCCTATGGCCCCTTACTAACAGACGTGGAACCTTCAGCACGGTGCACAAGTGTAATTCGATACAATAGACCGTGCAATAGCTGAACCATGCAACTGGCATGACATCAATAGGTTCAATAACTTTATTAGGCCCAACTCACAGCAATCTTTGCGGTTCTGCACAGCTGGGGTCGGCTTTCCAACGAGGATTTCATCAACCTCAGGCGCTTACAAAAGCAGGCAGGACCCGTTCCTGTACTGGTATCAGGTGGCATGTCTCGACCATGCAGCTTCAAACATGTCATGCAGCCGGTGAGAACACACAGAACAGCTGAGACTTTTCTGGCGCTCTCCCTTCTGCTGCAACACCGTTGTCCTGCCTTCAGCCGCTGGCCAACGGGCACAAGAAGTTAGTTCACAAGATAGGCAGCATATGCAGCATGCCCTATCTTTAGCAAAGAAGGCACTGGGCAAGACGTTCCCTAATCCTGCCGTGGGATGTGTCATTGTAAAGCAAGGCAAGGTAGCTAGCAAGCACAGCACAAGTTTGCACACAATCAGTCATTCCGTTATATGCAGACATGTCAAATGAGCCCCAATGCATCAATACTAATTTGGTGTTGCAGCCTGCACATGCAACATTAAACTTATTCAACATCAGGTTTGCACGGCATTGTGCAGGTGATTGGTGAGGGCTATCATCCAAAGGCAGGCGAGCCTCATGCAGAAGTGTTTGCTTTGCGTGCAGCTGGTAAGATTTTTGGAAAAGCTTGTAACGCACATGCTCAACAAAGCTGCTTTCGACAAGCAGCATGCTACAAGCTGGCTCGCATCAGCTGCACATTGTCAGCTGTCTGATGCAAGCTGTCCAGATCTGTGTCTGCTGCGAAGCATTGTACAGTCTTATACAACAGAGAAATGCCATAGAAAAGATCACATTTGCCAGCATTGCTTGTACACAAATCCCAGATTGTGCTTGCTTGGTCTTGCAAGTGACAGTGAAAGTGTACCTGGTCCTTGTGCTTACTTGGCTGGTGGTGCAGGACAGCAAGCAGCAGGAGCAACAGCATATGTGACGCTTGAGCCCTGCAATCACTACGGCAAGACTCCACCGTGCAGTCAGGCCCTTGTGGATGCCAAGGTTGCAAAGGTCAGCCTGCACACCTGCACACCATCTTGAGCATCAGAGCTCTGCTCAGCGCATCTAAACTTTTTTGACAACATTGCTTTCTGGGAATTTGCCACATTATCGTTTGTACTAGCAGCAAAACTACGAGACGCAGCCAACAATTCCTCCAAAACATGCAGAAAATGCACCATAATTCATGCAAGCTGAGTCTGTCAGCAGGACTGCCATTCTTTGAGCTGTTCGTTCACAACCCCCAAAGCGTTGGGTCAGAGCTGTGTCACAGCTTGCATCTTCAGCGTCGACAATTGCCAGCATGTCTCCACTACATCAGGTTGTATGCTTCAGTAGGCACAGCATTGCTTGCTTGACTATCCGTCCATGCTCTGGTGCCTTTGCACACAACGTGGGCTGTGCAGCATATTCTGATGCAGGGGCTGAAAATGAACAAGAACACACGCATGCAATGTACTATCAAAATCTGGATTTGTACTGATGCACTGATGCTGCAGGTGTTTGTTGGGGTCAGGGATCCCAACCCTCTTGTGAACAATGCTGGAGTGGACACCCTTACACAGGCAGGCATAAATGTGGCATACATAGGTGGTGAAGAAGAGCGAGAGTGCTTTGATATCAACAGTGACTTCATGGAACGTATGGCTCCATCAAAATGATTATATTGTCAAAGCAAGATGGAGAGGCTTGACCGCTTGAATATCATGATTAAACGTCACGCGTGTAACACTGTCATAGATGTCTTGTGAAATATTATATGACACAATGTTGTGTGACATAATATATATTATGACCTCTACCAGTGGCTTCAAAGCATATACTGGTCTGGAAAAGTAGAACCTGTTGCTAGCATGAACCTGATCAAGAACAGGTCTTGCACAGAGACACAAGCAAAACAGTTGCTGCATACAAGGTCGGCACATTCCACAGAAGGCGACAATTGCGCCTGTCCAAAATGATGGATCATAAATGTGATTGCAGCCCCGTAAGCAGAGCTGTTAATGAAACAACATTATGGTAGTGATGACCAGCATTGACACCCAAGAACACTCATAGTGTGTGCACACCGCTTGATAAGAAAGCACCACATCTCACAAGCTCACAAAAGGAGTACTGCAACCAGGATCATGTCTGACTGGGTTCCAACTTGATGTCTGGGTCAGGCTTGATTGCTGGTGCTTCTCCAGAAGTTTCCTGTTTGATGTCATCATTGCCACCATTGGCTTCATCACCAACAGTGCTTCCTTTGCTGCCTTTCTGCCTCTTCTTGGAGCCTCGATCCTCATGCAAGTCTGCCTTGACTGTCACCTTAGAATCACCATCAGGATCTTCTTTGACATTGACCTCAGAGTCACTTACTGGGTCTGGCTTGACAGTCACTTCAGAACCACTGTCTTGATCTGGCTCATCCTTGAGAATCTCTTTGACAGTCTTTGTGCCAAACAAGGGGCAATCGCCATCAGATGCCTTTCTGGGCTTGCCATTCTTGGCACAGCGAGGACACCTCTTGCCATGGTTGACCAGCAGCACATGCAAATCATACCTGAACCCACACGCATGTCAATGTCACTACATCACACAAGGCTTTGTCCTGTCTGATGCAGACATACTTTCACCTTTTGCGGTATTGACTGGCCATGCACAGCAGCAGCACAAGCTTGTGTGAGGGCCTTCAAGACTAGCCATGCACTCCGAAGCTGTTATCAACCACCATATATGGTTTCAGCAAGCTATGCAAGCAATTTGTTCAGGCAGTTGTGGTGATTGTGTGACGCAGCATGCAATGTGCTGCTGGGTTGTGCAGTGACCTTGAGCTCTGCTACAATGCTACAACGCTATGCTGTCAAATTTGGTGACAGTCCAGAGCTTCTGATTGCTTGCAGCAAGCTACAATGCGTTTTCAAAGTAACGCAATCAATGGTGAGCTGCTCACTTGAGATGGTCGGGGATTCTAGCGTTCAGGTGAGAGTACGCCTCATCCCTGCTGGCTTTTGAGGGGACCCATCCCATGGCCTTGGTGATCCTCCACACATGGGTGTCCACTGGGAACTCATGCCGGTCTAGGCAGAACATGAGCACACAGGCAATGGTCTTCTTGCCCACTCCCTTGAACCTTTCCAACTCAGCTTTAATTTCCTCATCTGTGCTTTGCTGTAGGTGCTCTAGACTGCATTCTCCTCTTTCTGATTTGAGAGTGTTCAGGATGACCTGCAGATCGTAAGATCTCTGGTAAGAATTTACCACCAATGCCAAGGATACCGGACAAAAGCTCTGAGTATACAAACGACCAAATCTCACAATCAAGTCACGAAGTAACAGCACCTGGTTTTGCCCCTCAAAGTGATGTTTCAGCAGGGTATCTGTATTTGATGACAACGCAGCAATCTGTGGTAGTAGCAGAATGCGCAGCAGAACAGTCACAGGAAGATGGTCACCAGGATATGCATTGACTTCTGTTTGAGCAGAAGTACAGATGCATGCATGCCATAGGCTCTTTGCATGACACACAGACAAAGAGCTTGCTGAAGCACTTCTTCCTTGCATATTGATACACAGCCATAATGCATCTTAATACACAGTCCCCATTTGTGGCAAACGAACCTTGATTCGCTCTGTCTTGATGGCAGCCAGGCCACCAGATTTGATGCTCTCCTCAACATCAGCTGCATTCACAGCCTTTGCATACTCAGACACAGCTTGTGACACAGCACAGCATTTGCATCAAACAATAACATCAAAATCTTGTGAGCATTGAGCACAACCAAGAGGCTGTATTGAGCATACCACTATCTGCAGTGCGCACCATTTCCCATTCAGGAAAACTTTCCTTGAGCTTAGCAAACGCCCTAGCACTGTTCACGTCTGTTGTGTTCTGAGATAAAATCGTGCAGACCTGCAGACACAAAATGTCAGTTAACCAGGTTGCATTTGCTGCTGCTGGAATGCAGTGTATGCAATGCAGGCACAAGCTGTGCCCATGGGTTCAGCTGCTGTCGTGACCCACCAAAGAATCCAAGACAGTCTTTTGCCAAGACTCTTTATTTGATGCCTGCTTGTCGGCAGCTGCTTGTCCCTCTGCCAGCTCAAACTTTTCTTCCCCAAGAGCAGCACGCTTGGGATCCCCATGCAGCGCTGCCAATCCGTCTCTGGCCACCTGCGGTACCAATTGAAAACAAGTAAGGATGTTATGCATGCTGCTGAACAACCTCAGCGCCTCTGCCAACTCCTGGAACCGACTGCCCATGGACCTGACTTGCCTGGCACTCTTCAGGAGTGGGCCGATTGTGCTGTGGATATGGTCCAGAATAGCCATCAGAACCGCCTGTGCGGCTTTTTTGGTCTTGTTCAACAACTTTTGATGTGGGCGAGCGCAGCTCTACCTCTGAGTCGGATGTCACTTGATCTAGATCAGAGTGTTTGCGCTTTTTGGTCTGCATCTTCTGACCAACTTTTCTGGGCACGCTAACTTTGCGTGCATTGGTTGCTGCTGCACTTCTTGTTCGAGTGCCTGTCATGCTTGCAGAGAGGGCTCTTATAGAAGCTCATGTTGATTGCTAGCGTTAAGGCTCTAACTTACCACGATCAAATCGGGTGGGGGTCTGTGCATCCCCAGGGGAACCCAGAAACACACAGGGAGGGAGGGAGGATGGGCCAAAGCCTATTGACACAAGCCCTGCTACCAGGTAAGCCTTGCCTGTACTTGCGCTACCGCCAAAGCTGTGCAACATACCAATACCGTGTTGTTGCACTGCAGCTTACCTGACACTACCTTGCTACACTACTACAGCTCTGCACGTGTCTCACCATTGGTGTCTGAACACTTAACTAGTGGAATCGAGAACGCTACAGTGCCCCGTCACAGGCAAGGCCAACAGCGTCTTCACAATGACAGACGTTACGGAACCGTTTATATATTCTCACAGCAGAAAAGATGATCTTGCCGATACTGGTTTCGCGACTGTTCTTGGGGAGTTGGCGGGATTGGCCAAGCGGCGCAAATACATTGTGTGCGACCTTTCCGAGGGAGACGTTTTCAATCCTGCAGACTCTTCCAGCAAAGCTTGCAGCTCTTTGCGAGGTTGAAGGGCTCCGTATCTTTGCATTGGACTTATCCTTTAATCGTATACAGTGCAACTCATGGGAAGAGCTCGAGCCGGTGCTGGATCAGCTGTTAGGACAGCGCATCGTGCACTTGCTTGAACTTGGCAACAACTACCTTCCAGCTCTGGACAGTTTGAAACAGAGTGCACGATTGTCAGAGAAGTTCTATGGTTTTGGCAACAGGCTTAGCATGCTAGGCTATGAGAGCGGTCCCTTCACTGATGATCCCGACTTAAAGCACTGGTTGAGCAACGCCAGAAACTTCAAGCACGAAGTGTATGGTATCACATACTCAGATTGACAGGTCATCCTTTCAGTCTCCTCTTGGGTAGTTCTAGGCTATCCCTGCAAAGCTTTGCAGAGCAACACTCACCTGTCTAGTGCTGCCTATAATTTGTATGATAAGGCGACATGTGTCTGTAGAAATACCTAGTCTTGCCCTTGTTTGTGAGAGCTGCGGGGCATCCAAGGCGTTTTCAGAGATTTTACCTGACAGTGTTAAGACATTTCAACGCAGCTGGGCATGCCCTGCATTTCAGACCTTCGTCGGGATACATACATACATTGTATGCATAAGGCTCGTTGCATGTATGCGTTTGCTGTCCAATCACTTTGGTCTAGCCTGGGAACAAGGAACTCCCAACTCTCATATCAAGGTGCAAGCCAAACCCAGACAGACAGACAGACATATAGCCAGACACAGACCGACAGACATATAGCCAGACACAGACCGACAGACAGACAGACACAGACCAACCTGCTTCTGCTGCTGTGCTGGCATGCAAGGGTGTTACTGCTACTAGCTCCCAAGGCTCAATAAAACATTTCAGGAAAGTATGAGCAGCAGCGTTGGGCATCCAAGGAATTGTTCATGACTTTACTATGTATATGCAACGCTGGATCTCTTGCCATATATGCTCAATGGGCATGCAACAGCTGTTCGTTCAAACTGACATGTAATTTGAAGTTTGCTTTTTCTGAAAAGGACAGTTTACATACATATATGCCAGCTGATGATGAGTCACAGACAGTGCAGTCAACCATCTGGACATGAAGGGCAGTGCTGCTGACACAGTGTGTCATGGTGTTACACGCCAAGGCAACAGTTCATGTGAAACTACTGTCACACAAGGCTCAACAACCCATTGGTATTGCCTGCTGAGGCAGCTTCATGGTTTGGCTGCCACTCACACACTGACTAGCAAACAGCAATAAGCAGACACATCCAGCACCATGACATCAATGTCGGGCAAATTCAATTCGAAAAAATGATGGCTGTCAACACAACACCACTGCCAAGCAATAAATGAAGGGGTTCACTGACTTCAACACCAATGCTATTCATTGGTGCAAACCACAGCTGCAGCCAACGCAGGTCATCCTGCTCATATTCAGCACATCATCTACCTAGTTTGGAAATTGAGATACTGCAAAGAAATGGCACTGACAACTCTAAAGAAGAAGCACCAACCGAAAGAAATGAGTACACACCAGCCAATGTAATAGTGCTCAAAACCTAGAGCAGTTCTGACGTAATCTGCAATGGAGATCAGCGAGCCATCAGGCTGTGCAACCAGGTTTGGCAAATCCCCAAGTTGACTTGCCACAAGACCATACGTTGTCCATGTCATGGGATTCAGGTAACATGCCCAGATCCACCACCCTCGAATTTGCTGCACAACACAGTCAAAAGTCTTCACCACAACAGCAATAACAAAGACAGGCGTGCAGTCCTGACAGCACTAGCAGCAGTTTGTTGGCACAAGACTCTGAGCCAAGCAAGAAGAGTGGTGGTAAGGTAAATCACCATCAGTAAATCACTCAACCAGTCTGATCAGCACTAGCACCACATTCTCTGCATGACAGCAGCTGACAGGACACGTCAAGGAAGCTGACAAGCAACACTTTTGGCCAGCACGGCTGATGAAATCATTTGAAATGGCAACCTAGCTGTTCAATTCTTCAGTGCATGTTTGTCACAGACAAACAGTAGAGCAGATGCAACTTGTTTGAGCCAGAAAGGCTAGACGTCTTGCTTACCGGTTTTGCAATGTAGAACCCAGAAAGGACGTTCCAGGTGGGGATGAGGGTGAGCAAGACTGTGGTGGCAATCTGAAGGTTGGAGGACACATTCACACTCATGATGCCCACATGTGTGAACTCATCCAGGGTCAGAAGCAGGAACAGCAGAAACCAGAAGAACTTCTCTGCAACATAAGGGAAAAGCTTTGCTACAAGGACAAAGGAATTAGATTCTGTGCCTGTCTTGGGAAACCTGGCCCCACAATAGGCTAAAGCATGCACCACAATCCACCATGCTCATTGCATGTGAGGGGGTGACATGGGAAATCACATAACAATTCATCCGAGCAACAGACCATTAATCTTTGCTCACATGCACAATGACTGCCGTATATCACTGTCACAGCAACAGGCAACAGACTGCAGACTGGTAACCATAGCCATGATTGACATTTGATGAGACACAGAGGAGACCTAGAGGAGGAAGAATGCAACAGGCAACAGACAGCAAAGTGGTACATACAGCCTGAGTTGAGATTTGCCAAGACACAGAGGAGAAAGGAAGCAAGGCATACCAACATTGAGCTCCAGACCAGCACACCAATACACAATGCAGCTGTACACACACGCCTGGACAAAGATGTAGGGCAGCTCCACTGTACACTGCGCCAGTGAGAAAGGCAAAGAATGGTAAAAGAATGAAGCTCGCTCTCTGTAGTACACCGCTCTTTCCACTGAGATGACGGGTAGGACATTCAGCGCATACAGAGCTCCCAAGAAAATGGTGGTAGCATTGACTGCGCCCACCACAGCAGTCACATCCTGTTCAGAAGACCTACACCACAAGGCAAGCAGCTTCAGACCTGAATGCAGATGATGCATAACAGATGCGTCCAATGATGCACTGTATAGTTGAACAGTCTATGTGTATGCAGCTGCGTGTGCATTGAGACTTACACTCCCTCATGATTGGACAGCCCATGGGTATGCAGCCGCATGTGCATTGAGAATTGCACTAGCAGATAAAAAAGGCTGTCATGATGCCTGTGACTAACTGTCAAACATGTGTCTGACTCAAGAAACATAGGCTTGCTTCAACATGGTGCAGCAGGCAAGGGACACCTATGCACAGCACTAGGGAATACCTCTTGTGGCCAATCTTCCAATACAGGGTCCCCAGAACAAAGCCCAAGATGACAGTCGTTATGAACCTGATGTAGTTGTACTCAGGTGTGCGCCAGTATGCTATCGAGAACTTCTTTAGCAGCACCTGCATTCCGCATAGACAGTCACAGCACAGCACAGCACAGCACAGCACAGCACAGCGCAGCGCAGCACAGCGCAGCGCAGCACAGCACAGCACAGCACAGCGCAGCGGCCTGGTACCCACTCACCAGGTACTGCGTGCTGGACCGCTTGGCATACTTCTCCTTGAACTCTATGGGCTTGTAAGCATTCTCTTGTGAATGCTCATCCACCAGCCGATCTGTCTGCCTGCACATGTGCCATGCAACAGCTGAAATCACAAGAGACGTTTCAACACTTCAGCTTCCTGTAAAGACTGCTGTAGCATGTATTAGTCCGTGTGCCATGATTAGCAAAAATGCAGGTGACAACATACTCAGATGTACTCTGCAGCAGCTTTGCGTGATCAGACTGCTTACAGTGGACCTGCATGTGCCTGCCATGTACGCAGTCAATTTGCATGCTCAGCACATAAAGAATGAAATCTGTATAATGCTGCTGCTTGCCTGTCTCAACAAAGCGAGCAATATCATACTTACACTACAAGGCCTGGCAGCAATGTGCATGTGCATCCACATCAAGCCTGTCTGTCTGAATGCATGTCTCACCCTTTCAGCTCGCTGTCCATGAACTGCTCAGCAAAGCTGATGTCTTGCTTCTCTTCAACAGAGGCTGTGGTGTTCTCCAGCATCCATGTGGCAGGGTTGTAGCCAGGGGTGATGGGGGGTGACCCCAGCTTCTCGAAGTAGGTGATCAAGTCCCTGGAGTTTTCTCCCAAGGCACCGGCATACAGCGTGCTGCCGCCTCTTTGCAACAACAGCAGCTCATCAAAGGCCTGCAAGTGAATAGGTGAGCTGATGAAAAACATGATGGGCTTTTTGACCAGCTGGGCATCTGCGCCTGTGGGAGGCCGCAGCTGCAGTCCTTAGCAAAGGCAATGAGCAATGAAGCAGAGGAGGCTGCCCTGCCTGCAAAAAGAGCTCATCGAAACCCTGGAGGAAATATTGCCCTAGAGGGAATATTGTGATGGTAAACAAAATGAAGAAGGTTAGCAGGTGAGTGGAAGGAAGAGGATGGGTTACATGGAGGGAAGAAGCAGACCACAGGTCAGGCCAAAAAATGGAACAAACCAAGAGAAAGATCCCAACAGAAGATCAACATAGCCTGAGGGAGGGCCTTGACAGTCTGACCGAGAAAGCAGACACTTGAAAAAGTCAGCGATTGCAAGAGAGCAATTGGATGCACACAATGCAACAACAGAGCGCCCTGACTTTGTTCCCTGCTGCTACGCAACAAATCCTATGTACTGCACAACACCTCAAGGCGCATAAACTTCCCAAAGCAATGTTAGCAATGGATCCTGGAGAAATGCTCGCCATCAGGCACAGGCCTTGCTCAGGACGCTAAGCCTGTGGCTGAACAAAGCACTCAGCAGCAGCACCTTAGACTGCACACCCCACCAATAGATACGCACTGCGAAAACACTTGCAGGTTGGGGTGCAGGTTGGGGTGCAGGCTGGAGTGCAGGTTGGGGTGCAGGCTGGGGCGCAGCCCACTTGAGCACAAGGGGTAGAGCAAAGAGAGAGGGTGGTGACCTGGAAGATCTCCAAGCTGGGTTGATGGATGGTGCAAACCACGGTGCGGCCAGTGCGAACCGTGTTCTTCACTGATCTCATCACAATGGCTGCAGCTCTTGCGTCCAGCCCTGCACATGTAGTCACACAATGCTCAACTCATTACTATTACTAGCTACATCATTGAAGTTGTTATTAATATGAATATCTGTTAAGAAAACTGTTGCTGACCACTCTTTGCCCCCACCATGGTGTCAAAAGGTACCCTACGAGAACAAAAGGGGCTGGGACATAATTCAGCAGAGGATCATGAAACAAGATCTGGATGATTGCGAGGCTCAGGTGAGCTCGCCCACAAAGTCAGTGTAAAGGGCAGCAAACCACTTCCCTTGCCACAGCGACTGAAACTGCCCTGTGCAAGCCCAAAAGACACACAACAGAGTGTAGACCCATCACATTCTGTGGTGTGTCTCTTGAGCTTGCACAGGGCAGCTTCAGTAGCCTTGGCAGTGCAAGTGGTTTGCTGACCCATCACAAGAGCTGATTGCCCCCTTCATGGGGCAGGGCCTTAGCCTTGGCAGGAAAGTAACTTTATGCCGGCATCATCAGAATACGCCATGTACAGTAGGCCAATCACGACGAAACTACTGAGACCCATGCACAAGGTAACAAATGGTGACTAACCTGAGGTGGGTTCATCCATGAAGACAATGGAGGGGTTGGAGACCAGCTCCACTGCAATGGTCAGCCTCTTGCGCTGCTCCACGGACAGACCACTCACCCCTGGCATACCCACCAGGGCGTTGCGCAGGCCTTGCATGTCCACCAGCTCCAGCACCTGCCACACACAAAGCATTCTGACATACATCTATCTATACATCTATACATACATCTATATATATTCTGTGGCTACACAATATATATATGTGTATACAATATAATATGCATATATACATACAATAATATATGTGTAGTATGTTTATTACATTTTTATATACATACATATGTATGTATAATCACACATTCCATTTTTTATATTCTATATATATTCTGTGATATATATTTTGTCATATATGAGAGACATACAGAGGGCTGACCTAAAGACGGATTCAGCAGCTCTTGAACACATTCCAAAACAAGGATACTCTGGGCGTGTGTGATGAGTCTAAAGTAAGCTGTGCATGATGTGAGATTTGAGGGATTGACTGTAAGCGGCCATGCAATGAGATGCAGACACCAAACCATACGTTGAAGCATGTCCCATGATGTGGTGCTGTGCCAGCGTGCAGCTAAGCAGTGTGACATGGCCAGAGACACAACTTTCAGCACCAAAGAAGTGTACATAAGTCAGACGCAGCTCACATTGTCGACAAATGCGGCTTCTGAGCGTTGGTTCACATTCCTGTCCAGCCGAAGATTTGCGCTGAACCTGAGGGACTCGACCACGGTGAGAGCTGGAGTGTGGATGTCATTCTGCTCCACGTACCCCATCACACGAGCCAATGTGGCCTTTGTCTTGTCCCTCCCATTCAGCTTCTGCTCACCAGTGATGCGCCCGCCTGCCAGCCAAGGAGACCAGTCATGACATGAATGACACAGTTAGCGCTTCATAATCATGCATGATCATAGCAGTGCTGCATGCTTTCTCAAGCTTCACAACAGTGAGAAAGTCTAAAAGGGGCATACTCACTGAATGGCAACGTGCCTCTGCTCAGGCAAGGAGTGCAGAGTTGCGTCCACAAGCACACACTTGAGCTTTGCACAAAGCTGAAAAGTTGTGAGTCAAGTACATGCCAGCAGCAAGAAAAAGGGACAAAGGGAGCAAGCATGATTTTATGCAGCAGTAACATTGTGATGTCATGGGCCAGAAGACTAGCAAATCCACAAGAGGCAACAGTCACTGTCATAATTGACATGGCAACAGCAAAACCACACAAATGACTAGGGCGGAAGGCAAAATCACACAGCTGACTAGGGCGGGAGGCAGACCTGTCTTGCGGTCAGCCAGCACGTCCATGAGTGTGGTCTTGCCAGCGCCTGAAGCTCCCATGAGGGCTGTTAGCACACCAGGCCTGAAGGCTCCGGTAATGCCCTGCCATACAAAGACACATGAATCAGCAGCAAAGCAGTGACGGAAGCCGCATTGCTTGTGGCGGCACAGTGCACTTATAGTGCCTTGCTGACGGTGTTGTGCTCACACATACTCTCTCAGACAGATACAACAAGGCAAATCTGCTAGCAGTGGGCCCTGCATGCACTCTAGCAGGCAATGTCAAATAAAGCCATGGCTGTCTGGACTGATCCAGGTTTCAGCAAATGGGTGGTCAACAGGCTGCCAAGGTGGACAGCAGCAAGAAGCAGCAGCAGAAGAAGACTGACAGGCACCTTGAGCAGCTCCAGCTCTTCACTCTTATTGTCCGGCCGCTTGACAAAGTAATGGATGTCCTTGAACACCAGCGCAACAGGATCAAAGGGCAAAGACAACCCCTGCTGCTCACTGCCATGCTCACTGGCGCCATCAGCTGCAGCATCACCATTCTGTAGAGGCTGACTAGGCGCTGACTCAGCCCCTGTGCCAGCTTGAGCATTGACATTGCCAGGGGCGGCCCCTGTACCCCCTCCTGCAGAGGGGCCCAGAGCTGAGGCCCCGTAAGCAGAGCCAGGGTTGGCCACAGCAGCATCCCCTTCAGCTTCCTGCAAAGCATGCATAGCATGGTTTGAACTCGGTTTGAGCGTTAGTGGGGCCAGCCTCTGTACAATTCTGTCCTGCAGAACGGGACCCCAAGCTGATGCGCAGCCTGATCTGAAATGTGCCCAGGCATTGCTGGAAGCGTTGTGCCATCCTCATTTGCAAAGTGCAATCCATGGCAATCATGGCATCCTTGCGTCCCTTACAAATGATCAGCTGCTATTTTGCCTTGGTATCATAGCAGTGACGTTTATAAATCATCAGCTGCTATCTTGCCTTGGTATCATGGCAGTGACGCTCACAAATTAATGCCTCAGCTTTGTCGCAAAGAGCAGTCCAACAATGCAGCAAACAGCAGCAAGACAGCCGTATCAGCATGCAAGTTGCACCCCCTTTTAACTACTGTCCAGCAACTTGAGCATGCATGCAGTGCTATCTATCACAGAAGCCAAGGCAAATTCATACCTTCTCTGCAACTTTAGAGGCGTCAACAGTCTTCTCCCCATTGGCACTGTCATTCATGTGACGGTAGCCATTGGTCTCCATTCTGCCAGAGTCAGTGACCTTCCTCTGCTGAGCCTTGCTGCCTGACGCCTTGTCACTTTCCATATCAGCGTCTATGGCTGCCGCTGCTTCTTCACTCATTGCTGGCCTCTGCTGAGGAACTGCACCACCACAAATCAAATTCATGACACTCTCTGTAGTAGATGCTGACAGTAGTCAAAGGTTTGCTTTGCTGCACAGCAGGAATGGGCGCAAGGCACTAGTCCAGAACAGATACTGAACTGAGCTGCAAAGCAAGAACCTGTATTTGCTTGAAAAACACAGCCTGCAATGGATTCTGTCAGCACATAGAACTTCACGTCAAGCAAACAGCAGCAGCAGCAGCAGCAGCAGCAGCAGCAGCAGCAGCAGCAGCAGCTCTTGAAGAAGCTTACATGATAGGAATGTAAAGGCCACAGTGGCAATCAAATTGAACACAATTGCATAGGCCGCCAAGACCCCCACCCCCAGCCACACCCACCAGTACCCCGTCTGGATGTCAAAGACTGCTAGCGAAGCCTCCCCAAGGGTGATGGAGGGGTCATACTCATAAGGCGCGCTCCACTGCTTGGTCGTGAACTCGTTCAGGGCAAGCGAGCGCACTGTGAACGATAATGGTGAGATCCAATACGCCCAAATCCACCAGCCTCTGATCAGTTCTGCAGGCCACAAATCAGCAGTGCCTGAGCAAGAGTGTGCATGACTAGTGACACACAACAGTGCAATACTTGCCCAGGTCAACAAGCAAGGCAGATACTGATTTCAAGGCTGTTGCTGCTCATAGCTGGCCTGTTGTCCCTTGGCGTGAACTTGTGCAGTCTGATTTTGAACATATCTGCACACAGGCTGTTACTATGCTGACTGCCAGAACAGGACCTTTGACGTGAAGCTAGTCAGGACTGTATGTACCTGACTCTAGGGGAAGACAAGTTTTCCATGAAGATGTAATAGATGAAAACCATTCCTGGGAGATATCTGGCATGATCACAGGCTATGCAGCGTGTGAGGAAAATTATAGGACATGCAGCCTGTAACATGTCAAGATGCAAAGCGGGGGTGGAAGTGTGCCAACCGCTGCATTTGAGCTGCAGGGTCCAGCACTACCTGGCTGGTGCACAGCGTAGCAGGGCAAAGCATGACATATAGACACGTGTCCAAGCACAGTCAAGCATGGTACAAATGCACATGATAGGTATGGCAAGGCCACAAGGTGATAGCTGGTGAGACCACATGGTGGAGTATGGCAAAAGCGCGCATGATAGCGTATGGCAAAACTGTGCACAGCAAGGTATGGCAAAACCGCACTCAACAAAACGGTGAATGAAGACAGACTGCAGGGTGCAGCCTGCATGCAAGCATGATGTCAAGATGTGGCAAAGCGTGAGAGCACATTCGAAGGCTCAGGCCTGGTGCAAGGGACCTACTGCGCGCAAGCATGATGCCTCCAGAAAACACCAGAGCAAAGATGGACAGCACGCCAACAGTGGAGGCGATGATGGGGTCGCGCCCGACAGCAGCACAGCCTCTGAACAAGGCATTGGACGCCATGTTGGTCAGGAACAGGACCAGCCAGTATGTCCAGAACCTGCAGCAGCATTCAGTTGGTTGCTGCTGTCACAGGCATCACCACACAGACCAGCCAGTGCACTGCTGGTGTTGTTGCAGTGATGTGCTTGGGGTACGCATTGATGTGCTTGGAGTAAGCAAAGACATGTTTGGTTGGAGGGTGAGTCCATCAGCAAACTGAGCATTTGCATAAATCTGAGCAACTAGCACTATGGCCGAGGAAGACACGGATCCACACAGGACATAATCATAACAATAAACGTTTTCCGGCTCATGATGAGCTAGGTACGTGCGGGACAAGTCTTGTCTCTCCAAAGCTGTCTGTCATGCGCATTTCTATAAGGTGTACTAGTTTGACGTACACACAGGATATGCATCCACCTGGACCAGAATTCACAAACCTACCATCTCACATGATCGTTACTACTTAAGGCTGTGTGAAACACATACAGCATCGTAGCTCAGAGTCATGATGTGACATAGCATGCAACACATCATGTGACATAGCATGCAACACATCATACATGCATCCAATTTGGTGATAAAATGAAGGCAATCACAGATACTAACCGTCCAGCATTTTTGTAGTAGCCGACAGCAAAGTAAGGGATGCAGACCCACAGAAGGGCTTCCCAGATTGACAGCGGCAGGTCCAGAATCGTCTTTGGCAGGGCATAACACCAGGCTGGGAAGAACTGCAGTGCACAGAAAGGGTCAAGCGCAAAAAGTGCAGAAGCACATGTAAGGTCAAAGAAATAGACTGCAGTGCACACAAAATTCAAAGGAAGAAAGTGCAGAAGCATGTGTAAGGTTAAACGGAGCAGAGACTGTGTGCAGCATGCTCATTTGACCTTTCAATGATGAGTAAGTGCACAAAGCATGACAAGCGTCCAGACATTGCATGTGCACAAAGCGTGAAACATACAAACTTTGCTGGACCTCTTGCTCAGCTGCTGACTTGTGTAGTGAGGTTGGTTACAAGCAGCTGGACATGGCAGCGCTTGCACATGCACATGTGTGTAAGTGATTGCATTTGTACTGCTGCACAAGGCGAGTTGCATGTCGTTTTAAGGCACAGCGTGTACTGTTGCAGGCATCAGTTCACACCTTATTGTCTCTTTGCTTGTAGAAGACTGGGAGCGCAAGTACTGTCTCAGGAATCTGCAAAACACCATCATCAAAGTGAACTGCCATACAGGTTGTCATTGCCTGCCCTGCTACGTAGGACTGTGCCGTGAGCAACTATACCAACAATATCATCTTGAAATAAAGTGCATGCCAGATGTGCCAGTACGACGTGTCATCATCTTGTGCTCAAGCTGATAGCAACTACAATCAATGCCCAATTTCTCTCAACAGATGACCAGCCTCCACTGTAGCAAACACACACAGCAGATGGAAAAGGAGCCATACCTTTCCAAAGCCTGCAAATGTACTGATAAGAGCAGCGAAGAAGATCTCCAACAGGAACAGCTGTCCTTCCTGAACTGTGTCGTGGCCAGGCTTGATGAATAGAGTGGCAGACAAGAAAGCTAGGTAAGTTATCTGGAAGGTTCTGGAGTACAGATTGAACCTGTCTCTGTAAACCAGTTTCAGCTCACGCTTCATGCAGGCTTTCAGGGCCTGTCGCCAGTTGAGCCCGTACCTGCAGTGGGCAAAGGCATATGAAAAGGGCAGCGGTGAGAGCAAAGTCATCTGAAAGGCAGATTCGAAAGGCAAGTGAAGAGGGCAAAGGTCGTTGCAGGCCCATAAGGCCTGCCAACAGGACTACTTGGAAATAATGGTTTGAACAGAACCTTCTGTGACCTTTGGTAATGCAGTAACACACAAGGCAAAAAGTCTAGCAAGAACAGGTCTCAAACAACGCACACAAGTCAGGCATCAACTTGCACATGCGTATACTGCTCAGGAGCACTACCACCAAACCGACGCTATCCCTCATGATAAAAACAGAGATCACCACATGTGGCAAAGTCATGGCAAACACAGTGCAGCCACAAGGCAGATTCAGACAGCAAGACAAGCGCACAGGTAGGAATCAGACAGCCAGGAAAAAAGTGTGGGTCTCACTGGGTGGTGACTAAGGAGTCTGTCTGGCGCTGGCTGCCCTTGTAGGGAGCCTCTGCTGCCTCCAAGGCAGATCTCCCCTTCTCACTTCCATAGAAGGCAGCCGCCATTTCCTGAAAGGCAAGATCAGAAGGCACTGGGAGCAACATGTGAAGCAGATCAAGGCCATGTTATCTAATGAGACTGTGCATAAGTCTACATGTGCAATGTTTGTGCACTGCTTGTGCGCCCTTGAGACAGCTTGCTGCAATCAGCTTGCATAGTCTCTGGATATTTCAATTTATGCATGCAATGGGTACAGATATGAACCAGCTGGTTCTCGACACAGTAACAGAGAAAGGACTTGACTGTGCTCTCGGATGGTCAGTCTAAACTATGATGCTTCATGGGAAAAACAAAGGCAATTTGCTGCATGTCATCAGAACCATGGGATTGACAGTGCGTCAGGATCTGACACAACAAGCAAATGTACACATCAGGAGTCAGCATTTAGCCTACCTTGACAGTTATGTAGTCGTGCTTGCTGCTCTTGTCTTTGCGAAACTGCGCCTGACCTTTCTGTATGGTGACATCTTGCAAGAAGTCAGCGTCACCCTTTGCCTCAGGGCACTCAAAACCCAGCTTGTTGAAGAACGGCATCACCTGCAGACACACCTCGCTTTATGTCTCAACATACTGTGTGAATCTGCAACAAAATGAGATATGGTGTGCTGTAGCTCTGCAACAAAGTGAACTTTCAGTGTAATGTGGTTTTGCAGAAAAGGGCCTTTCCCTTTTCTCCCGAACTTGAGCGTTACAGTCTGGGTCCCACACATGCTTGACTTGCTTTGCTAGGCGCCAGCCCAAAGTGCAATACATGCATGGCAATGCAAGATCAACTAGCAGAGACAAAAAGTGCTTATAGCGACACATAGTGATGCAAACCCTCTGCAAACGTAGCTAAGGCATGCTGGCCAACAGTGTTTATGGCATGTTGTGTATTGCTAATCATGCGCCGTCCAAGGCATGCAGTGTAAGTCACACTTGAAACTTCAAAGACACGCAGCTCTTTGCCCAGGCAGTGAACACAGATCTGGCCACATGATGACAGCATGGCATCACAGAGGATACATGCCAGGCGCTGATCACAGCAGAATCATGAGCAAGTGGGGACTCAGTGAGATGCAGGGATCCTTACCTCTTCCAGGGGACCATGATACACTATCTGTCCCTGGGACAGCAGCATGACGTCATCAAACAGGTTGTACGTCTCAGGGGCTGGTTGCAGCAGGGCCACAAGCAGAGTGCCCTCCATGATGTGGCAGAAGTTGGAGAGGCATTTGGTGATGAGAAAGGTGGTGGCGCTGTCCAAGCCCGTGCTGATTTCATCCATGAACAGCACCTTCTTGCCACCCACAATGATCTCACCTGAAGACACGCTGCTTCACAGTCATCGGCAGCTTCCACTACCGTCCCAAAGGCGACTCAAGCAGGCTGCTGACAGAATGCTTGGTGCTGACTTCTTGGACCATGCATTCCTGCGTGACTGGTCAAGGGCAATGCTGTATATTGACATACGCATTCATGTACACCAGGGAAGAACAAGGCTGCATAATCTACCATACAGCACACTGATGCTCATCCAAAGCTTCTTCCCTGATGCTGTTGTACATGGGTAGCACTGTGGCGACAGGGCAGATGTACTAGCCATTTGTTGGACACACGTGCTGACTATGTCTGTGAGCTTACAGCCTTTTGCATCCCTACATACGTTTGCGCAAGTTGGTACTGGACTACTGAGCAGGGTTCATGTTGACTGCCAGTAGCAGCTGCATGGCTTCAGTTGTTGGAGAGTGGCAATGTGGGAAAGCATCTGCTGGAGAGGTGAGAGAATATGGCAAGCCAGAAGGGTGATTCACCTGAAGTGACGCGCTTCTTCTGGCCCCCACTGATACCTCTCAGCAGCTGGTCCCCCACAATGGTGTCAGCACACACTTCCAGCCCCAAAAGCTTCATGATTGTCTGCGACAAGCTTACAGCGCTCAAGTCAGGAGACAGTCGGCTTGCTTTGAAACTCACGACTGCAAGCTGTAGGTGAGCCGGCAGCGCTGGGCATAAACATGCAGGTCAACTGTGATGAGCAAGTCCCACATGCAGATCATAAGCATGTGAGTTATGCATCGCGCTGGGAATATGTATTGAGAGCCAATATTTATTGTTCTCATGCTCAGTGACAACCTATCCTGCATCATACTCAGTGCTATGATATGAAGCCACCCAGTATTGAACTGTATTGGGAGCAAACCAATGAGTATGCTTTGCAGAGATGTAGCGTCTCTGCATGAGAGGCCCAAATGCACAGACCTGAGTGGCAATGTGGTCAGGTGTAGACGCAGCGTTGGCCTTCAGGTAGGCATCCACAGCAGGATCTGAGTCTGTCATAGTGATGCCCTGCTCCTCCTCCCGCCGCAACAGCTCATGCAACTCATCTGCACACGTCACTTTCCTAATGTCTAGCTAAATCTCTTTCAACTTGATGTTGACGCTGATATGATCTGCTGTTCTTGATACAATCTGCAGCTCATTGGCTGAGGCGCAGGCGCTACCCTGTTGCTGCATGTTTGTGATTCTGCTTACAGATTGTGCTTGAATTCAACTCATTGTGATGTGGTACACAAGACTGCGTGCATTGAGTGATTGCATTTGCAGTGAATGCAAACCTGAGTCTGCTCCTGGATGGTGACCGTGCCAGCGCTAAAAGACTGCCAAAATCACAAAGGACAGGAACGACCAATGACAATGCAAATGCATGATGATCACAGGGTCAAAAGGCGAGATTAGCCAAGCATCATGCATCAGCACGGCTTGTTGCAGCAACAAGGACTGCTGGCAGCACAAACAGAACGCACAAGCCAGCCTTGACTTGTAAGTGCAAGTGCAAGTGCAAGTGCAAGGGCAACAAGGCTCACCTTCTCTGTATCCTGTGCCCTGACACCAGGCGGCAAAGTCAAAGGTCTCTTGGACAGTCAAAGCTGCATAGTGCTGGTCGGTCTGTTCCACATACCCAGAGCTTCGCTCCACCACAAACTTGCTGAAGTTCTTGCCATTGTACAGTATGTCCCCGTTGACCTGTCAAGCCATGCATGACTTTGATTTGCAGTACGTCTTTGGTACAAAGCACAACTTGAGTTGAAAGCATGATATAGCCTAAGAGAAGGCTGAAGTATGATTGCTGATGGCTGATCTGTTGGCTGGAAGCCTATCATATGGGCAAGCTGTCAAGTGCTTAATACATGGTATCACATGCAGAGGGCCATGAGATTATGATATTAGACGGGTATGGACTGGCGGGTTGTGCTCTGATAGCATACACACACAAAACAGTCGGCACAGTCAGATGTCAGACCTGCACCAGCTTGCTGTTCTTGATCTTGCCAGCAAGGATCTTGAGCAAGGAGGACTTGCCAGAGCCTGGAGGGCCCAGCAGCAGACACATGCGCCCCTGCGTCAGACAGCCCCAGCCCTGCTTGAGATACTGATACATACTGCCTCAATGAACGATTCATGGTTTGACAGCTTGTGTGTCACATCACATCTGCTTCAAGAGTTGTCTGGCAGATTCTCTGATGAACACAAGGACTTGATATGTGGTTGAATCACAGATTGAGGATGCTGTTTCTAAAAGTGCACAGCTGGACTGAAAGGCTGCAGATGCCCTGCAGGATTGGGGAGTGCTGCAAAATGGAAGGAACTTTCTGTCTCCCTGCTTGCCTATGCAAGGGCGACATTCTAAAGCATGGCTGTGACAAAGCTGTGCAACACATCACAGTAGGCATGGCATGTCGAAGGTGGTATTCAGCTGGAGAGCATGTGATGATCTTGAGCTTGCTGTGTTGATGTTGTTGGCTCACCGGTTTCAAAGCTCCTGTCACCCCTTTCAAGATCTTCATCTTGCGCTTTTCTCCAGGTCTTTTTCCAACAAGCTTGCCGATGCTCTGTCAGACCAATAACAGTGAGTCAGGTAGGGGCATGGTGGGAACATCTGCTCAATAGCTGCCTTGTCTGCATGCAGAGTTCTGCGCAGCTGAAACAGCTGCAGGATACAGTGTAAGTGATATTACCAGCGCTAGCTTCTTGAAGCTATTGCTGACTGACGGCAAGCCTGCGCTGCCAATCAGCACTTCTGCCTCATAATTGATGTTTGTGAACTGAATTTCCACCTTAGACCGCTCCAATCCTACCCTGTAAGCCCAGGCAGCAATCTTGAAGTTGACATGTCCAGCGTGCAACGCAACACATACTGTAACTTGACGGCATATGCAATATGCAAATTGTATCAGACCTTTGCAAGTGTGACTAGTGCAGCTGTATATATCGTGAAAAGGTAGTGTACGAGTGCAGTCAACACTGCCGACAGCGCCCAATCGCACCTGTCTTGGCGCTGCCTGATCTGATTGAGTAATCTCTCATTGTCTTGTCCGCTTGTTTCCATCGCGCGAGATAGAACCAACCTCTTTTGTGAGGTCGTCAGTTTCTTGACATCGATCACTTCCACACTACTTTTTGCTTTCGACGGCAACGCTGTCATACGGTGGCGCTGAGGATGTCGAGCTGCTTCTTCCATGGCAGCTTTGACTAGAGACTCGTGGTCGTGATCTGCGGAAGACGCCCTGGCAAAGGAGTGTTGAGATTGGAAAGCACTGTGGCTGTTGCTCATCTCAAAAGCCCCGCTGCGAGATTGCCGCAGACGACTATCGTCAGTGTCTTGCATGATCGGCAACTACGCCCAACTCGGCGACTCGGCGCGGCTCCAGTGGACCTCTGCAAACGCTTAGGCGGTTACTTTAGCCAAGCATTCCAGGGCACGTGCAGTTGGCGTAATGAAGGTTTACGTGCGCCTGGCATAACAATTTTGATTGCAGGCGTTATGCAAGCAGAGCAGAAGCAGCTCTATGTTTGCAAGACAGGCAGGTTTGAGGGCAGGCACGTCAGCAGGTTGGTGCAGATGACAATTGGAGGACTGGTAGGTATGCCTGCTGTCTGTGAATATGGCAATTGCAAGGTTTGCTGTTTTGCTGATGGTATCAAGGCCTTGAGGCGTGTCTTGCAGATGCTGTTATGGAGCGGCATCCCGTGGACTTGAATTGACCATTGAGAAACTGAGGGCACGGGTGCCTGGTTTTTTACGGAAACTCACGCACAAGACCCGTTTCGCTTCACAGAGTCATTTGTCATCAGTGGTCTTGAACAAGACCTGTGTGATGGGTTACTTCAGCAATATTGCCTTGAAACATCTCGGTATGAAGAGCAGGGGACCACTGCAGATGACGTCTTGTCATACATGTTCAGGACAGCGCGCATCTGATGGCTCATGTCAGCAGGATGTGAGGATGGCAGTGACCCCATGCGCTGTGCGTGCATCTGAGAAAATTCATAGGCTGACTTGCGCATTGTGCTTGCAGCCAGCTGAAGAGGCTTTCAGTGTGACCATGCATCAAAGGGCATGGCAGTCCTTGGCCGCAACCACCTACAAAGCTAAATTGCCACCCCAGGCAGCCTCCATGCTGTTTGCCGGCTACAAACTAGCGGACTTGTCAAATGCCCAGGGTGTGCAGGGCTGAAAGAACACCAATGTTCCCATGTCCCAAAATGCTCAGCTGCACATTGACTGCTGATGCTGGGATCATCCTGAGATGTGCGTGACTGCAGCTTCGCCAGGAGCAAGGGCTGAGGAGATCTGCAGATCTGTAGAGTTTGTGGATCCCTACAGCTTGTGGATCAGCTCATGATGCCAAGCGCTAAGTTTGTCTCAGAAGCAGTCTGTGAGCTGGAGAGCCTTTCTGTTGCAGAGTTTGCCGCCTTTCAGCATCATGCCTATGTGCTGGATGCCAACAAGTGGAATAAGTCAGCTGGCACCCGTCTTCTATGGCAAATTCAAGGCACCCCGTCTCTTCACAGACCTGCCATTCTTCCAGAATGAGGAGGCTGTCAGCTGTGGCTTGCAGCCTTTGCTCTGAATCAAGGGGGCACATGTGAAGAAGGATTGCATGTGATTGGCTGCAGGTTGTTTGAGGGGCACTTGAACCCAGATTGGTACTCCAGAAGTTTGCAGAGGGCAAGGTGGTGCATCATCGCTTGGGTAATGAAGGCGCCACAAGGCTGATGGACACAGTTGCAAATCACATAGGCAGTGTATGGGTGGGAGGTTCGCATGGAGTGCCTGGCAACAATGCTTGGAAGCACCAGCTCATACCTGCTCTGTTGCAATGCATTGCTGAGGAGGGAACTGGCAAATGCGCTTCAGCTCCAGCTTCAGCACCAGTGCCAGCCTTTCTGAACCCTCCTTCAGATTCTTTGATAGGTTGGATCTCACCCTCCTACAGTTGCTGAATTACCAGTGTCAGCAATGGTGTCCAGAATCTTGTGTTTGACAGAGCCAGTATTGACAAGGCAGGGGGGGCCAGCAGCCCTGATCTGGGGTGGTTGGACGGGTGCTTGGGCTTTGTCTCTTTCATCAAGTACTCCCCTGTGCACCCATGCAGCCCCTCACCAGCTGAATTTAATCCAGATCAAGAGCAGCAACCTCGCTGGGAGGGCAGCCACAGAGACCACTGGGACAAGCGGAAAGACCTGGCTTTTGAAGTGTGCAGGCAGGCCTGTGCATTGCAGCAAGCGTTGATTACCAGGGTCCCTGGATTGTGAGTTCACAGCTGTCTTCTGTCAGCTGTCAGCTGTCTTCTGTCAGCTGTCAGCTGTCTTCTGCAGACACGAAAACAGACAAAGCAAGAAGAGGTTTCATGGGCACGACGTCAAGCAGCCAGCAAGGTCGCTGGCCGGCCACAGGCTGCCATACAGGCAAGCAACAAGAACGGTTGCCATCTTCAGAGCGTTGTGACCCTCAGCAAAATGTTCAAAAAACTGCAAGTAGACAAGGAGGATGCAGAGGTACACAGAAGCAGGAACGATCCCTAGGCCCCAGCGCCTGCCTGCTAGCAGCTTGCAGAAGTGGATCTGCATTGCAAGCAGCAGCAACATAGATACGATGGTGGCAGAGTTGTATATATGAATGGTTACTGAATAAGCAGGGTTTGATGCTGGAGAGACTAGTGAATTAGTTTTGTTCACAAGACTAGATCAGTGTCTTAAGACAAAGCTTCGGCTGCGAAGTTCTTCTAGTCTTTTCTGCACAGCCTCTACCAATGGACCTGGACCCAAATTGTGATTGTACACGAACCTGAGTGACTGCTGTAGCATCTTGATATCTATATTGTAGTAACGTGAAACAGGCAAGATTTGGGGCTTTTCAAAACCCTCAAAATTGCATGTAAAGTGAGCCTGCACTTTGACAGTAGCTTCTGGAAACCACTCAAAGTTATTCCTGACAGGGTGCTGAACCACATTGTTGTCTACAAACCATTGCACATCCCCATTCCAAGTTGTCTTTTTCTGTATAACAATGCCTGGACGACGTTGTACAAATACATCCTTGGCAAAGCAAATGTACAAGCTTGCGTTCCCACCAAGCATACTGCACATGTGGTCAAAGCAGAGCTGGGCACATCTGCAATGATCCATGACATGTGCCCGTCTCTTGCTTTTAAGAACTACCAAATCTGAAGGCTTTGCCATATTTGTTGATTTAAAAAGGAGCATTGCTCAGAACCTTGTGCAGCATCTGTTTGTCACCATATTGCACAAACATGACCTGGTCACCACGTCGAAGTTCAGTATGACCAAACACGGTACCCTCATCATGATGATGGTCCTCTTCGGCCAAGTCGATCCAATAGCACTTGACCTGATTCTTGAACTGCCCTTGGCTGTAAGTAATAGCAGCAGTCTCTGCCAGTGTATTTCTCGTGTACAGCATCGCCACCTCCCCGTTTACGTACGATGGTAGATCTGGCAGCAAGTCTATGCCATTTAATGCAAGGGCCTCTGCCTGTACTCTGTCGTCAATCTGGGTTGTGTCGATCCTGAAACCTTGAATGTATTGCACCTTGCCTTGCAGAAGCGCATGATTGTGCTTGTTAGTACGCGCCAGAATGATCTGAGTTGGCAAATCGAGCCTGCATGCGATCTGGTACAAGATCTCTTTCGGCAGACACCCAGCATGGCTGCAACCACGTAGCAAGGGTATAAGGTGCATGCTTGGTATGCGCGATACGCCGTCGGTTGATGTCGCTCACCTTGATCGTGCATGCTCTGAAACGCTTGCCATGTCGCTTTCTGTGCACCGAGACAGACCCGCTTGTCGCGTGAACGATCATGTTGTCCACAGCAATCTAATAAACAAGCATGTGTACATGCAGGAACGTTGTGTCATCGCTGGCCAGGTGGCATTGCTGCACAGATGCTGATGGGTATGCATGCACCGAACTTACATGCTACTGCAGCAGTTCTGAAAGCCTTGCAATATCAGAGCAGTTGTGTGTATTGCAGCAATTGCACTTGCCATACTTTCAACCCCGCAACATGCACCATATAGCACAGCTTGTGTCATGGCTGTGTCATGTCTGGACCGCAAGTCTGCATAGATGCTGCGTGAAGACCTGCATTGTCAGCGGCAAACGTCTGTAACTGTATGTTTAGGCAAGTCATGCCCATGCATGGCCTTTTGTCAGGGTTGGGACCAATTATGCATGTCAGCAACATTACAAAAAGCAGACAAGTTAACAGCTCTGCTATGATCCAAATTTGGGCCACAACAAAACAGACACGGGGACGGATGCTGCCTTGTGCTTACATTCAAAGACACATCCTCTGTGAAGATGATCTCGCTTGTCAGCCCCTGATCGCTTTGGTGGGTTGCACTGGGGTTCAGCTTTGCCAGCAGGAAACGTGCCTGCATGCACATGGGCTCATGTGAAACCAGGAAAGAGACAGCAGGTCCCTTACCAGAGGGACCCTTGTCTGCACACATTCACACTGTACACATTCAATTGTGAGCTGTCAAGTATCTGCAGAGATACTGCAGGCAGGGGCGTGAGGCCCGAACCAGCCTTTGACTGGTACTGTGTCGAGTACACCAGGTTTTAGTGTCAAACACACGACTGCAGCAAATTCCCAGACCACAAACGCATGCGGTCATGACGCTGCATGCATGCTATCACAAATGACATGCAGGTCTGCGGCTAAGACCTGTCAACACACAGAGCAAGAAGCAGGCCGGGGGGGTTGATCAGACATGCCTGGCTGCCCCCCTGATCGCATTCCAGCAGCTTGGGCACCGGCATACGCCCTTGGAGCAGCTCACTGGCTTCCTGCACTGGTGCTGCTAGAAGCTCCCTGCATTTTCAGATGGCAAGCTTCAGCCTGGCATCATGACAAACTGCTACCCTGAGTGCATACAGTCCTGCCAACATGAAGGTAATAGTGGACAACACTGGCTCACAACAACCTAGACAGCAAGTACAGCGTCCACACGTCACAATCTGATGTTCAGATTGCCTTGGTCCGTAAGCTGGCAAGCAATTTGCAGCGCAGGAAGGATAGGAACAGTAATGATGTAGTCAGCGCGGATGTTTGAACTGCCTTGGGTAGTAAGCTTGCAAGCAATTTGCAGCGCAGGAAGGATAGGAACAGTAATGATGAAGTGAGCGCGGAGTATCATAAAACGTATTGACCACCTGAAGGCGTCTTGGTCAGGCTGCAGGTGGTATCCTGCTTTCCTCCATTCTACTATTGTCTTGCCATAGTGCACCACCAGCATGAACCATGTGTCCAGAACAAGTATGCTGTCAGGCCTGCATGTGCATCACTCCCATGCTTGGCAACGTGATCAAGATAGGTCTACAAAGATGACTGTCGGTTGCACACATCAGAGGTGCAAGCCATATGCACCAGCAGGCAACAGTGTCACCTGCTGACAGAAAAGCAACTTGCTTCCAAAAGAGAAACAAAGGAGCTGCACCATAAGAGCAAGCAAGTCACAACTTTGTATAACACAGGTTTTGTATAATACAGGTTTTAGCACTGGGAGCATCTGACCTCATGGAAGCAACATAAAAAAGGACAGGCTGTGGGAGCGGCACCATAAGGGCAAGGAAGTCACAAGTTTGTGAAACAAGGATTTACACTGGGAGCATCTGACCTCATGGAAGCAACATCAAGAAGGACAGGCTGTGGGGGCCCCTCAAAGGTGAAGCTGGTGAGGGTGGGCTGGATCATGAGCATGGAGGCCTGCACCCCCTCTCGCTCCAGGGTCAGCCTGTAGAAGGCCGTCTCATCTGGAGTGTTGTTGAACACCTGTAAGCCAGATACTGTAAGAGCAGCTATGTCACACTGGCGTGAGCATCCAGAGGCCTTCAGTCATGCAATTCCAAATTTTGTCTCTTGGAGGCTGTCTGAACCTGCCAGAGGTGAAGGAGAGACTATACAAATATGCTGGCTGTGTTCAGGGGGCAGGGGCCATACTTCATGTGCTGCTTCAGTGTCAGTCATGTCATGTCAGAGCCAAGAGACAGCTATTTCAACTTCATGCATGGTTCAGTGCCTGCACTGGGCAGATCAGTGCAGATTGACTGCAGCTAGATGAACAGCGTGCTGAGCAGCGTGCTGAGCTTGAAGTCTGATCCAGAAATACTATAATTTCCAACAGCTTGGGCGTCTGCAGGTGACAGCTGCCGCACTAGCAAATTGAATCACCCGCAAAAAAGTAATGGTGTGCTGTTGTCTGAGCATGAAAGTCTGCAGATTGCAGACTGCAACTTCCTCCAATACATAGCTTGTGTGAATGTCCATGAAAACACACATCCAGCAAATGCATGGGTAGCAAAGGGAAAACAGCATGTACCACTGAACAAATAAGTAAGTGTCCAGCTGCTTGACTGTTGTCCAGCTAGAGCAACCCCTGATCCCTTTGCATGAAAGGCATCAGGTGAGACGTCACGCTGACTCCTTGCACACAAGGCAAGTGGGCAGGCAGGTCACCGTCACAGCAATTGAAGCACTGCTAAGTAGTTTGGTAAGCACCGTTAAATAGTTTGGTAAGCATTGCTCAGCAGTTTGGTAGGCACTGCTAATCAGTTTGGTAGGCACCGCTCAGTAGTTTGTTAAGCACCGTTAAATAGTTTGGTAGGCACTGCTAAAGTAGTTTGGTAAGCATTGCTCAGTAGTTTGGCAAGGCCCGCTACATACTTTGGTAAGCACCACTACATAATTTGGTAGGCACTGCTAAGTAGTTTGGTAAAGTAGTCTGGCAGGCACCTTTGACTAGAAGCAGCAACATGCTGCAGGAGGTGATGCAAGATCAGTGGCGCAGACCTGGAGGAACTGGGAGCGTCGCAGGTGGAAGAGGAAGTCAGGCAGGTAGGTGAAGCTGGGGGGCCACCGGAAGCTGGCTGGGTTGTCCTTTGTGAAGTCCCCAAACTTGGAGGCCACTCGGATCAGTATCCTGTCTATCCATCGCAGCACATCAAACACATCCTCTTGACTACACCTGCACGCGCATCATTTGTTCTGTCATCACTTT
>JAABUP010001890.1_pt1 | contig 42582 bp, 52 predicted proteins | sample 5559201 | NCBI WGS metagenome assembly JAABUP01 (sample SAMN10711887, study PRJNA513373) | rock metagenome | isolation source: Antarctica rocks | place: Antarctica
GGGATCCAAAGGAAAACGCACTATCAAACGCATATCCCAAGGCATCACAGGCAGTGCTATACTGCCTTTTGGGAAGAGCAGATCCTTCTTTCACAAGCAGCTGGTTTGCCTGGCTCAGCTTTGAGCTGACAGGCTTGGACCGCCTTGTCAGCTGCCCTCCATCTGTCATCTTTGATTGTGGCATGACTAAAAGCAGAACAACCGAAACACTTGTGTACAGACTACCCACAACAGATTTTATTGCATCGCAGCATTGCCCACAAAAGCAGCGGCTGTGCCAATGATGCAGGAAGGTTGTTTGCCATCAAACAAACGAACATGAGGTCCTTTGTTGTTCCCATGGACAGGGGCTGTGACTTTGTCAGATGTTGATCATAACATAGACATTGAGCATCTGGCTAATGGGTGCATTTACTGCACAGAGCATTGTGCTTGGATAGTGTCATTGACACAGATTTGCTGCAGTGCTGTACAGTATGCAGGAGGGTACTGTAAGTGCTGTAAGCAACTGTGCAAGAGCAGCAGACTGGCATGCTTTGATGACCTAGATCAAGCTCAGGCATGCAGGGGAGCTAAACCGCAGAGGCACGGCGTCACTGCTTTTTGGGAACACAATGCTCTAAGCTGGGAGAGCACAAGCATGCACTGAACATGGCACTGAATCATACAGTGAGCAATGCAACATTTGGTGCTAGACAGAACCATTGTGGTATGCTGTCAACCAGATGCCACACCTTCTTGAGGGCCTTCCTCTGCTTCTCACCAGCAGCCAGCCTTCCCTCCAGATTCTCAACCTGCTGCTGCAGTACCTTGACCAGCTGCAGGGCCACACCCCCAGGAGGGGCTGCTGCAGAGGCCCCTGGGGCCGTCCCCGGAGCGCTCGTGGGGCTGAGCCCAGAAGCTGTGCTTTGACTCAACTGAGCTTGAGCCAGTTGCTCAGCCAGCTGAGTTCTGTCAGACACGGAGGCCTACAACAACATTTTGTATATTCGTTGTTTCTGAAGTTTGTGAAGTTGATAAACGAAGTACAACTTTGCCTATGAGTAGGGCGGGGGTTGGTCCTTTGTACTTCCACAGTTTGTTTGCAAGTGGGCTTGTGATTACAACATACATGCTATCTCAATTTCAACTCAGATCATCTCAGCTGAGACCAGCTCAGCTCAGCTCAGTTGAGATCAGTTTTGCTCACCCTAGCCTAGCTTTTCACGTAGTACAGTACCCATGCTTCTGCTGTGAGCTCTGGCCAGCAAAAGAGTACAGAATGTCATCTTAGGCTTTCACCCAGCAATCACACACACCACACAAGGCACAGACAGCTTACACTGCCTTTCTAGCTCTACTTAGAAAGGGTGTGTGCATAGCAGTGTGGTTGTCTGTTACATCTAAGATATCTTCCCAATGCAGAAATGTGTTTTGACTGTCCCCAAGCGCTGATCAGACTTTAACTGTCCAAGGGTTGTTCCTGTGAAATAGTGACGTTTCTGTGTCATGAAGTGCAAAAGGAAAAGCACTACAAGACGGTTCACACCTTGGCTTGAACCAAGTCAGCTTCAAGCTGCTTTGACCTTGCCTCTTCTTGTTGCAGCAGCAAGCCTGTGGTGACATGCTGCCGGTGTATGCTCTGCAACTCAGCAACCACCAGGGAAGCTGTATCAGCAGCTGCCTCAAGCCTCGCTGGCAGTGACTCGGTGCTCACAGGCTGTGCCTGCTCTGAGTTGGCATGATGGAAATCTGGCAAGGGAGTAGAGCCTAGCAGATCTTCAAGAGTCGTGGTGGCTTGCTGAAGAAGAGGCAGCTGCTGCTGAAGCTGCTCCAGTTCAAACAGCTGGCCTTCCACCTACAGACACACAGCCACTTTGCAAAGACTCATTGAAATGTTTGTGAGGCACTGATATGGGCGTGGTGAACAACACTTTCTGACGCTGGCAACAGGGACCACAACCACATGACTACTCTGGCTCATGCTTCTAGGCATGATGCTGGTATAGCATGCTTTCACTGTAAGCACAAAGCACAGCATGTATCACTACCTCACACTCCACTGCAATACAGCAGGTCACACCACAGCACAGCACAGCACAGCGCAGTGCAACCCAGCACAGTCCAGCGTAGCATCAGCACAGCACAGCGCAGCATCAGCACAGCACAGCGCAGCATAGCATGCACAGCATAGTGCAGCATGCACAGCGCAGCATGCACAGCGCAGCATGCACAGCACAGGAGCCTTGAGGCACCTGGTGCATGCTCCTGGCATGGTCCCTGTCTCTCAGGCGCAGCTGGTCTCTCTCAGCCCTCAGCCGCCTCACTGACTGCACCACATCATCTGTACTGGCACGCCCATACAGCCTTTCTGCATGCGTCATTCATTCGTTCTTTTGTTCCTCACGTGTCTTCCCATAAGTTCAGGTGCATACAGTCACAAGTAACTCCCTGTACAAGGTGCTGTTTTGGCAGTCAGCGCACTGAGGACAGCAGGTGTTGATGTATTCAAAACCAGACTGGCAAAATTCACAGCAACCTTTGCGATTATGACTGGGGGGTCTGTTGCCTTCAACTCAACAGATCAACACCATGCTGCATTGAATACGTTAATACGGCCCATTCCAGGCTGTGCAACGAGTTGAACACAACCGCATAACCGAAAGGAATTTGAACAGATACTTTGTGTTCCCAACCAGAAACAAGCAGAAGAGACAAATGGTGAGTCATACAGAACATTTCTTCTGGAAAAGCCGCCCAGCCTGTGAGGTGGCAGCTGCTGGCAGCTGCTGACTGGCCGGAAGAGAACAAGGAATAAATGCAAGAAAACAAAAATGCTCATCATAAAAGAATTAGGGTGCATCCATAAAGTTGCTGCAGCTTGCCCCTGAACCCAGAAGAAGAAGCAAGAGACGGAGAAGAAGACAGTGCCATGCAAGGTAAATGGACTTACCACTGAAGAACAGGGATGGGCCCAGAGGGCTGCTGCTGAGGGCCCCTGAAGGGGAGGAGGGATGCACAGAGGGCAGCGTCGGGCGGGTCAAGGCCGTGGTACGCGCTATCAGCTTCAGTGCTTGCTCTGCAGATGTAGGGCTCCGGCTTGCCTTAGCAAACTGCAGCAGCAATCCACCTGGCTTATTACATCAAGGGGTTGTTGTACTGCACAAAACGTACTTTCTGCAGCATTCGTCCAAACCTCTTCCTTGGAAAAATGGGCAGAAACAGTAGTCTGCAGATACGAACAGGTGCTACATCGGCTTATGGTGCATCCACATGTGGCCAGACCAACTTTGATATGTCAATTTTGCTGTTGGTTTTTGCATTGTGCGGTTATGCAGGTGTCATTAGCTTTTCAGAGAATGTCAATCGTCATCACGGCATCAAGGGTGAGATCATGTGATGACAGCAATTCTGGGGAAGAACTGAAGAAGAAGGGGTTCAGTGTGCAATCAACATGGCAAAGATGAAGAATACCACGGTGAAAATGTATGCGGTGCTTCCTGTGCAGACATGGGATGCTTGCTGGTTTTTGCATACTGCAGCATTTCAGCAGATGTAGATTCAGCTTGTTATTGGCATGTAAATGGCTGCAATCAGATGTTATGCGTGGCCAGCCCCAGTCGGCAATGTGGATCATTGTGATAAGTGATGACTGTCACACGTGACAAGTCATGTGTGCATGCATAGGTGTCAGCACCTGGCGGTATCTTTTCTAAGAAGGTGGTCGACAACTTAATAACAGCTGTCAGCCATGTCAGTCTTGCTGTAGGTGGGAATGTCCCAGTGCATCAGGTAAACCCTTATTGTACTTGGGGTCGCAGTACAAAGGCAATGCCCAATTGGTCACAGTATGCAGCAGGCCCACAGGGGCATGAGTGACAAGGGTCTGACCTGACTGAACGCACCTGACCCTTAGGCTTATATGTGTTGAGTGAGTGAGTGAGTGAGTGAGTGAGTGAGTGAGTGAGTGAGTGAGTGAGTGAGTGAGTGAGTGAGTGAGTGAGTGAGTGAGTGAGTGAATGAGTGAATGAATGAATGAATGAATGAATGAATGAATGAATGAATGAATGAATGAATGACAAGGCATGTGTGCTTGCTCGTTGAGGCAGGCTGAAGCACAAAGAGGAAGCAGTGCCATGACCACACCAATCACCATCTCGGTTGTGCGGTGCACAAGGCAGGGTCAGGGCAGGTCAGGGCAGGTCAAGGCAGGCTCAGGGCAGGGCAGGTCAGATCAGGGCAGGGCAGGCTCAGGGCAGGTCAGCACAAGCTCGGGGCAGGGCAGGTCAGGGCAGGGCAGGTCAGAGCAGGTCAGGTTTGGACAGGTGAGATTAATTGGGTCAGGGCAGGTCAGGGCAGGTCAAGGCAGGCTCAGGGCAGGGCAGGTCAGATCAGGGCAGGGCAGGCTCAGGGCAGGTCAGCACAAGCTCAGGGCAGGGCAGGTCAGGGCAGGTCAGGTTTGGACAGGTGAGATTAACTGGTGAGATGAGGTCAATGGTGAGGTTGACTGCGAGGTAAACGGTAAGGTGGGTTGGAGAAAGTCTGGGGAGGATGGCCATATTTTATCACCCATAGAATGTGCACTTTGTTTTTGTAATGGTCAATGTGCACAGGGTAGGCAGGCAGAGCTCACAGGGATTACCAGGAATGGATTTCCATCTCATCCTCATGTTGAATCAGGTTGCATTGGACAATCCAAATGCTATGCGACAACTGAACAATCTGTCAAGAACCACATGTACCTGCTTGATTAGGCTGACTAAGGCCTGAGGCTGTGCCAAGCATGGATCAACTTGCTGGTTGAGTTCGAATAAACCCGAACCCCTTACAACCCCAGTCTGAATACATCAAGTGCAACCAGATGGGATCAGGTTAGGAATAGTCCAGCTCACAAAGTGCACTTGCCTGATTAGGCAGGCTGAGGCCAGAGGGGGTAGCAGGGATTGAGCCCCAGTCAGAGGCGGGCCGCCCTGTTGCCGTTTCCAGCTGCAGTGCTAGAGCCAGGTTCTGGTCCTCCAGTCTCTTCACCTACAGCACGCCACAACACAGCTTTCGCCTGCAGACATGCAGCCATGGTCTGTGCAGCAGCCACTGCCAGTTGAACAGCTTTGTCTGTGCTTGGTTGGTGCAGAAAATTTACCAAGCGCTAAGCATTGTCATTCATGACCTTGATGATCCCCAGCAGCCTCCCTATCATGCATCTCTGCATGGGACACTCATGCCGCAGCAAACTCTGAGACCTGCATGATTGCTCTCGTGGCTGCTGCTCTGCCTGGCAATCACCATCACTTCTACGCAAGGCTAAGCATAGACAAGCTTGGGTGAGCATAGATAAGCATACTTTTAAGCATGGAAGAGCACGATTGATGCAGTTAGATTCAGCTAGCAGATTTTCGACCTGCTGCTTGAGAGAGACCACAGCAGCCGACTGCTCCTCTCCAGATTCCCGCCGGCTCAGGTGATGCCGCAGCTGGTTCAGATCTGACTGGTACTGCTTCGCCAGGTCCCCATCAGACATCACCTCGTTGGCTGACACCCTGTTGGTGACTGCCATTGCTCTGGAAGCTAACCTGCACAGAAACAGCAACAGCTCATGGACAGAGTGTAGTGCACCTTAGAGAACAGTGTTGAGCTGAGCCATTGGCTGACAAGACCTAAACCACTTTGGTTGCTGTCACTTGCCATCAACCTGTAGCACTCGGTTGCACATAATAATTGCTGTGATCAGGGTCTGAATGTAAAGCGGAATGGTAAACGCAGGCTTAGCCAACAGGCATCAGGTGCATGCGAGTAGATGACTGGAAAGACCACACACAACCCCAGTATGCCATGCAGTCTGCACAACGTTGTGAGCAAGGGATTACCTACCTTAGTGTATGAGATGTTTCTTCCATTTGATCTGCAGACGGGTTGATTGTGGCAATGATAGCAGTGCGTGCATTCCCGCCCAGACTGGGCTGCAGCAGCCTAGTCAGCTTTGAATTCCTGTATGGGATATGGTCAGGACTGCTCTGTCCTGCACGTGCTGGGCTGCCAGCACGATTTGAGCTTGCCATGCTGCGCTGCGCTCTGCCAGCTTTGAAATCACATTGCCCAGCATGAGCAAGCTGACGTTGATATTTGTCGCCTCCTTAGTGCGCAGCGCCTCAAAATCATTGCCAGATTTCTCAATCCGCTCTGATCCTGCCAAATCAACGAAATTCAGAGTGGAGACATGCACTGAAGAAGAAGTGCTGCGCCGGCGCTCGATCATTATCTGGAAGATGGCATGTGACCGGCTGCTGACAGCGTTCATGCGGTGGCTGCTGGTTTGGCGGCGGCTGTTGCCTCTCTGAAAGAGCTGCTTCATGCGAGCTGGCTCCGAAACCAGTTCCTCATATGCACCACTGACTCTGACTCCCAGCATGGGATCTTCCTGCATGTGGCAAGCAGGAGTGCAACATCATTTTTCTGTTTCCAATCCTTTGCAGAAGCACACAACAGAGCTGTTGTGCTACCGTCACAGTTGGCATTATCTGAGTGTTCCATGTGCAGAGCTAGCTGCCTATGCAAGATCCAGATCTGCACTGCTCTCATGGGGCAGGAGCAATGACAGGCAGCAGCAACACCTTGATCTGCACAATCAAGGCAACACATTTGCATGCTGAGTGCAAACATTGCTTGTTGGTAATGGATACTCAACACAACCACTGAAGTCTGGTCCAGATATATAAAAAACAAAAGTTTGCAAAGCCATGTGGTCTTGATTCTGGCTGGTGCGAAAGATAGGACATTCAAGTTGAGCCATTGGCTGACAATACGTTATGCGTACTGAAAGGCTGCTAGCACACCAGGTCAAGCTGCACAGCATGAAGCTGGACATTGAAGCTGCTTGACTTCTCACGCTGTGATGCATATATGTGTGAGTTTCATTGGGCTGTACCTTGATCTGCAAGCTTTGCTGCTTCTTCTGCTTGGCATTGACAGGCGCCAGCAGGTCCCGCAGCTCCTCATTGTATATCTCGACCATGTCAACCTGCACCAGTAATCTGCCTCTTCTTCTTCTTCTTCTTCCCCGTGCACGTGAGTGTGTGCACAGCACAGTTACATGAGCTGCGGCTAGTGAGCAAGAACAAATGATTCTGCGAACGACACCCTGTGTGATTTGCATGAACAGAGCCGCATCAGGCGTGGTTCGATGTGCTGGCAAATCCCAGACAGTCAGATGATCTGATTGCACCTTTATGTTTGGACCGCTGTGACATCTTGCAGGCTTTCAGGACTCCTCACAAACACTTCGCACGCACGCACGCACGCACGCACGCACACACACGCACGCACACACACCTTCTCTCTTTTGGGTTTAGGGTTTATCATGTAGGGTTTATGATAGAGTCAGGGAAACACTATCATTGTTACCCTGAATGCAAACTGGTCAGCTGGGGCCGCTGCTGTGGTGGCAAATATGTCATCAATGGCCAGAGCAATGGCGCCAGCTTCATGCCTCTCTCCCATGATGGTATGAGTCTTGCCACTGCCCGTCTGTCCTGCACAGGGATGAAGCCTCACCATACAGTCAACTGTAGCGTCAGGTCACAGAGTCACCACAACGCAAGTGTATAAATCACATACACAGACGAACACACATCCCTGCTGCAGACCTTGCAAGCGCAAATGTTCTGCTCATGACACTCGCCTGTGCTTCAGCAGTTGGCCATGCAGTTGCAGGCAGCTAGCAGAAATCGCATGTTGCTCAGGAAGTCTGGCATGCTCAGGTGGATTACTGATTGCTGATTGCAACACCTGATGCACATTGAAAACGCGGTGACATTCCACAGGGCAAGCTTGCTGTGTCTGTCAGGAGTTGTACCATAAGCCAGCACGGTGCCATTGATGCCCTCCAAAGCTGACTGCACCAGGCTCTGAATGCAGCTTGCATACACAGCAGCTGTTTCAGCATCCTTGTTTAGAACCTGGTCAAACTTGTAACCCATGCTGGTCCCTGACATGCCGCTTGGATCCCAAACATTTGGCGTACTGGGGGCTGAACCCAGCAGCCCCCTGGACAGTCCTCCATCCACGTAACTACCATTACTGTTACTGCTGCGTAATACGCCTTGGCCATGCTGAGCCTGCTTACGCTTGGCAGTTGTCTGGCTGGCATTTAGGGTAACAATGGCTGTGCTAGGGTCTACAGTCCAGCATGAAGAAGAAGACCCAGAGGGGACTGGACGAGCTCGTACTGCCACATGCATGTGCTCAGTGTGCTGCTGACTCATCTGCTGCATTGCCAGGACTGAGTCATCACCTGCTGTAGCAACTGCTGCAAAGGCTGTCATGCTAGGCTGTGGCAACTGCTGTTGCAACTGTAAAGGTCTGCTTACTACAGGTGACTCACCCTCATCTTTGCTGTCATCATCCTCCTGCTGACTGGGCGAGCGTCTTTGCCAAGCAGGGGACTCCTGATTTTGCCTCCGGCTTTCCTCTGCAGAGCTATCTTGGCTGCTGTCCTCTTCTTCTTCTTCCTTGCCTTCCTCTTCTTCTCCACTGCTTGCACTGTTGGCACTGTTGTCATCTTCATCAATATCAGTGCTATTGCTACTGGCCTCGCTTTCGGAGTTCTCAACAGGGCGGGGCTTGCTGTTGCCTTTGGGCTTGGCTGACTGCTGTCTTTTGGCTGCACCTCCCTGCACTGCTGCTCTGCCTGCTTGCTTGCTGTCTACTACAAAGGTAGACGCTGCTCTGCTGGCTTGCTTGCTATCTACGGCAGAGGTAGACGCCGCTCCTTCAGACTTGTGAGCAAAACGTCTTCTCCTGTGTCACATACCACGACTCTTCATGTCACTGCTTTGCTCCTTTGTTGTCATGATCAAAGCTGTTGTCACTAGCATTACTTGAATTGTTGTTGCTGTCATGATCCTTGTGCACAGCTGCTGCCACATGATGCATTTATGCTGTGGCATCACTCACAGAAATCTCTTGTACTGTTACCCAACTGCTATTCACAGCAGTAATTCTGGAGGACAACCAAAGATGCAGCCAGAAACCTGCCTTAGACGCATCATGCCCATTTTGCAGTGCACACACACGATCTAAACAAAGCATGCAACAGTTGGGTTTAGTGTTTAGGGTTTGAACCCTGAAAAGTTGCAAAAGAAAGCTTGGCGTCATGAGGCAGGTCTTGCTCTGAGGGCAGCTGACCAAAGCTATACAGAACTCAAACAGTTGTATGGATTGTCCAGACTGCTTTGAAGAGACAATTTTTGCCCTGCAGCTCATGAGAAAAACAGTATGATTGTCAATTGTGGTGCAGGAGAGCATCACCTGATGAGCTCTGCAAAGTACTCATCCAAGGGATGAGCCTCTTGCTCCTGTCCAGTCTCCAGATTCCTGCACATGTGTAGAGACTGAGTCAAGCACTCTGCCGGCAATTTGTTTCTTGCGTCAATGTATGTCTGATTCTGTCAAAGTTGCGGGCATGGTACAAAGGTGATGAGATCTCAGCATTTGCTTCTGAGCGATTGTCGCTAGATCATGCATATATCTGATTGATAACAAACATTGCTTGTGCATGACTTGTTTACAACTTGTCTGTGCACTGCAAAATGAGCATGACCGTGCTGGCATATCAACTTTGCAAAGTCCAACATCCCTTGCTGATGAGGTGATGTTTCTGCATTCGTCGCGTGTGCGCATGCACCAAGCTGTTTGGTGGTCTTATAAACTAGATGGAATATCGGCTATGCCTGAGCTGACACTACAGAACACAAAATCTTGCATACAGCCATTGCTGCAAATTGTGTTTGCTTGCGCTTGCACCAGTGGTTGCGTGCAGCTGATAATGCGGATGCGTCCTAGGCCTTTTGGCATCGTAAGCTGTAGACATGCAGCTAGTACGCTCACAGCAATGTGTCAGAACAAATCAAAGCTGAGCATGGCGATGTTATCAGCATTGTGTAGTCACCACTTTAGCTGAGTGAGATGACTCTAGTGGTAAGGTTGAAATCAATGCTAATTTGAACACCACAAAGTTCGAACCTGACTTGAATGTAGGTCAACCATACCTGAACACAGCAAACCCATCAGCATTGTCCAGCTGCTGCCATCCAGGAGGGGTGGGCACTGCCACTGCCATTCTGGCTATGTCTAACAAGTCACTTTCTGTGACCATGTCAATGCCCAAGTACTCTGCCATGTCCCGTACCTACATGAAGTGCAGCATCAGGTTGATGTTAGCCTGAACATGATCAAAATCAGCAACATCCGTTCTAGCTTTCTCTCCGACAATCCGGTCTGTGAGCCCGTGTGCATGTCTTGCATCCAGAGACAGCGGCATTCAATGAATCTGGATGTGATGTGGCCAAGCTCTGGGAACACACAGAGTAACCATGGCGTCGTTCATGCAGTCAGTCAATGCTTCAAACAACCCTTTTTCTAGAGGGTTCTTGATCCCTGTGAATCGCACACAGAATTGACTGATGATCTGCAGTGCATATACTCAGCAGAGCATCACATGCAGAACATCAGACATAGGTCTCTAGGGCACTGTCAGATTTGGGTTGCCGCAGGAGACCAGTAGGTCTGAGTACAATCTGTGTCATTTTGGCATTTTCTGGGGTTCTTATATTGTTGAAAAGTATTGCTGTTGCTTCAATCTGGACATCATCTTTTGCGCAAAAAGATGAGACCAGAAAAGCACGCACAAGCTATGTTGCAGCACAAGTGAAATGGGTGTTCTGCAAAAATCTGTGAGGGGCCATGACGCACAATGCGCACTGCTCATGCCAAGACTGTTTGAGCATGTACTCTGCGGACTAGTAAGTGCCAAGCACAGCAAAATTGCAAAAATTGTCTGGCAAAGGCATTACGGGATACACACGTGCTCAAATTGCCACAGGTTCAGTTGTGGCAAGTTGTACACACTCAATTGGTAAGCAATGTAGCTGCTGTCTTGAGAGCAAGCAGATTAACCAAGTCACACCTCTGCATCTGTGCATGGCTTGGTGGCTTCAGCTTTTGCCACAGCTGCCTTGCCGCCCAAGGCCAGGTACACAGCCCCTCGATAGTACGGCAGCAGCGGGTGCTGCCATGTGCTCTCCCGCTTGACCTGCATACATCGGGATTTGACGGGCCGCCAAATGGGCTGAGTGAGCACATTGGAGCGAGCAGCTGCAACACCTCATCCACAAAATACTGCCTGTTCTGATTGTCATAGCCACTCGTCCAACCAGCGGGCAGAACACGGCCTTGAGCCAACTCGGAGCAGATGGCAAAAACCTCCACATTGCTGACCTGCGCACATTACGGTGATCAGAAGGAGCACGAAAACAGCACGAATGGCACTGCCGTTGTCCAGCTTACGGTCTTGACTCCGAGCAAAGAGGCAGCTGCTGTGACAGAGGCAGACGTTTCTCCTTCGTTTGAGGCCATGGCGCGTTGCAAATGCAACGCAGCTGGTCTGGCAGACCGACGTCACCTTCGAAACATTTTGTTGCTGCATTTGCTGCAAATCTAAAAGGGCTTTCAAGGCGTTTTGGTATAGGGCGCAGGGCTCTTTGGGCTAGCTTCCTTCAAAAGTCAACCAGGAATCGAAAGTAATCCGAATCTTCGAAATGACTCACGTAAACGCTATCCCCTTCATGCCGCCACCTGGCACGGTCCGCGGACAACTTGAAAGTGTGACAAGCCAGACTTTCGTGATACCACGCGCAAGTGTTCTTGCTTCGCGTGTACAGCGAGCATTCCTGACTGAAGGACTTGTCGCTTATCATTTGTGCAGCATGTCGTCGCTCCGCATTTTGTTACCTGTGCTGTGTCTGCTAGGTCTGAGCTGCACTGCGTACGCTCAACATTTCACAGCCAGCACGCCGTTCGCTAACCTCACAGTCATTGCCCAGAATGCTCAGAATTTCACTAACATGACTTTGCCATCATTCCCATGTGACGGCAGTTCGGGAGTTACTGGGGGCTACAGCACGCTTGATCTGGACGATGCTCAGAACGACGAAGACCTTTATTACATCGTCAATGAAGTCTTCAACTACTTCTATTCGGCCACTGTCAACCTTACGGACTGCACATTCATCGAAGTCGACTACTCCAACTTGACCAACGCCTGTTCTCAGGTACAAACACCTGACGTAACGTGTTGCAGGAGCTCACCCTGCTTGTGTCGTCAGCTGCTAAGCAGCTGCATCTTTTCACGTTGATTGCCGCATCTGCTCTTGCTGATACTCTGCAGTTTTAGTCGTCTTTTTTTTGCATGCTATCAACATATATGTTGCTCCTCAGACTGCTGCAGTGTCAATACCTGACTCCTTCCCTATGCTTTGCAGGTTGTGTCAGGCACCAACTACGCTGTAGAGTTCACAGTGGTGTATGACTGCATCGAAGAGGATGTTGGCTTTGAATCTTTGACTTTAGCACCCCTCAGATCCACAGTCTATGTCCCACTAGCAGACGCCTCCTTCAACACAGAAGACAAGGCAATCAATGGTCCAGTCATCAGAGACATCTGGTTCTACCAGCCCCCTGAGGTCATCGCCACTTCTGAGGCAACTCCTGAAGAGTCTTCACCAGAGGAAGGATCACCAGAGGAAGCTCCAGCACCTGAAGAGGCCACACCTGAGGAGGCACCAGCAACAAACTCATCGTCGGGAACAACAACTGACTTCCTGACACCGTCTGGAGGCAGCACTGGCATTAGCAGCAGTCTCAGTCAGCTGCAATTCTCATCATCACCAGTCAGCTCTCCTTCTAGCTCACCCGCTGCATCTTCTTCATCTCCTGGCACATCCCCTGAGCCCGAGCCAGCGATTGAGGTTGGGTTCGATGTAGCAGCACAAAACCAGTCCATCATTGCTGGTTAGATTGTTGAACTGATTTTGCTGTGTGTGTATTGGTCAATCAGGCCTGTTAGGCAGCTGTGGGATGTGCAAACAAATGAACAAATCAGTTGAGCTAATGTATGCGAGCCGCTTGTGTTTTGGCATGTTTTAGCGAGAAGCGAAATTCAAGCAACAGTCATCCTGTGTTTCTTGAATTGCTTTGTTGTTGCTGAATCAGTGTTCATCTGTCGCTACTACAGTTTTGCCCTCAAGCCAGCTTGACAGCAGGTCTTCTCTGGGCCTGTTGGACCAACAGAACTCGTGATTCAGAAAATGGTTTTGCTTTCTGCATTAATTCATACCAAATAAGGCGTGATCCTTAAATACTGCAAACGCAGTTTTGTAACTGAATCTTGTGATCGAGTCTTCTCTCACGAATGATGCACACTGGTGCTTTCTACCTTTCTGCACCATAGCACTCAGCTCGACAGCATTGCTGGTGACATGAGTTGGAAGACCAGCGCAGTGCAACTTGCATTATATGCATCATACCTCCAGTAGGCATAGGAGGTGCAAAATGGATATCATCATGATGGTTGGAAAGAGTCCATCTGATGCATTGAGCTGCAGACCCTGATAATATGCTTGGATCATTGACACAAAGTATATGCAGGCAGGCAAGGTTGTGTCAGGCTGCGCGATGCATTAATATGCATGAAGATCTTCAGTCATGAGCAGTAGAGTTGTTGACTCTGAAAACTACTCAGAAATATTTGTAGCATCTGCTGCCGACTTTTAAGGTCAAAGCTGACAGGCCTGACAGCCGGTCACAAGGTCAAGCACAACGCATATAAAGCTAAGAGTGGAAGTTCTGTCAGTAATAATGTGTTGAGATGCAGTATGCAGTCGGCGGGCCTGCATAACAGGACTATGTGTTACATGGTGCGTGTACTGTGTAGCCACTGATGACAGCTCTGTCTAAATGCGGTGTGCAAGACACATATGTACAAAGTAACAAGCCGCTAGCTAAGGAACGCAGCCTATGCAACCATTACTAACTGACTCATTAGTAACCTGTTCATGAATGGTGTGACTGGAAATTGGTGAGTGCTCACACTTTCAACATTATACCTGTATCAGCAGAGCAATACGGTTGCAAGCATGCATTCCTGCATCAAAGCTGTCAAGGTGGTGCTGCATGGTTTGCAGCATCTGATGACTGCGGCGCAAAGTCTTAAGCTTACAGGGCACGTGCAGTCATCAAACTTCTGCTGCTGAGATAACAAGGCGTGAATGGTGGTGATGTGCAAAGCTCATATTTGGCAGAAGCAATGAGGTGGTGGCATGGAATGCCATGAGGCAGTGCACTTCAAACGTGCCAAAGCAGCCCATCCAACCACCTGCCTCTTCCAGTGCAGAGACCCCTATGATCAGGTCATAACATTCAAGCTGGTAGGACTTCACAATTAACGACTTCATGCCTTTACTTTTGCCCTGACATGTTTCTGCTGCCACGTGCTGTTCCATATGCCTCCGTCTTTTGCATAATAGTCCATGGGATAGTTTTCCTTGCTGTCTACCTCAACCTGCCACCAGCCGGGCACTTGATCCAATGCAATCAAGGCCTACAAGCATACAACACACATCAGAAAAGGACAAGTGCAGAAACACAGAGTATACCTGACTTCTTACATTGGCATAATTACGCATACCTGCCAGATCAACAGTTTGCTGTCAGGCACGCATGATTTGTTATCACATTTATTGCCACCCAAGCATGTGACATGCATGCAGGATCCATTTTTGGTGTGCATGTAATATTCATGTAGAATGCAATATTTGGTTATGCATGTAATCAGGCCAATCCCACATGTGCTGATGCTTGAAATCAGGCGAGTGGCATAGAGGCACAGGCAGATGTCCAAATCCATCGATGAGTTGCTTCAGGACAATGCTGATAAAGACATATCAAACACCATCGCAGGAGCCTGCAGCTACACTGCAGATGAATGAATGCAATGAGCAGCTGCCTAAGAAGAGCCAATGCCCCCTCATGGGGTAGGGCCTTAGCCTTGGCAGGAATGTAAATTCAGCCTTAGACACCATAGTGAGACATGCATGCAGGAGGTAAACTTATGCCGGCAACCATTGGGGTATGTCATGTACACTAGGCCAGTCACAACTAAATATAAAAATAAAAATAAACACTGAGCAGGTGCCTACTGCCCACCTCGTATGGTGTCAAAGTAGGCTTGTGGAAGCCTTCCCCCCAGTCAATGGACAGCCTGGGGCAAGCAATCTGTATCCAGGCGTCTACATTGCTCATCATGTCAAGCTTCCAAGGAGCAACCTCTGACAACAGCACCTACAACACCAGCATGCTATGTACAGGCCTCTGCTGGTGAGTAATGACAACAGTGATAATAACATTAGTAGTAAAAAAGATAACAAACAAAAATAGTAGTAATAATAGCAATAATGATGACAACAGTGTTTACGCCATCTGGCTCTTAATGAGCTTGATACGTGCTGGTGAGTATGGTCATCTGTCACCCATGGTGCATGTTATCGAATCATGAAGTGACCTGATATAATAGAGCCTGCAGGCCTGTAAGTCAGCCAGCTCAAGCTCTCACGAGCTCTTTGCATCAGAATGTTTTCTGTTCTAGAATTCAGGGTCTAAATCCTGAACCCTGAACATTTCTGTACTACGTAAAGCATAGTGTGCTGACAGATGTACTAGCTATGACTTCCATGGCTTCATACAGCATATCTTGACATAGACTGAGCTGTTGCTGCAGATGCCATGTGGGTGAGTACTATGCAACGTGCTGATGATTGCTGACACATACTGTGCACAAGCTATCAAGGCAGTGCTGTGAAAGCTCTTTAAGAACTGGCAAAGATGTGAGAAGCATACCACAGTGAAGTTCATGTCTTTCTGCATCATGATGCCCTGAAGATGATCTAGTATCCTGGGGTTGCCCTGTCTTCCCAGAGTGCCTAGTATCAACCCAAACTGCTTTGCCTTTCCAGCAGTCTCAATTGCCTTTCGGCGTGCCTGTCGCATGCCCTTATGATCATAGTGCTCTTCAGTCAGCACCCTCCCATATGGGTCATACCTGCAACCCAACATTTGTCACAAACACAGGTGTATTTATTCGCGTTACTGCACTTCTGGGCTAACTTCAGGTGTGCGTGCTTTGGGATAGACGCCGCAGGAAAACATGGCAGCAAAAAACAGATTGCATGCCTGTTCTAGGTCTTGCAAAATACTATAAGCGTGGCTGTTCAGCATACAGCGCTGAGACAGGATGGAGACAGCACCTGGGCCGAAGACAGTTAAGACAAAAAGTGACCTATATGCATGATCAGAAGGTCATTGATGCACCATCTTGCAGTGTGTAGCTTGGCAGTGGGCAGCCGAGGAAGCAGAAGGATAGGAGGAAGAAGAAGAAGAAGACAAAGAGGAGGACAAGGAAGCCGAAGATGAAAGTGAAGGGAAAACAAGGAGATGGTGAGGGAAATGGAAAACAAGGAGAAGGAGGTGGCACACCTGAAGGCTGGGATGTCTGGGTTGGCAATCATGATAGCTTCCAGATGAAAGCGGCCATCAGCCACAAAGACAATTGCATCAGCAGACTGTGCGATGACTGGGGCTGTGCAGCCTAGCACCTCACCTGCACAATGTGCATAGAATAAAATTGTCCTCCGTTCACACAGTGCCAGGGATCCATTAACACAGTCCCAGGGATCCATTCACACAATCCCAGGGATCCATTCAGACAATCTTTGACCCATGGCAAGCACCAACATGCTATGTGATGGTGTAACTCACTGCAGCAGACGGCACATCAGGTGGCACTGGTGACCCTCACAATAGCCAAAGGCTGGGCCAATGAAAGAAAAGCACTGACAACCTTGTTGTCAACAACACAGGTGCTGCCTGATCACATACGTCACATGTGCAGATCAGAATAAGGCTTACAACAAATCATTACGCCAGACGAACACGAGGGGAGTCTGTCTGTGAGATTGCATCTGGCTGACCTGGGGACAAGGGTTTGCTTTGAGGAATGACAAGAGATGGAAAGTCTGAAGCCAGCTGCTGCTTTGCAAGCTGGATGCTGGAAGCAAACTGGATAGTGCCTGCCAGTATGAGATTGCTGCCGTGCGCAAAGTTGAACCTGCAAAACAGCAATCACTTGTCATGCAGTGAACATGCAAACCATGTGCAAGCCATTGACATGCTGATCATGACCACAAGATCTAATATGTTCCTGCAATCAAATATTCCGCTCTGTTTCAACACAAAACACAACCTTCAACACAAAACACAACCAAACTGCAAAATGCAAAACAACATGTGCATGTTGGTGGTGGTGGGTATCTTGGCAGAACAAGCAGTACACCCTTTCATCCATCTTTGTTATGTTGGAACAATGTTACAAACGCTTACAAGACATGTTAGCTGCTCTTTCGTAGCCATGGCGTTCTGATCCTTGTCTGATCCTTGTCTGAGGCACGTCATTTTCTTATTAAGGACAATACTGATGAGGACATGACTGGACTGTGACCTCACCTGATGCTTTCGATGAGATGGTTGGTGTCAATCTTGATGTCCACAAAGATGTACATACAAGGGACTTTGGTGACGTCCACAGGCACAAGGCAACTATGACCATAGTGTACAAGGAAGTCTGCACCCAATGCCGCTGCACTGAAGTCATCTATGCAGCAGGCTCCATAGGTTACGTCGCCCAGAATGAAGCAATGCTCTACATCTGCAAAACTGCACCCAAGTGATTGTGTCATGTGAAGCTGGCATGAAGCCCTGGACTATGCTCTGGAGTATACCAGATAGTGCTGGGGTTATGACACACTGCCTGAAATGCAGCAAAGCCCTGCATGTGCAAACATGTGGGACACTGAGGTTGACATAGCTGTACATCATCCATCTCTGTCTGCACATCAGCTCAGCAGAACTGCCTGCAGCAGTCAATGGGCATGTGTGCAAGCTAAGAGCAAAACGAAGAACTCTGCTGCGATGGCCTATGTGTGCACACATGCAGCCTTCAGGCAGCCCTGCCTATCTGGTGCAGGTAGGAGGGACTGTGCAGCACCTTGCTGTTTGAGCATGCATGCAGCAGGGAAGCTTGGTATACCTTTCTAGGATGTCTGCAATAACGCAGGAATACATCAAGAGTCCCTCGGGAAACTGGATTGCCACACGCTTGGCTTTGGCTTGTTTCAATCTCCATACTGTCTTATGTACCTTGCACACACGCGACAGTAAGGCCACATCAAGTTATTGCTGCATTGATGAGCTCCGACAGCAGAACGTGTGTGTGTGTTTGCTTGCATGCAGGTTCCGGGTGTCCGCGGGCAGCCGTGGCGTTTGTCACCTCGAAGCTGTAGTTGGCAGGCAATACCGCTATTGCACTATTTAGGTCTTCGTTCAATAACACATCGGCCGGAATCTGCAGCACCAAGTTTCTCAGATCATTCAAAAGAGGCAGTGTTTCGTCGAAAATAGCGGCACGCACCTGCTGTCGCACAAATCGCTTAGGCTGCAACTTACGACCCACTGCAAGTGAACCTGTGGTGGCGCCTCCGTTGAATCTTGCAGGTTCCGAACGCCCACTTGTGCTACACACGGGATCGTCGGTCATACACGCAAACCTTCTGCAATGCAGGCTAAGTTGCCGCAGTCCCGAAAGAGAAGACCAACTGTGGGGGGCAAAGTGGGGGGCAATCGAACGGCTTGTTCACGGCGCGCTGTGATGCCTTTAGCGTCACCAGGTCCTTTGCTTTGCACACCGCGTCGTACGGCAATGCTGAAGCGCGACAAGCAGCACACACAGCAATCACGAAAGCTCGCATGAGGGGCGAGTCGCCCCCTCACCACGACAACGTAAGGGCTATCAGGACTCGCCCTGGTCTCAAAGTCACAGGGGCCCTGTAACAGGGCTACAATTTTGAGCTTAATGATCCAGGTCTGATCGCTGCACGACTCTTCATGTGAGCAAACCTGCACGCACGAGCGCGTCAGCATTCACGATGTATCAGCCGTATGCTGCTCCACCAAAACATTTGGCGTGAACAACAGGACATCTTGCATCCCTCGTTGTGACATGCACGGTCTTGCGGGGATCCGAAGCATGCCCGCTGGTGTCAATAAGCCATGCTGCTTTGTCAACAAGTCAAGCGTGAGTGCGGTATGGAGGCCCCATCCTTTGTGTTGTGGCAGCGTAGGACGTGGCGCCATAGTTCGTGCTTCATCCGAAGGAACTTCGCCGCAAGAAACGTCTGCCAAGCCGTATACCAACCGTCTTCAAACAAATCCCGCGTACCAGCGCTTGAAAGCTCGAAAGCAGCAACCACAAGAAGCAGGTAAGGCACGCGACCAACGCTTTTGCATGCATGGGCCAGTGCACCTAGTGCATTGATGCTACTGCAGGACCTCCTTCATCGCGTGTTCAAGGCGCAGAAAGTTCCAGCAACAAGCAGTCTGATTCTGGGTCCATGGCTGAGAGTCCCCAGCCTTCACCAGGTCTTAGCCACAGACAAAGGGACAGACCAGTGCGTCAGCTATCTAGTGATCCTGGCAAAGCGTTAAGTTCGTCATCAAGCAATCAGTCCGCATCTCAACAGCGGCCGCCCCAGTCTGATGCAACATCAGCAGCACAGACTCAGTCAATTGCCTTCCCCCCACAAGATGCTGCCCAAAGACCCAGGGCATCCCTGCAACCCCTCTCAGCTATGCAGCAGAAGCCATATGCATCAGCAAACTCGCAAGCACCAGTGCGACATGCTGACTTTGCAGAGGGTCAGCAGGGCACAAATGCAGTGGCCACTGTGCAGTTTTGGTTGACATTTCATGCAGAGTTTGGACAAAGGCTTAGGGTTGTAGGGTCACATAAAAACCTAGGTACGGGCAAACGCGCATGCACAGTCATCCATTCATCCTTTTTGAAGCTGTAGCAGTGTTGACTGCCTCCTTCATTGGCGACACAAAGCATGCAAGATTGAGGTGCTTTTCTCCTGCAAACAGCATTCATCCATTTGTCCAATCAAGCTGCCTTTGGGGCAGTCATGAATTACCTGAACAGCCACATAGTCCTTTCAGATACCCATTGACTACTTGTACTACATCATGCGAACATCACAAATCCCAGCACACATTCATCTTGGTGTTCAGCCATCACCAACCTATGCATCAACGCATGCAGGCTCCTGGATTATGGTAGATGGGCCTGAGCTGAGATGGACAGAAGGTGACAGATGGCATGCAAAGATAACTCTGCCATCTGGGAGTGTGTATGAGTACAAGTATGTACTACTGGACAGCAGCGGCACACATGCCTTGAACTGGCAGCGCGGCAACAACTCTGTCCTCGCCATTAAACAAGTATGCGCTCTGCACTCATGACATTTGCATGCAATGATGCTGTGAAGGTATGATCATAGCTGCAGCTCCTGTGCAATAACTCATCTCCATGCTTTTGCATGTTCTCTGCATCCTCACACAAGCTTGGCACAAGCTGAACAGGTAGCATATATGATTAGATTGTCATGTGTTACAGCAATGCATGCGTGTCTGACGTGTGTCGCGTGCACCTGATGCCTGCTGCTTCTTAGTTATTGTTATAACTATTACTATGCATTGTGCCTGCAAGTCATCTGGAGATCACAGCTCCTTCAGTTTCCTGATTGACCATACAGCTCTTAGACCATCATCGTGGTGACATTGCAAAAACGCACTGAAGATGTGAAAAACCGACTGACTGATCATCACAGGCATGATGCCACCTTTGGCTTGGTGCAGGATGAGCCAGAGCTTGAGGTGTTTGACAACTGGGAAGGTCAGCCTGGAGCTGCTGTCATGGCAGGGGGGAAGTCCAGCACCAGAGAAAGCAAGTGAGCAATCAATATATGAAACTGCCAAATGCATCATCTAGTATGCCTGGTAAACTGAAGGCAAACGTTCTGCCTTGCTGTTTCACAGTGTTTATTGCAAACAAACCAGCCTGAGTAGAGACTGACAGAAAAGGTAAGCAATGTGGGCTGCATGGCAGTTGCACAGCCTGTCCACTGCCTGCTGTCTGCATCTTCACTCTGAATCTCAGGTGTTTTCGATGCACATCTGTCTGTGCATGTCTGCTGTATGCGTGTCTGAGGCTGTCATTGTTACGTCATCAGTATGCACATCATATGGTTCAGCAGTGCATTCTCAGCTTTGGCTCAATGCGTATTACACTTGTCTGTTTAAACTGTAATGGTGCAGACGGCAGGATTCAGGGTTTACAAAAACCTAAACCCCAAAATATAATTCGGTGCATATACACAAGGTAAACACATTGAGTGCTGCTGGCAGGCTATTGGCATGGGCCACTGACATTGAGGCCCAGCTTGGGCTCCAAAGACAGAAGCTCAGGCGCTCCAGGATCGAGCTTGCTTCTGCACAGGAGGTACCGAAACATTTGCAACCAAAGCGCAAAGTTGCACATTTTACAGCAATGTTGGACATCATTAGGGCCTACTTTGACTGTGGCGATATGATCTTATTTACAGTAGCATTCACAGTGGCCCACTTCTGTCATAGAACGCAACAGCCAGCTATTGCCATGCAAGGATGCTCAACCTGGCAAACATCAGTCAGTGTTTGAGAGGCACATTAGGATCTTTCAGCACATAGGGCCTTGGCCATTTATGCCATGAGATGCCATTGCAACATGTCATGCTGTGCAGCTAACAAAAGCTCAGCCTCTGGAAAATCTGGCCTGTCTTGTGACACTGTGGATGTGATGTAGGATGCAAGACGAGCTCGCCAGGAAGCTCGAGCTGTTAGGATGGAGCTCGCTCAGTCCCAGAGTATACGAGCACAGGTAGGGTTCGTTCACTCAGCTGCTTCCAACTCAGACTATTATACAGCTGTTTTTGTTATCTGCTTCTATATGTGCGTGTACCAGTGGTGTTGGAACTGCTAACTTGGTCTGACTTGATGTTGTGATGGCACAAAGCTTCTGCCAGTGTCATTGCAGGATGTCAACGCACTGGCTGCATGATTCAGCTGCAGATGATCATGTTACACTGTCACAAGCCTAGCTTTACACATGGTTGTGCACTTGTACCATGTCTGCTTGCAGAACATGCCTGCACATACTGCTGCAAAGACCATAGCTTGCTCAAGACCAGCTATATCATGTGCATGGAGAACTTTGCGCATGACAGAATCATCATCTAGGTGACATCATGGCATTAGATGTTGTATGGTGCAGGCTGACAGGCTGATCAGGGAGCTTCAAAGCAGCAACCGGCTGCTGAAGAGTGAGCTGCAAGCAACCACTACCACCTTCAAGCAAGCCCTGCATGCCGCACAGACCATGCTTGACACTGGTGTGTTCGCACCCGCACACTAGTTACTGAACTTTGACAGAATGCGTGCTTGCATCTGCATGTGAGTTGTGTGCATTGGCCTTCTGTCACCAGCAGTAACAGTGCAGGCATCTTGCAGGAATGTAGATGGCTGCCCAGTCATCTTGGGCTGCAGCTGTACTATTTACATCTATAGAATACATCACAAATACGTCTCCCATTCAGCACCATATGCAAAGTTTATTTTTGAGTCGTCAGTTTTAGCTAGGCTTTTTCTGTCAGTGCCAAACAATGTCTTGTGTCAGTGCCAAAACATGTGTTTATGTACCATATTGCGTGCAGCTGAGGAGCGAGACCAGGACATTCCAGGAAAGCTACAGCAAGAAGCTGAAAGTGAAGCAACAGACGCAATGCCTGGCAAGCCTGCAACAGGGATGCCAGATCTAGCAGGTGAAGCAGTTAGCAAAACTCCAGGAGAGTCCAGTGCTCCAGTCAAGCAGGGAGTTGAGAGACCAGCAGACACAGTCACCAGCAGTGGGATGCAGGGACAAGTGGCTGAGTCAGCAACCTCCAGCAATGCAAGGCAGCAAAGCACCTCTTCGGTGGCATCTACTCGCCCAGCATCTGCTAGCAAGCCCACTTCCACCATTGGTGCGTGCACATGCACTTTGCAGGGGAACACTGTCTTTGTGTGTAGAATCATCCACTTTTGCACCGCAGCTTCACAGCAACCCCCTTCACGACCCTGCTGGTACGCCTGCTAACAGTATGTATGTAGATAAAAGCACTACTTGTTTTTACATTGCGGCTAAATGCAATTTGTTGCCGCTCATACCTCTGCTTGGTGGCATGGCGGCCAGGATCTTGTTTTCAATATTCCTGTTGGCTCTATGTATTTGGCCCTCTGCCTTTGAACTCGTTTGTCTTGGTGCCTCTCTGTTCCCTATACAGCCCAGGGCAAGCGCTTCCCTGTTCCCAAGCATGGATCCCTTCAACAGTATTCATGTTGCAGGCAAAGCTGGTTCAAACACCCAAGCAGGGCGACAATCCCCTTCCACACAAGGCTCTTTTGACTCCAATTCCTCTGATGCCAGCATTCCAATGGCCTCTTCCCCAAAAGCTGGCCCTTTGCCTTCAATGTCGCCTTCTCCAGCAGCTGCAGAGGTGGACTTTGCCAGTCAGCCCCAGATGGCAGATCTGCCAAAACATGGCAAATCTGATGCTGACAACACTGCTGCTGCACCCCCTAAGGTCAGGATCATGGCATGTCTGCAATACTTCTGCTGGAGACATACAGAATGTGTGCAATACAGAAATGAATTTGACTGCATGACGTCAGCTTCTGTCCTGCAGCATAGCATTTGCCAATATGCTCCTGTCATTTCTGTCGACGCTTCTTTGTACACCTGTGTCACCCCTGCCAAATCAGAGTGCTCAGCCGAGCAACAGTAGCAGCCAATATGGCATGTGCATGATTGAGCATACGGCGCTGGCATGTGCAAGACACGCACGCCTACCATGACTAAGGGCAGCCACTGCATCTTGTTGTTCTCACAGCATTGGACAGAACTAAACTGCATGCACAGACCTACAGAGAAGCAATGCTTGCCATTGGATCCTGATTGCCGACGCTGTTCAGGCACCAGGCACCTTCCCTGACTCTGAAGCTCCAATCAGTCCTCATCAGGCTTCACCTGAGGGCCAAAGTGCTGGTAAGCAGCTGGAGACAGCTCGCACTGCTGTGCCCCTTGACACACAAGACTCCAATGCAGCAGCATCACAGTCAGCCACTCCCCTGCCTGACTATGGGGCTTCCTCAAAGTCTGGTCAGACAGCAACAGAAGATCAGAGCGCTGGCAAGCAGCTAGAGACAGCTCGTATGGCAGTCCCTGTTGCACCACAGCAGTCGAATGCAGCAGCATCACAGGTGCCAAGCTCGTTGAGTCATCAGTCAGAGTCTGAGACTGAGCAGGCGACACCTGAGCGTCAGAGGGCTGGCAAGCAGCTAGAGACAGCTCGTACTGCTGTGCCTGTCAATCAACAAGGAACCAATCTGGCAGTGTCTCAGAGTCCCAGCTCAGTGTCTCACTCCAAGTCCAGTGATGGGACACATGAAGACCAGAGTGCTGCTGGCAAGGAGCTTGAGACAGCTCGCAATGCTGTGCCACCAGGAACAGAAGTTTCTAATGCAGCAGCATCACAAGCACCTGCTGTTCAGAGTAGGCAAGAGAGTCCTGGTGTGCACGACTCAGGTATGCAAACTGCACTTGCACTGGCTGCAAGTCAGGCTGTGAGATTGTGTTTGCTGAGGCATGCCATGCTGCATTTGATCTGTTGCATAACACTGCACAGACGATTTTGCTGTGTCCTGTGCATTTTCATTCCTTAATTTGTTTATCGTGTTGTAAACAGGCATGCTTGATTCCAAGTGTGCTTTGACACGCTGGCTCACAACCTGGATCTGCATGTGTTCTGCAAGTGTCAAGACTAGCCTTGACCCAGTTGTGTTGTGGATTGTGCCACAGGTGGTACAGAGCTGGCAACACATGATCAGGCCATTCCTGAAATCCAAACATCTGGCAACAACACGGCTGGGGGGAAGGAATCTCCGGCTGCTGCACAGTCTAATGGGGTCAGTGCTGAGTCAGCCAGCAGCCAATCATCTGAACCACAGTCTGCTCCAACCAAGCAGAGCACACCTGTGTCCAGCAGCTGACAGTATCTCTGTTACATGTCTGCAATGTGTGCAACAGCATGATGCTTGTAAGTCAACCCGAAAAAAATCTGTTTTTGATAAGTTCAGGTGCTGGGCAGCACTTGTCAGTGACTCAGGAGGAATAATGCTTCTTTTTCACTAGGGAACTGCGGCTGACGATTGTTGTTTCGCCACAAATTGAGTCAAGTATAAACAAATGAATGCGTGCCCCACGATATGCATGGCTCTGTGCGCAAGCTGGCGTCCTGGTACTGAACTTTTCGTGAGCCCGGATAGTTTGTCAATCGCAGAGCTTTTTGCATTAGGAACTGTGCTTCTAGCGCAAGAGGCCACATGCTTGAACGTACTCATCGGCGGAGATGCTGTCGCGAGCGGCAGAGGGCTCGCGTTCGAAAGTGTTTTGAACGAAGGCTTCAACACACTCACGGACTAAAGCATAAAGTATCAGAGCGGATATAGATAATTGGCGAGGGTTGGCAAAGGGAAACTACCGTGCACTCAACCTGCGGGGCAAAACTACCTTTGCAATCATTTGACTCGCCGCTACAGTTGCTGCTGCATTCTTGCATCTTTCAGCACCACATTACAAGTTCCCACTTTTCACAATGGCCAACGGACAGCAGGATGACACACTTAAGTGGGTAAGTACCCTGTCACCGAATCAAGGCCTTAGACAGGACTTGTGCAGTGTCTGCAGGGCTTGATAATCTAGCTCATCACACTGCTCGATGTTTTCAGCAAGTGCCTTTGTCATCATTCCTCCCCCGGTATCTTGCAATTGTGGGGAATTCTTTGCTCCATGCTTCGTCAGCAAGCTGCTTTCTTGCAGGTCCTGATTGCAGGAGCAGTCATTGCCGGAGGTTTCATTCTGTACAACATCATTCAGAACGACGATGAGGCCAAAAGGACCCTGAAAGACGCCAAGGGTACGATATTGTCGGCGATGGTCGCTCGTTTGACAGATCTGAGTTCTCTTGCGGTGCTGACTTCAATTGTTACATCGCAGGTCAAGCTAAGGGCGCCTGGAACGAGGCCAAGGGACAGACCAAGGAGGCATACCACAACGCCAAGGGTCAGGCCAAGGAGGCCACCAGCTAGATATATGCATATTAGTTGTGGCAACCAGTTTCACAGAGCCTCCACTGGTTTTATCTGACTGATGACATCGCATCTGTTTGAGCTGTGCCATCCTTCTTGTGTGCAGTGGATACGGCAGCAGCATTTGTAAATTGTGAACGAAGCGCTGTTGACTACTTACAGTAACTGAATTCTCAGTGCAGACACTGCACCCAGAGATATTGCCTGAATCAGCTATTCAGGCTTTTAAAGCTGCAAACAGCCTTCTTGCAATGCTTTGCTGGCACACACTGCGTCTGCATCTTGACTTTTGAGGACGCCTGTTGCGAGATATTTCGACTTACATTTACATTGCTTGCTCATCTGTACAATGGCTTTTGTGCTCGTGGGTAGATTCAGAAGTAACTCCAACTGTTGCAGGCTACATCATGTCCGTCTCACACGGACGTATCGTGTTGTGTGTACTGGCAACACGGCATCTGTAGGTTTTGCACAATCCGTGAAGCTATCACGGAACACTGCAACAGTTGGAGTTTCGTATTCTGCTCATTTACGTGTAAGCACTAACACAACCTCCAATTCTCTACGTGCATTATGCTTGCGCTCGTGGCTGACCGTCAGGACTGTCAGCTTCAACCTAACAGCCAGCAGCAGACGCTACGAGTGTTTCTCAGCAAGCTTTCGAATTCAGCATTTCTACATGACTGTAAACATACCCTCCGAGATGCTTTTCAATGCATCGCGCCCAACACAACCTTTGCTTGATTGCATACTGTTGTGACAGAATATTTTACCAAGCATTTTACCAAGCTCTGCAAATCAGTGTATCCTTGGGAACATGTATCTGAGATCCAATCTATCAAGGAAACTCTGCCACAGCCATGCAAATACAACCAGAAATGCTTAGCACTCATTTAGTATCAGTACAACAGAACTCGCAGCAACAGCCAGAACCCTCTACAATGCAACTCACTCTCACATAGAATCCCTCAACTCACGCCTACTCTGGTCAGCTCTAAACTCTGCAGAAACAGCACTCACTGTCCACTAGTCAGCTGTGTATGAACGATTCCACAAACTCAGAAACTTATGCTGAAGAACAAAGTCTCCACAATTTCATGTACCTCAGCTCACAGCCTCAAGACACAAGCAACAGATCAGCCAAAGAACGCTTCATCTTCTGAACTCTCAAGCTGTGTACTTGCGGAATAGGATACATGAGTTGTGACCACCGAACCCAAATGAGTTGGACAGGGCCACATCAATGTTGTGCTGCTGCTTCTCTTTGCCCACAAGGATGTTCAGGTCGACATCATCTTCAGGGTTCTCCAGGTTCAAGTTGGGGTGCAAAAAGCCTGCAGCAGAATGTCCAGGTATTGCATATAGCCGCCTGTTGTATATACAGCACCTGCCTGATACACAAATGCTGTCAACACCTTCTCACTAATTCACTGAATCAGTGTCAGCATTCGCTATGAGGTATCACAGTACAGTTGTGCTTTCTGAACTGTCCAAAATTTGTCAACTTGATCAGAGATGACACAACGGCAACTGGCGGACTGAGTTGCATTGGGACTCTGAGAAGGAGTGTCTGAAGCTGCAGCAGGACGCTAAATATCGTAACATGTCATGGCAGGACTTTGAGGCTTCAATGCAAAGGTCATTTGCATCCTGGATGCCTGCTCATGAGATTAAGCAGCTCTAGTCTAGCAGAAATGCAGTTATGACAAACATACTGACGAAAATGACAGTATTGTGCATGCAAAACCTGAAACAAAATTATAGCTGAAGCAGACTGGGTCCGTGAGAGAGTATGTGCGTGACTGTAGGTTCTGTGTTTTCAAATGTTGTTAATGGCCTGAAATCCGGTGTGCAGAGACTTGTGCAGAATAGCATGCCTACTGACGGCTGGACTGACATAACAGACTTGTAATGAAAGGCATTGGATTATGAGTGAAATGATCTTGCCAGTGATTAATCATAGGTATGAAGTGCTGTGGTGACCTGTTTGCATGGCTTGGATGACTGCAACTGCCTCCACAGCCCCAGCAGCACCAAGCAGATGGCCGATCAGGCTCTTGGTGCTGTTGATGCGCACATTGTCCCCCGGCAAGGCATTCCTGATAGCTCTATACTCTGCCATGTCTCCCACTGGAGTGGAGGTGCCGTGGGCATTCACATAGTTCACATTGTCTGCTTGGACTCCTGAGTCTATCAGCGCCCTGCAACAATGTACAGACTGCTTGCAACTCGATGAATGGCTTACCAATGAATTGTCTTGCTGTGTCTTTGCTATGACCTTTCATGGCAGGCATAGACAGTTCCTGACAAAGTTCCTGAACGTAAGCCTGGACGCCAATGTGGGCTTGCACAAGGATATGTCGTATCAGCCGAGCAGTGGCTGCATTGCTTACCTTTCTATACAGGAGCTGACTCCCTTGCCACTGGGCAGAGGCTCTGTCATGTTGTATGCATCACATGTGAAGCTGCCTCCTAGGTACTCTGCCAAGATGGGCACCCCTCGTGCCTTGGCATGCTCTAGCTCTTCCAGCACAAGCACACCTGTGCCACAAGACTGGATCTTAGCTGGAATACAGACAGCTTTTGTTGACGTGTTTCAGATCATAGCAACTAGGCTTTCTGCACTAACTTGTCATGAGCTGCAATCAGCCTGCTGTTAGACTTACATATCAGAAGTAAGTATTCACCTCACAAGACCATTCAGCAAGCCAGTCTGCAGCTGGTCGTATCCTGCAGGACGGCTGTGCAATGCTTGTCTAGAACGGTTGACTGGCACCCAGACCGCAGTTTTTGTGATGGAGATCTGGAGCTTGTTCAGGCCTTGAATAAGCTTTTGACTGCCAAAATAACCAGGCACAGCACATTAAAACCAGGATGGTACTTAGACACCAAGATAGGAGTGACAGCCCATACGTGGATTGTGTAAACTTGCGACCAAATAACCTCCACTTTTGCCCCAGGGCCTTGACGCAGGGTCAAAATACTTGCAGGGCCAAAATGTCACTGTCACATTGTGAACCAGACCATTGACTTCCAAACGAGCAGTACAGTTGCATTTGTGCAAGAGCCGTACAGGGAAGCCCAATGTATATCTCATCCTTGGGCTTTTCTTTGATTAACGCCAAAAGGCGTAGTCTTTTCTTTTCTTTCTGTGCAAAAGCCATAGCTTGTGTGCAAGCTTGTACCTGCTCCCTCCCCCATCACAAAGCCATCCCTGTCTTTATCCCAGGGCCTTGATGCCTTTGTGGGGTCCTCATTGCGGCTGGACAGGGCCCTGCAGGCAATGAACCCCCCAACCCCTGAAGGAATGACGGCAGCTTCTGCCCCCCCTGCCAGCATGAGATCGGCCTCCCCTCTCTGTATGTGCTCTGCTGCACTGCAGCACCAAAGGCAGAATGTATGACACAGAAAGCCAGCAAGCAATTATCGAAAAAAATTGTTTTTAGGGTTCACACTTTGGCCTAAACGTTGTTGAGGAGAAGCCCTATTGAAAGCCTTCCGACAAGAACTCCGGTTTTGTTTCTACTTTGTTTGAGAATTTATCAGGGCTTTGTCAATATTTCGTATGTTTGCAACAGATTTTTTAGTTTGGAGACTTTTTAGATGGTGGCTGATGATGGATGGTGAGGAATGGCGGCCACTTTTGCGTTCCCCTGCCAAGATTCAGAGTGGCCTCACCTCTCTGTTTACACTCTGCTGCTGTTTGGCAGCAAGTGGGGAGTGCCAAGCCGGAGTACAATCTGGGATAAGGCGTGAAAAGGCATAAACGCATAAGAATAACCATTCTGGTACACAGGAGACTGAACGTGCATAGCAGTGCAATACATAACACCAAAGCCTCCCAGATCTCTTTGCAAGCACCAGTCAGCAACGAGGTGTTGCATGCATCTTGCACCACAGCAAGGCAGGAGCCAGCAAGCCCTCATTGCTTAGCGCCAATGGACTTTTGCCCCACAAGAGCTGCATGTACAGAGGTACGCTAGCTTCCATTGCAAATTAAAACGCAAACCCAAACGCGAAAGCAAATGCAGTTGTAGCAAGACAGCCGTGAATGCCAACGACTGCAATCCAGAGCAACATACTGCTGACAGGATGCTGAAACCTGGCTGGTACAACTCAAAAGAGAACAATCCCAAGTCTGCAAATTCCAGGTCATGATCCAGTGCTTCTGAGGCAGCAGCCCTCACCTTGGTGGAGCCTGACTGAGGCTTATTTGAATATGACAGAGGCTTATTTGAATATGACAGAGGCGTATTTAAATATGACAGAAGCTTATTTGAACACGACAGAGGCTTACTTGAGCCTGACTGAGGCTCACTTGAGTATGCAGTTGTCGCCTAACAGAAGCTTTTTGGAACACGACAGAAGCTTACTTGAGCCTGACTGAGGCTCACTTGAGTATGCAGTAGTTGCCTGACAGAAGCTTATTTGAACACGACAGAGGCTTACTTGAGCCTGACAGAGGCTTCTTGAGGATGCAGTAGTTGCCTGACACAGGCTTGTTTGAGTATGACAGAGGTTTACTTGAGGACGACAGAGGCTTCTTGAGTAGGCAGTAGTGCCTGACAGAGGCTTATTTGAGTATGACAGAGGTTTACTTGAGTACGACAGAGGCTTACTTGAGTATACAGTAGTTGCCGGTGGCGCAGGCTTATTTGAGTATGACAGAGGTCTACTTGAGTACGACAGAGGCTTACTTGAGTATGCAGTAGTTGCCGGTGGCGCAGGCGGTGGAGATGTTGTAGTTAGGCCCCATGAAGCCCAGGTCCATGGCCAGCAGGGCGCTGCTCATGTTGGTGATGGCAAATGGTATACAGAAGGGGTTCATCTTGCGGTATGACTGCACCACATCAGGCCAGATATCAGCCAGGCTAGTGGCGGATCCCAGAGGGCCTCCTTACCATGATTCTGCAGAGCTTCTTTTTACTACGACACTGCAATATACTGAGGTGGACGTGGTTGTTGCAGTCATGGCAATGTTGGACATGCAGAAAGGATGTGAGGGTGTCAGTTGCAGCATGACCGCAGCGATGTACATGAGCATCAACAACATAAGACAGACTAACACATATGGCAGACCAACTATGTGAGCAAACAGTCACAGAGGCACTCAGCAAGAAGAGCTATTTGTGCATATTTGGTGTGTCAGCCGATGCAACAAACAGACAATCTCATCAGCAGTTATGTTGTCACACAGCCGATGCATCTATACTCAGCTATGAATGCCTCTGCTGTGTGAAACAAAACTGACTTCAGGGCTCACTTGGCACACTGTGCTGCAGAAACACTTCAGACACGTTTGGGAGCACTGTACATCTTGTGTGAGGTACCCAACCTCTGGGCTTAGTTCCCACACTGCGCTGCAGTGATATGTAAATCCAGGCGCGCTGTACCTTTTGTGTGAGGTCCTCTATGGCTTGTGCAAAGGTGGCCATGCCCCCCATGGCTGTGCCTATCAGGATGCCTGCCCGCATCTTGTCTACATTATCTATGTGATCCTTCTCTATAGCTATTCCCGCTGCCTCTAATGCCTGTGACAGACACACAATAGATCTGTGAAGCTGAGCACATGGTCATTCACTGCTCTGGAATGATATTGTTAAAACAATGTTAACGCTTTCCGGCTCATGATGAGCTAGGCACACGCAGGACAAGTCTTCTCTCTCCAGACACTGGATCAGCTTTAAGCAATGGACATGTACCTATGAGGTGATCAAGGCAATGCATACCATTTGGGCTGAAGCAGCAAGAGGATGCAAACAGGCAATGATGGTTGGAGGCTGCACATGGCACATGCTGTGTGCGAAATGGTGTCCAAAGGTATGATTGAACTTTAGCAGCTGCTGTCGCAGCAGCACTGCTGTACCATTGCACTGAATAAGACAGCTTCTTCCTGTGGCACAACATCAGGGGCTTCTGCCTCATGCGTACATGCAGATGGCATATGCAGCTGCAAGTCTACCTTCTTGCCAGCCACTATTGTGTACTTGATGACGTCATCAAGCCGCCTAGCCATTTTCTTGTTCACATATTTGGACACATCTAGCTCCTTGATCTCTCCAGCAAACTGGGTGCTGTAGCCCTGCGTGTCCCATTTGTCAATATTGGTGATGCCACTTTTTCCCTGCATTGCAGAATTGCAGAAGTTGGCATCAGCATTGATTGGTAGGTGACAGCGTGCTTATATTTACATGCCCAATGAGTATGGTACAGCAAGCAAGAGCCTCTGCCAACAGCTGCAAGCAGTGCAGCAAGCATGTGTTGATATAAGTGATTGTACTGAAGTGCATGCAACACCAGCATCTGGTCCACCAAAGCAGGAACGAAATGGCGTGAGAGTACAAGCAACTTGAGCAGGTCATGATGCAGACGCAATGCAAGCTTGATTGTGATGGCTTGCAGGAGGGCCGCTGACCTCAAGCAAGTTATCATAAAACTCATGGGGATCATGTCCAAGGCTGGTTACCACTCCCATGCCTGTGACCACTACTCTTCGCTTTGGCTTGTTGTGTGGGTGATGTGAGGTGTGGTCAGAAGCTTCCGCTGCCACGGTTTGTGTGCATCCCCGATGCTGCAGCCAAGTGCAGCATGTAGTGTCTGTGATGCTGCATTTGTGTGGAAATGTGCACAGATGTTGCTATGCCTTGCATATCTAAAAAAGGTGATTTACATTGCAGACTTCGTGCAGCCAGCAGCAACTCCCTGGGGGCAAGCCCAAAAAACGTACCCTACGTGCTCTTCCTGTTCGCCGACCTTTCAGCTGAGTTGCAATTGCAGACGTTGAGTTACCTGCAGCAGCAGGGCACATATTAAAACAGCTTTGTTGGTCAACAACTAAAATTGAAGGTATGTCAAGCCGGAACTCATTTCATTTTGTGGTTAGGGATTGCAATGACTGGCCACTGCTAGTGCAGCTTTACCTGCAGATGGAGCTTGCACGTGTTGACTGTGCAACATTGCACTCAATCTCGATTGCCAAAGAGCGCTGCTGGTGCTGCTGCGTCAAGAGAAGTCGTAACACCCACGGTCACAAGCCCTTTTGTCTTGCACCCGCGCTGGAAAAGAGTCGTCTTGTCCAAGCTCGGTCTGCGCGTGTGTCAAGCATGCACCGACCGCACTGATTGAGCAAGAAAGCAAAAGTTTGAAGTTGCAGAACTGACGCGACGGCTTCAAAGCGCTTTAGCCAAGGGCAACGTTTGCCTTGCTGAAGTCTCGGCCTGGCAGATCTTTCAGCACGAGTGGCGATGATCCAGTCGCTCGGCATGCACCGGCTGATGACTTCAACCGTCTGCGATTCACGTGACGCACGTTGCAGTCGTACGAGTACGCACGCGTGAGCGACGCAGAGCGTGGGTCATGATGTCCACGAAAGCAACTGGACGCACCTGCAAACTTCTGTCAGCAATGTCAGCTGACTGTCAACCTTGGCAAGACAAAAGTGGTGGTGTTTGAATTCGAGAAAAACTTATTTGAAGCTTCAAAGCTCAGAGCAACGGATTGGGCCTGTTCATTTTGAATGGCAGACCCGTGAACAGAGAGGAGTCCTATAAACATCTTGGCTTCACTTTTCATGCCACCCTGCAGACTCCCACCCGCCTCAAATAGCTACAGGCTTCCCTTTGGGTGCAGGTGCTGTATGGTCTGATGTGAACATGCAGAAACAGGAAGGCACGCCGCCAATCTGGAGCTCCTCTTCTTCCTTTCCAGAAGTTACTTCACTAGGAGCTCTCAGCCATGGGTAAGCCCTTGCTAATGCTGACAATGTTCGATGCGGCTTTGCTGTCGTTCTGCTGCACTCCTGCTGCTTGTGATGTGCCTTTTGACCACTCTGTTCAGAGCCTTTTACGAGTGAGTTGAGAGTGCAGCCATTTTTGCAGATATCCTGTAGGACTCACCTTCAGCTGTGGTATCTACCTTAAGCCGTGATCCTCATGTGCCACTGCATCACCTGGTTTGCAGCATTGATGACATCATAAGCTTCCCCCAAGACACCACTCTGAGCTCTTGCCTGCGATGACTAACTCGGGTGAATGCAGGTCACCCTGACCTAGGCAAGCTAGCACAGGAGGTGATTGCCAAAGTAGGCAACATAACTGAATCAGATGATGTGAGGCTTCCATCTGCCTTCTTTTGCACACAATCCTGCTTTGGGTAGCAGCTGGCACAGTCTGCTGATGCTAATCAGCTTCACAGCTGCTCTCCTTGCCTGGTGTGCAAACCTGGTGCAGACACCTGTGCCATCTGCGTAGCTATGTCCGGGTACAACGCTGATATGTGCAGCTCCTCTGTTTCAAGCACATTGCTAAACATGCTATGCATACACCACAGGCATGCATGACAGCGAAGCAAATGCAGCAGCACAAGACGTCTAGCAATCCCACTGCTGCTCACACCACAGCACCACGGCTTTGTGTTGCTCATTTCCAGCCTTTGACAGGTGTCAGCATTTCAGAGTCAACTCCTCTGATGCAGGTAGCGCAGGGCGCCAATCTGCTGCTGCAGCGCGGCAGACCTAGACCTGTGGGCCTGACTTGTGCTGCTCACAGCACACGCATGAGGGGCAAGCTAAACTTATCATGGATGACCTTGTCTGGTTCATGCCAGCTGCAGCTGCATCAAAGCTACTTCAAGCACCCTCAGTCTTGCTGCTGTTTGCTTTAGCTGACATGGGTCTTCTCTGTGTGCATGGCATGACAGCTAGACAATGGCATGACAGCTAGACAATCGCATGACCTGGCCAAAGTGCGTATGCAGCATGCAGAGGGGAGGCCACTGTAACGCTCAAGTTTGCTTCATAGCGCTACAGCATATGCTGTTGACCGCATGAGTCCCTAGTTTGAGTATATACAACAGAATTAGTGCCTTTGTGGTTGGCTATGTGCCAAGCCCAATGTCAGAAGCAGGCAGTGTCATTCTTGACTCCTGCAGGACTCACACAACCTGTTGAGACCAGAATCCATGGAGTCCCTGTTCCTTTTGCATCAATCTACCGGGGATCCTCAGTATCAAGACTGGGGATGGCATATCTTCGGAGCATTTGAGAAAGTTTAACAAAGTGAGTCTTGTCGGTGAGCACAAGCAGGCAAAAACTGCTCCATGTGTGTCAAGTTTTTTTTGTTTGCCCACTGCTGTTTTGTGCTCATATATTTGCATGCTTTGCTAGACTTGCCCTGATCTGACAGTTTGTTGCCAAAGTAAATTACGCCATGGTGGCTGATGTTGCAGGTGACTGCACAGAGACATGCTAGAATCCTTCTGGAGGGAAGAGGCATTGGAGTATCTCTACTTGCTAATAATGCAACCCCAAAACCTCCTTTGGAGGCATGGGTCTTCGATATTGAGGCTCATCCGCTGCCAATGCAAGGTGCTCCAGCCAAAGAAGCTGTCAGGCATCAGTATTCTAGCGAAGCTGAGATGACTCATAGGCTGAGTGGGTGCTGCAAACTTCACAGTTGCCTGTGAGCTTGACAGTATGCTGCTGTCTGTCTGCTTTTGGCACAGGGTGGTCAGTTATGCTGCATTCCTCAATTATGACATCTGGACACCAGCACTGACTGAGTGCTTGCTGCAGTGTTATCAACTTCCTTGGAAAACCGAGACTGCTACCTTGATCAACAGCAAATATGTGCATCGCAGGACTTATCCTTCCATGCAATTGCTTTGCTTTGCTACTGTCACACAATAGTTTCCAGCAAGCACAGTAAGGAAGTCGTTACACGGCCTGGCAGAAATGTCGTAGTGTTCTGCACAGACTGTCTTCAATGGACAGCAAAGCTTGCTCAACTACCTGCCTGTTTGTGTAAACACTGGTTTGTTGTGAGTGTGCATTGAAAAAGTGATGCTGCTCTTGGTGCTTGTGCCTGTATATCTTTGAAGCTTGTTGTGGTACAGCTGTGCTTGTCTGGAATCAGTGTTTTTCTTGACTGCGGCATGACTGACAAAGTCAAGTGCCACCTTGCTCTCAACTGTGCTGTGCAGTCTTATTAAGTCGAATGGTTTCTTGATCGCTGTCCAACATCATTAGAAAAGAAAAGAAAAGAAAAGCCTACACCCCTTCGGCGTCACTTTGATGAGAAGCCAAGTATTATACCGGGCTGCCCAGGGTCCAATATCATTACAGTTTGCTTTTATGCCTGCACAGCTAACTTAAAGGCAAGTGATGCTCCATGAGACAGGACAGGAATCTTGCACTAGCTAGGGTAGTTTGCTTTGAATGCAGAGGTATAACAAGGCGTATGCACACATTGGATGATTGCCACAATGATCACATTCAAATGTTGCAATCCTTGGGCAGCTGCCTCAAGGATCTTGTGGACTATGTGACAGCAGAGGTGATTCAAGTGATTTTAGGGTCTGCTGCTCCAACACACAGCTGGCGTGCCTGCATTGGCAAAGGAAGCAACACAATTGTACAAAGCTTCCATTAGACTCAAGAAAGCATTTCACGCCTAGCTATAGCGTCATTCCAAATTCGGCTACAAAGCACTGGTGGTACCACAATAGCCCGCTGCTTCACTGTTGTGCACGAGATGACTATCGCCGGACAGAACCCGCAGGGCAACTCAACAGTGCATCTGTACAAGGCTGCTCCATCACATGCTAATTCCGTATGGCCTGTATAAAGAGGGCAATTGTGCCTATGTCAGCATATGTATTGTTCTCAGGGTCATCAGTGTTTCATCCTAGTCAATCAGATTTGCCAAAAGTCTCCTGACGCTCAGCTTGTATGTCATCATCCTTGCTGTCGTCACTGACTTGCTGACCATTGTGAGAATTGGCCGAAGCAGATTGACCATTCACAGGCTTCTTGCCTTGCACGTCCATGACTGCCTGCAACGCTTCCAATTGCTTTGTGATCTTGGCCAGCTTCACATTCAACTCCTGCAGGTGAAGAGGAAGTTTAGCAGGAGGCTTTGAATTGAGATACTCATGTTTCACAGCATGCTTCGATCTGCTCATATACTCTGCAGGTTGTGCAACACATTGCAATTGCATACCACATCAGTGACCCATTCAATCTCTGCGCTGATCTGTACAGACTTCTGTGTATGACTCAATCTCGTGAATGGCAGAATGAGCAGTGATGGCAGACAGCTCAGCAGGCCATGCCAGGCAAGTTTAAGGAAAGGTGTATGCACATGTTTTGCTATCAGTGCATACACACGCATGAAACAGTGTGAAAGTAGCCATAGCTGATGTACGTGTGCCAAGCAGAAAGGCAGGCAGACAAGTGAAGCATACTGTCTTGTCATCTAGGATGCTCTCCCCTGTGTTCCCGCCAATACGTGACCACATAGAGTCCATCTCCACTTCATCAGCACTCTCAGGGTTCACCTATATGGCAACAATGGCCACACAGTCATGCAATGTACGCATGAAAGCAAGAGCTCAGTCTGCAGATACATTGGCCGAGGTCTGCATGCAATGCGTTAGTGTACCAGGAAATGAGGTTGCAAAGACTTCTGAGAGGCTGCACTGTGCTTGTCACCACACAGCAGCAGCTGCCTTAAACAAGGTGCAAGTCAAATATTTCAATTGTGCATATGCTTGCAAAGGATCTGTTTCCCATGATTGTGCAACTGAACAGATGTCAGTAGGCAGGCGTAATGTATTTGCAGCACACAGGAATGCCTCGTTGCATCACACATCAAATTATACTGGAGCTGACTCATGCTGTTCTGCAAAGGACATCCATGACGGCAAAACTTTGGGTCATGATGTTACCTTGAGCACATGTATATAGGCAGGGTACCATGCAGGGTTCCTGTTTTTGACCCACTGTGGGACAACTGTCTCAATTTCATCGATCACTTGTGCTTTGCTACATAAAAATCTCAAGCCCTCATTGTCTTTCACCTGCAAGCAGCAAGGCCGGCGGCTTGTACACATTCATCAACAGGAAGTTGTGATCGTAACTAGATACACAAGATGAACACCCCATGCCATGCTGCCTGCAGAGAATGTTGAGTACTGCAACCTCTTCGATTCCTCACACTGCCTGTTGCACAGAACGAGGTACAGCATTGCATGGGCATTCACGGCAAAGCACACACAGCACAGCACACAGCATCACAGCGCAGCATAGCACATCACAGTACATCACAGCACAATGCATCACAGCAGAGCATAAATTTCACAGCATGCAGACATTTACAGGCTCGAGTGCCCTTCACGGATGCAGTCATGGCAGGTCACGCATTGGTCACTGAGTGTTTTGACTGCAGTGCTTGCAAGTAAGTCTCTTACCTTACTCCAAGAATCTGTCATGATTCCAACCAGCAGGTTGAGGAAGATGACAGCCACCACAAACATGTAGAGCACCACCAAGCAGATGGCGGCCTCAGGGTTGTGGCAGTCGTAGAAAATGCCAAACTCAAAACCACTGACCATGAAGTTAAACATTGTCAACCAGGCATGCCAGATGGTGCTGAACTCCTGCAGCGAATAAGACAGACACAATAAGTCAACTGGGTACATACAAAACTAAAAATGTTGGGACGTGACAGTCATAGAAGCTGGCAAGGTTACAGTAGATCAGGCATACCAGATGATGCTGCACTCCTGTAGCGAGTAAGACAGACACAATAAGTCAACTGGGTACATACAAAACTAAAAATGTTGGGACGTGACAGTCATAGAAGCTGGCAAGCTTACAGTAGATCAGGCATACCAGATGATGCTGCACTCCTGTAGCGAATAAGACAGACACAATAAGTCAACTGGGTATATACAAAACTAAAAATGTTGGGATGTGACAGTCATAGAAGCTGGCAAGCTTACAGTAGATCAGGCATACCAGATGATGCTGCACTCCTGCAGCACAAGTCTTGTGCTTGACTTCATCAGGTTTGGCAGACTGTATCACAAACTGCCAAGATTGCAAGACAGCATATTAAAACTGGCCATCTGTTCATCTGTATTTGTGTACAGTCACAAAACATGTCTTATCTGCAGGGTCTGCAACCTGCTCTCTCTCTGGACACTAAATCCATGCATGGCATGCTGTAGTACAGCTGTGCCCAGTCTCATATTGGAGCAAATCTACACACTTTGTTGGCACGCTTGCTGCCAACAAGACCTGATTCAGGGAGCTGCTCTGGGGTATGTAGAGCCCTGACCCTAGGGGAAAGCATGTGAACAATAGAGAAGGATGAATGCTCTAGACTTCTCAAGAGGTCAGCAATGCAGCATTTGTGAGAGAGGAGGTGACCTGGAACTGCTGCTGGTCTTCTCTGAACAGGATGTAGAAGGCCCCAGCAAAGCCCCACATGGTGAGCACCAGGAACAGCAGAAACCACTTCACATCAGCCACCACTGAGCGCAGTGTGTCCACAAAAGCATTCTTGGTTGGCTGGAACACTCTGCAAAGCATATACAACACTGTGGCTGCCAGCCACACTGCTGCTGCTGCTGCTGCTGTTGCTGCTGCACATGCTAAAGTTGCATGCAGCATATGACAAGCAAAATGATGGGCCACAAGGGTTTGATATTGCTGGAAGACTTGCAGGAGTAACGGCCACACACATAGTTGGCCAGAACGCCTGTCATTGTCGTGAAGAAAGATACATTGGAGGCTAACAAAGACAGTTCTTTACCTTGCAAAATACTGGATTTTGAGCCACAACAGGAGGCACTGGCTTGCCACAAGGATGGACAGAACCTCACTGCGCACATTCAGCCGGCTCAGGTGCAGCACATCTATTGCAATCTGCAACACAAAGCAGCGGCTTTCTCTGATTGGTGACAAGCTTTTGAAAGCATTGCATATATGGCTAGGATATCAGGAGGCACAGGGCTCCAGGGCTGAGATAAGAGTAGAATCCTCATCTCTCATCAAGCAGAACCCCACAGGGAAGCCCAATATACTTCACCGTCAGGCTTTGCTTTGATCAATGCCGAAAGGGATAGTGTTTTCTTTTTTATCTTCCATTGCGTGAGGGCAGAGTTCAATGGGACAGGGAGTCATGTGGTTTGTGCAATGGGACAGCATGATGTTGCAAACCTGAAGGAAGTATGTTGCCAGGTCCATGAGGTTCCAGATGCTGAGCCACCTCTTGGGACCGTACTCAAGCACGGTGCAGATTTCGATGTAGAGGAATGGAGTCATGCCCAGCAGTGCTAGAGCTTCACTGGCAACAGTGATGATGCCACGCTTTGTTTCCACCAGCTGCGAAAGCGTCAAAGACAGGTCCTCATCCTGAATCACAGCATCAGTAATGGATCACATGGATCGGGTGATTTGAAAGCGTATGCTTTGGAGTCAGTCCCAATGCTGCAACAGTGTTTCAGAGTGTTCTTCTTGGACAAATTCTTGGACACACTTTTATGCTTTCATATAAGTTCAGTAGAGCTGGGCTGTATTGCATGACCTTGGCGTATGCAAGCAGCGATGCAGGATTCTGAGACAGCATAAATCCCCTTTGTCAGTGAGCACTTGAAGTACAGAATAGTCAAGAGGCTCTGCATTGGCAGATCATTTTGAGCGTATACTGAACACAACTTGCAAATATAGCTGCACACTACAATGCACACGGGAACAAACTTGGTAGACGAGCCCAGTACAGGCGAGACAGACAAAGGCAAACAACATGACATGATTCAGGTCCAAAGCAGGACAAGACAGGGGCAGGGCAGGGCAGGGTGGGACAGGGCAGGGTGGGACAGGGCAGGGCAGGGCGGGGCAGGGCAGGGCATCAGGGTGCAGGGCAGGGCAGGGCATCAGGGTGCAGGGCAGGGCAGGGCAGAGCATCAGATAGACTGGCAAGGGCTCACCTGAAAGAGCAACATGAAGACCTGGAAGGCCAGCAACCAGACCATGTAGAATGCAAACTCCAGTAGCAATAGCTTTTTGGCCCACCTGCAGTCATTGACGCCAGTCAGGTCTGTGTGACATAAAGTGCTGTTAAAGACGCTTACTATTCTTTGCATGACTTGCAGAAGTTACTTCATGTAGGAAGGCAGCAAATTGACACTCCAAGAACAAACCAGAGCCCAAAAATGTTGGCAAGGCAGTCACACCTGTCCCATTTGAAGTTGATGACTGATTGCACTGCTGGAAGCCCAAACACCATTTGAGAGCAGGCTTGATCCTGCCATCGCTTGAGCAAGGGGTTTAGTAAGCCTGCATCATCTGCTGCTGCAGCATTCCTGATTGTCACCACATGGGCTTCAACTTCAATTTTTCCTGTCCATCCTATACTGCACAGCAATCGTCAATGTTGAATGCTCAACACTTTCCTTGATTGGCAAGCTCACGCTATGCACTTGCAATGCTCAAAGTATGTGATTTTGCCTCGATTTTGTTTTTTCCCCTGCTGGGCAGACGTGAGCATGTCAAGAACAGTGAGCACCAGAGGACACAGCAAAGCAATCTGGAGTGTGCTCAGCACTTCTGCGTTTGCAATGATGGGTGCACCATGCACCACAGAGAAATGCAACAAGTGTGTGCTGAAACTCAAACAAAGGCAAGGCCAATACAGATTAGTGAGGGTGCTGAAATGAACCTTTGGCTTTCTTTGATGCATGCGCAGGGTCCAAGAAAACGTGCATCTTTCTGCGCCACTCTGGCTCAAAATCTATGTTCCGCTGCTGGCTGCCCAATGTCAGCATCCCAGTCCCTCTGATCAGTGGAAGAACAGCTGTATCCTACGTTGTGTGAGCATATGTACATATTAGCAATGTGCATGTCTGCAGACTCCGATTGACAGGGTGGCATGCAACTTGACAAGCAAATGTGTGCAACTATGCATTCTGTTGTGGGCATGCAAATGTATTATTACCAGCATACAGCTGGCTACAGGCAGCTTACCGGAAACACTGAAGCTCCCTAGCTGTTTCATGCCTTTCTTCTCCAGAAATCTGCAAGCATCAACAGCAGATACAATCGAGCATGTACACAAGTGCATACTTGTGATTTAGCTCAAGCCGACCCCGCAGCGGCAAATGTTCAACATGAAAAGATCAGGCAGCGGCACTAGTATGAGAAGGAAGCAGACGACCAGCTTTGATCACATGCAAATGAAAGCGCACTTAATCACGGCTTCTGGTTGGGAATCGATAAGGTGCCTAAAGTCGTGACCCGCACCACTGTCGAGGCCCCGCTCGAGATCTTCCGAAGCATCCGAGGATGTCTGGCTGGAGTTCTGACGTTCAAGCAAGGGCGCTTGGGAGCTTTCCATAGCGGATATAAACGCGCCTGGGAGCAGGCAGGTGCGAGAGGCCTCGCCGTCAACTAGCGTCTCCAAAACCTACCTATGGTCAAAGGATCGGCATGCGGCTGTCAATCAAAATCAGGCGGTGGTGCCAGCGCTCCATAGTAAATCAGCTTTGACAACTATAATGGTGACGGCCATGGAACCTTGCATCGACAGGTCGCAAAATTTGGCGTGCATACACAGGCATGCTGCGGTTTGAGGAGTAGGACCCCGTGCCCTGGGACGCAACAATCCCCAACCCAATGCATATCAATCAATCAATCAATATATTTAATGTCCTGGGGGGCAACTGGGACCCAACAGACAAGAAGTTCAGTTCAGTGAATTCATACAGACAAGATTTGCTTCCTACATGCAAAGCATTCCCTAAGGAAACCACCACATGCATTTG
>JAABUP010001891.1_pt1 | contig 42562 bp, 51 predicted proteins | sample 5559201 | NCBI WGS metagenome assembly JAABUP01 (sample SAMN10711887, study PRJNA513373) | rock metagenome | isolation source: Antarctica rocks | place: Antarctica
CCCAAAGTCATAGCTAGGTTTTTGAGGGAATGTTTTGAACATAGGAACACCCTGGTGGCAGCACAATCTGGACATACCCTTTAGTTTAGCTTAGAGTGCGTCAGCTGTGAACATTAATGTTTTCATATGTGCTTTAGAACATTTGGGTATCTTTGTCTGACACTTTCAGTCTACTGGTCCAATGGTCATGGTTGGCCCCAACGACCTTTAAAATCTAATGAATGAATGAATTTGCTTATGAAAGTCCTCCTATCTCTTCCGTCGCAGCTGATCGTTGACCAGTATTGCGAACATCAGTCAATCACTGCTGTACGTTGGCCACATTCCATGTCATCCTGCACAGGCACTGCGTCTTCCCTGCTTGTGCCGTCTCGTTTAGGTCGAGCACGAGCACGAGCTCCTCCCACTCGGTTTGTTCAGAATCGAAGGGTCGTGACCATACAAGCTGAATTCACCCAGCACGGGGACGAGCATGCACCCAACAACAACTTCCAGGTACTATCTGAGTGCAACAACTGTTGTACCTGTGCGTACTGCCGTGCACATACGGAGAGGCACCGCTGCATGCACGGCTAAGTTGTGAAGGAGCGACCGAAATGACGAAGACCCGTTTGCTGCAGGAGCTACAAAACAACGACTTGGACACGTCAAGCGCGTCGTTGTTTCATGTGCAGCAGTAAGTTTGCTGTGTGTACTGACCTACTGTTTGTAGAGACATGTCTGTCTGTCTTAACACATGCAAATGTCGTGTCAGTCATGCTGACAACATTGCACAACACCCTGAGTATTGTGCAGGAGCAACAACAAAGCAGAAATCCTAGCGCAAAGAGAAGAGCAACTATGGCAGCGGCAAGAAGCCCTGTGGCAGCAGCAACTAGCTCACTGGCAGCATGAACGCACCACCTGGGCACAGCGGGAAGCAGCCCTTTTAGCTCACATACAAGAGCTTCACACCCATCTTACTGCAACATCCATACGCCAGATTCAGAACCCCAACATAGCCCCTCCTGCACCCCCATCAACCCAGTCAGCACAAGGGATACACAATGACCTATGGCAACAATCTGACGTCGCTGCCACAGCACCATCAAGCTCAATTTCACCTCAGCTCGAGTACAGTCCACCAGTTGAGGCTTCTGCTCCACCTGATATAGCTCCGTCACCAGGCATTGCGCCTCAGCCAGCAGCAGCTACAGAAGAAGCTGATGGTATAGCAGCTCAGATGGAGATCCCTCACGGCCCGCCGCCACCCCTGTGCTTGGGTAGCGACAACATATACTGGGTGCATCAGCTTCAGTCCGGGCTCATGGACCAGGGCTACTACTGTGGGGAGGAGGAGTTGGAAGATTTTATATTTGCAGAAGGCACACAGAGTGCAGTGCTTGCGTTCCAGGTAATGTCATGCCGTGATAGTCCCTGGCAATGCTGCATTGGCATGGTTGCCAGATCATATGCTAACTGCAAGCAAGATGGCAAATCAGCCATCAGATGCGGTACACAAATGTTGGTCTGTTGTCAGTCTGTTTTCTTGTTGAATTTTGCATCTCTGCCAAAGTGCTTGCTGGATGCTAAGCACTTGCAGTCCATCTGCTGCCGGAATGCACTCGTGTGCAATAGTAAAGGCATTGGGGCTTTGTATGCACTGTGCTCATGCTTTACAGGCTTGCTCTGGCATTGAGGAGAATGGAGTGGCTGATGAGGCCACTTGGCAGGCTCTGCTGGAGGACAAAATGCAGCCTGTTGCATCCCCTGTAGATGTAAGTCCTGCTCATGCAGCTGACTGATCCTGCTGCATCTGTGATGTGTATGAGCTGCAAGCAGTTCACGTGCGGTACTTTGTATCTTGCAGTGTTGAGTGGAAGGAACATGGTATCCTGCATAATAATTGTTACATGTGCGGTACTTTAGGGCATCTTGCAGTGTTGGGTGGAAGAACATAGTATCCTGCGTGATACTTGTTACACGAGACCCGACAGCCTAAGTCCTTTCCAGCAGCTTCATGCTCTCTGAAGGAGCAGAGCCTGCTATGTATTTGCACAAACATCTGCAGCTGGACATGCAGCTGGACACTGGAAAGCAGTGTTGTTGTTACAAGCATGCATGCAATTGCCACCAATATGCAATGTTCTCACTGCAGATGTGCACGAGACCTCTCATCAGTCTGTGAAATGCCGCCTGGTCTCAGCCGGAGCATGCCTCAAGTGCACTGCCAATGACAATGAAAAGCAGCACCAGGCAGATTGCATTTCAAACAAGGCATGCTTGCTAACAATCATGTCACCTCACAGGAATCAGCTTTGGTGGAAACCCCTGATCTGCCTGCCTCCACACCTTCTCCACATCCTGCCGCCCCCACGACCCCCAAGCGCAATGCAGATGCCAAGGACCCCCACCCATGGGAAGCCAGTTGGGGTGATCTGCTGTCCTCACAGGAAAGTGACTCTGAGTTTGACTCAGACAGCAGTCTGAGCAGCAGCACTGCCTCAGGCAGCAGCAGCTCTGGTTTGCAAAGTGAGCAAGCTGTGGCCCTTGGGGATGCTGAAAACAGGCCAGCTAGTCCTCAGGCCAGAAGTCCATCAGGTAGTTTTACATGCTTGTAGGTATCTGCGATGATGCCTTGATCCTGCTGCTGCAAGCCTGCTTGTGTGGCAACCCCACTAATGTGCGCTGATGCTGTCTTAGAATTTGAAGCTGCTATATAGACCAGCAAGATGTCACATGTAATGTCCCATGCAGCATTGCCAGGCAACCAAGCTTGGCCACATCTCGTGCACAGATAGGCATACATGGATAGGCATGCACATGTCATGTGCATGCCTATCCCAACGACAACTGCCATGGTCAGGCAGTTGTCTGCATTGCAATCAGACATTGCCAACGATCATCATGCAGCTTGTTGTGAAGACTTGGATGCAATCTGTGCACATGCATAGCGCCATTGGATGCATTGACATGGTGGCTTCCTGCATACAGTACAATGGGAAGCCTATGTGGATGAGGATAAAGACTACAGCAAATGGACAGTGCTAAGGGAGGGGGATGGGGGGCGGCATGTGCACGAGCTCCAGACAGTCCTGGTGCAGCAGGGCTTCTGGCCTGGGGAGGATGACATGCTGTGGTGGCAGTTTGGCAGCGACACCTGCTCTGCTGTACAGACTTTCCAGGTGCGCTTCAGGCTGTTGGGACTACACTACCAATGACATTTTGTCTTGCAATTACTGGGATGTTCTGCATGAGCATCCCATACGGCAAAAGGCTGCTGCAAGCAGATCTTTGCTGCACAAATCTTCACTGTCAGCAGCATGCTGTTTTGAATGGTTGCAGGTATGACCCCACAGTGCCTCACATCATGCCTGCTCTTATACTCGACAGGCCCAACAGCAACATGTGCACTCACCAATCTTGTGCAGATGACACTGCAAAATTTGGACATTGTGCTGGACACATTGAAGGTGAATGGTTGTGAGTCAACTGCACTCAATTGCAGACTTAGAATGTACGTCCTGCAGCTGCATCTCATACGCTTGCAGCGCTCTTGTCTCTGCTGTTGGCAAACAGGGCACTTCAATGCATGTACCCATGTGTAGGCAACTGCCAATCTGCCGGAAAGTGGTGTGGTGACCAGTGATACCTGGCAGGCCTTGCTCGGGCCGGAGGCAAAACCAATTGATGCAAAGATTCTTGTCATGAACAACGAGACTGATGAGGACATGACAGCTGACCACGAGGGGGCAGTTTACCTGGTAGGAGAACAGCGCTGGGCTCGGAAACCCCAGATGTGACTTTCAGATGTTGGTACCCAGATGTGCATGTCATGTCAGAATGTATTGCACCAACTTTGCCAAAGAAGCTCATACGGACAAGGTCAGCTGGGTCCTTGTGAAGAGAAGACAAGTTTGTTGAAAAGTTGGCCTTTTGGCACTGTATGAACAAAGCAAGCACAGCTTAACCTGATGAGATGGTTGTCGACAGAGCTGCTACTGCTACTGATAACATTTGCCTCCCATTGCCTCCAGCCATGCAATCAATAGCACTTCATGCAGGATGCATGCAGAGCACACACATTGACCCTAAGCCTCAGGAAGGGTTGTAAAGCATATGCCATGCAATGATCAACGGTGTGCAATCAACTTTGTTCTGACAAGTGTTGCACAGTCAGGTTTGACCCTCTGCTTTGCTATGTGAGCAGCTGGCCGGGACAGCCCCACTGCTTATTTGCATCAGTTATGGTCCAGATTGCCATTGCTAAAGCGAGCCTGCCTCTAGTGGACGTCAGCTTTCAGAACGCGTCTAGCCAAGATATTTCTGGTCGTCAACTTGGCAAGTCAAGGCTATGTAGTGAGTGTCATAGCTGGTACATAATTGATGGATGCATCAAGCTGCCAGGGATAGGAATGGCGGCATATGTTGTGAATCCTTGGTTCAAAAGCACTTGACCCCCCCTTCCAGTCGCTTCGACAAACCACACACACATTGCAGAGTATCTTGTCAAATGAATGGTCATGACTGCCATAGTGTTGGGATTCATTACATGTAGCTTCCACTTTACGTGACGTTGCATCTCTCTAGGAAGTTTGCACTCGCAGCTCGCAAAGGCAATCCGCAAGTCCAACCTGCACACTCTGCAAGCCACACTCTGTGAATCTACGTCTTTGAGCTCGGACCTCTCAATTGCAACGCTTCACCAAGTAGGCTACGGCTAGCTTTCCCACTGTTCACAAATCGTGTGCAAAACGGCAAACCTACTTGTATTTTAGCCAGGCTTGGGCTGTGCTGCCGCCCATCTCAGTGCATGAGCCTAGATGAAGCGCTAGCAATAGCATGCGACGCTGTCTGCGTTTGTCGCGTCGATCGACCAATTGCAACTATTTTCCCGCTTTCATCTGCAGCCTGATTTGCAGGTGTTCCCTGTTCCAATCGGACGTCAAGCTTTCGCGATGATCATGAAGGTTGCCGCTGCTGTACGCTTCCTGCTAGTGGTGCTGGCTGTCACTGCCGTTGCAGCGAGAGACCTCAGGCAGGGTGAGCACAACGACGACTGATCCATCAGGTTGGCTGTTGGCTTTTGTGTGCTGGCTCCACCTTGAATTGCTGAGCTTATATTCAGGGCGCAGCCTACTGTACGGCCACCACTGCGAAGATTGCGAGTACCACAAGTACTGCAACCCACGCGCTGCATCCGCTGCTGCTGCTGCTTCTAATGGGGACGCCTCTGCTGCCGCTGCTGCTGCTTCTTCCGGTACGATCCTGCAGCCTCTACTGCAGCTTTTGAGTCGTTGCCGTACCGGCTGGAGGCCTCACAGGACGTGAGATCGCGTGTGCTGTGCACGTGGTTGCAGATAGCTGCTACGAGGGATACTTCTCTCATGAGGCTGCAGCTGCTGCTGCCTCTGCAAGCTCAGGTGAGGCTTCACTGACTTGTTGCAGCTTGCAGGCAGTAGCATAGCTCACTCTGCAAACATTGCAGGGCCCCCCCCCTAGCACTCTGGTTTGCTGCTAAGCAGGCACTAGCTAAATTCATCCTGCAACGTGACCTGCCAAGCTTGACTTGCAAGCTTAGCAGCATAATTTGCTGCAGCAGCTAAGCAAGAGCCCTGCTAAGTTTGCAGCCTGCACAGGTCGTCACTTGCTGGAGAGCCACCACTGTGAAGGCTGTGAATACCACAAATACTGCAACTCACATGCTGCAGCAGCTGCAGCTGCAGCTTCTGGAGGTGATGCATCTGCTGCTGCAGCTGCTGCATCCTCAGGTATGGTGTGTTTGCTAAGCTGCTCACAGCATCAAGCTGTAGCTTGCCTTTTTGAAAGCTGTAACAACACCTGATGTGCAGGTGGCTGCTATGAAGGCTACTTTCCTCCTCATGCTTTAGCTGCTGCTGCATCAAGTTCAGGTGATGCACACCGCTGGATATCATCCCAGACTGTCCTGTGCTGCAGATCTGTCTAGACTTGCTTGGCGTCTGTCACATTGAACTGCTGTAGCCAAACCCTAGCCATCAAAGATCAATGTTGTTGTTGTAGGTCGCCACTTGCTGGGGAACCACCACTGTGAGGGCTGTGAGTACCACAAGTACTGCAACTCACACGCTGCAGCAGCTGCTGCTTCTGCTTCTGGTGGTGATGCCTCAGCTGCAGCAGCGGCTGCATCGTCAGGTAAAGCAAATGTCACTGTGCATAGTCTTGCCCTATGCCCAGCTGTTGTCCAACTATCAAGGTCTGCAGTCATTTGCATGGTATTGTGGCATAATCTACACTCAGTGCTAGCCAAACAGGCGTTTGCTGGTATGCAGGTGGATGCTATGATGGCTGGTTCTCACCAGAAGCTAGCGCTGCAGCCGCTGCAGCATCTGGCTGATCATAAGAACAACACTGGCAGAGACCTGACTGGACTAATACAACACTGGTGTTCCAGAGAAATCCCCTTCTGTGTTTACTTACGTGGCAGTACTAGGATTGTCTTGAGCAAGCAACTGATGAGATCTCCTTTGTGTTACCATACTGTCTGGACTTTGTGCTGGTGTTCACGGTTTGCCTAGGCCTTGCAACGTGTCATGGCATCAATAGCGCTAGCACATTGGACGATTTGAAGTTCTTCCTCCTAAGTGATGATGTGCACGTCAAGCTTCTGATCAATCTGTAAATAAGCCTGTTACACAGCAAGCAGTCATCAGTTGTGGTTATTTGGTAATGCTGCAACACCTTTGTCTCCATCAACATCAGGGCCAGTCTGGCCTCTTGCATGTCCTACATGGGTGTGCCAGCGTGGCATCTCCAGCTTGTCGCTCATCCCTTATATTTGGCATGCTCAATGAGTGGCAACGATCAAGCATATTATTGGCTTTGAGTGCTGCTCTGACACCATGAAACAGCAGGCTTTGCCGTATGGCACAAGGTCAAGAGAGGGAGGTTCTAGGCTTGCAGACTTCCAATGTAGTTGAAGCAAATCAAAGCTGGCAAAAGCTTGCGAGGTCCTGGCAGGCATGGGCTCCTGGCAAATGTACATGTGTATGACTGTGCTTTGCACCAGCTGCTGCACCGAGTGTGTGACAATGTCCTGCTAGCTGATTGCTGACAGAGAGTGCAGCTGCACTGGCGTCTTGAAACCATGTATGAAAAAAAGGACAGCAGAATGTCGACACAGACATCTAACATACCCATTGTAAGCTGGAATGGTGAATCCAGCAAGATGCAGACCAAATGCTATGTGCAGCTGACAATTGTCACATTGTGGGCCGCAATGTATTCACGGCTCTGCTGACATCATGTTCATGTAAAACAGACACTGATGCTTCTCAACAGGGGCTCAGGACCAATTCAGTGAAACAGAAACAGCACGACAAGGAATTGTTGTTACAGACACAGCCCCAGTAATAAGTGTTCCAAGCGTCTTTGACAGCCAAGCAAGCATACCGTGACACGCAACGCATAGCATCTGTTACTAAAAGACAAAGAGCAGCAGATTATGTCAGCGCTCACGGCTACAACTACACATTCACTGCTGCAGCTGAACCCAATACTGCTATAACAAGGTATTTCGGCTTGTTACAGCAGGCATTGATGTCAGTATGGATTGTGGGACAAAGAGCATCAAGAGAAGCCGCCGCGCAGCTCCTCCAGCAGCTCCAGGCACCAGCCCTCACGAGACCAGTAGTATACAAACTCACACATCTCCAGAGTCTTCTGCATCTCATCACACACCTGCACAGACAAAAGCTAACAGTGGAGTGTTATGTAACACGAAAATGAGCATCACTCTGATGTAGCAATACCTTGGCATGCAACATCTCAGGAAAGGCCTATGCATTTGTGCTACATACTTGTGGCTTGTGGGCAGATTGTTGCCACACTGATGCAGCAGCTTTGAGCATGAGACTGATTGCCAGTTGGGTGGTGCTAGGCTGGCCTTCACTGGGCCGTAGGCTGGCTGGTACTGACTGCAAAACAGTCACAGCTGAGCAATGTGATTAGCATGTCTTGTGATGGCTGCTGTGATGCTGAGCCCCGGACATCTGGTGAAAGTGATGGCAAGGACACTGTTGTCATCTTTGGGGAGCAGGCGGCTTGTTTGCTTGAGATTGGTACAGTAGTATGCACAAGGCACGCTATTGTCTGCTGAGCAACACAGTCAGACTGTAGGTGGGAAGGGTGCAGATGGGTTGCAATACTCAGGCATGGTAAAGCAGGAAGAGCTTACCGCCTGCTGGGTGCTGCTGAGCCTGTCCCGGGGGAGGAAGGTGGGGTTGAAGGAGAAGATGTCATCGCTGACCTCTTCATCTCCCCAGGGCTCCACCAGCTGAATGTCCTGCCACATCACCTTGGATCGCACCTCTGGGTCCTCAATCAGGATTCTGCAAAAACACCATCCACAGTTGACCTATTGCCAAAAGGATGTCACTTCATGCCCTCTCATTTGGTCCTGTATTGTGTCTCTTGCTTCTTGATCAGGATCCTGGACAATGAACAAGTCACACTGGTGCATATGCATTGCTGTTTGTTGTGCTGCATCACATCAGCCCAGGGTCCTTGACACAAAAGCAAGATTGCAGTTGATTATGTGTAATGCAGCTGTGCATGTCTGCTTGACACTTATGCACCCTAGCTAATAAGGTTATTAGACTTCCGTCAAGGGTATTGTTGGTAGATACTGTTGTTGAATGCAAGCGTTGCATCAAGACATCTATGTAGAGATGGAAGAAAGGAAACACAAGATGGGAAAGTAGGTTGGATCACTTTAATCTGGCACACAAGGGCTTCAAGGCCCTTCACCAGCAGCAAGCTACATGGGACGGTCTACCTGGGGGGCACAAGAACAGGGGACAAGCCACCACACAGCTTACGGGCTCCATCATACACGAGCACAGTCACTTGCTTGGCCAGCACCAAAGCCTGGGCTGGGTTGTCCTGAGGCACCTGCGCAGTCATTCGACCACCCTTCAGATGCACATTTAAAAATTTTGCTGCAGGTTTTGTTGCTGATGGCTCCTAAGTTGTCAACACAGTGCACAGAACAAGGTCGCATTGCTACACTTCCTCTGTCCATAAGCAGTTGAGCACATAAGCTTGAGGCAGTGCTTGTCCATCCACATCAGTGCACTGATTGTTGAAAATTCAAGGATGCATCTGTTAGCTGCAGCTAGGCTGCTTATGGATGCAGTACCATGAGTCAGCATGTGTGCTATCAGCTCAATGTAAAAGCAATGATGGTGAACGTTGGGTAGGCAGACGTGGATGAAGGCATTGTGCTTTCAAGTTGCAAATGCACATGCTGTAGTCCAGAATGACATGTTGCTGGTCAGTACACACAAGATGATATGCGGAAAGGGTTAACAGTGTGAAAGAGAAAGAAAATGAAGGGCAGATGTGCAGACTTCTATGCAACACAAGACCACAAGGTTTCATCAAGTCATGAGGTTGCATCATGTCCTCTTGATGCTCCCCACAGAGCCAAGGCTTACTTTGGTGTGCCACTGACCCATGTCATTGGGCAGAAGCTTCATGTTCTTGCCCTTGTTGATCATCATCTCCTTTGGAATGAGCTGAAAGATGGGGTACTCATCACTGTGAGCAGCCCTGTCCTCTTCCATTTTGTCCAACTCAGCTCTCACTTGCTGGGCCTCATTGCCAACAGCACCTGTTTGCAGCAAGCAGTTGTAGCAGTTCACAATCTTTTCCCAAGGGGAGTGGCACCAGTTCCTGAGCACACAATGATACAGAGAAAGGGATAGCTGTACTGGTCAGACTCCTGGTGACTTGCCTGAGTGCTCCAGAAGCACAAGCTTGCGCTGCAACAACTCCACGCGAGCTGCATCTTGATTTCTAGATTTCACGTGTAGCTGAGTGTCAATCCCCATCGACCTGCACAAACAAGGGCAGGGTTCGCAAGCAGAGCAGCCTTCACAGTGGTCGCCATCTTCAAGTTCACGCTGGCCGACATTACGTTGTTTTGCCACCCCTACTGCAGCAGTCTGAGAGCAGCAATGCAAGCTCACAGCAACTACAGTGAGACTTTTGCCAGATGCAAGGCGTAAAAGCGGGCGGCGTCCAGTGCTCAAGTGAAACCGCAAATGAACGAAACAATGTTTAGTATCCATTTCTACATCCGGCAGCCTTCTCGACAAGAGCTTACCTGTTTGCAGCTGGTCAACGACGATAGATGCCGTGGGGCCTTGAGGAAGCGCACAACGACGGCGAATGGATCAAAATGTGACCAACGGTTGGGCTGTGATGGTCAAACAAACATAGGCTTCAAGGTCCGATGAAATGTTGCATGCAAAGCGCGACACACGGAAGCCTTTGCAGCGTTCGAACTGCGAGTAGAGGACAGAAGTTGTTATATGTAGCAGTGCAATTTCTGGTTCCGGAGCCAGGAAGCGTTTAGCGACACGCGGGAAACACCTTCCCTAATGCATTCAGCGGAGGCCTAATGTGATGCCAGTGCAACGACATCTTGCTGGAATCTGTTGTGTCCCACGGTGTTCTGCTCAGGACAGTCGCTCCAAGTACAGCAGCTAGCTGCACTTTTTCCTGCTGTCTGCACGAGCAATCGAGTTTGCGGCAAATATTCCGCTGGTGAAGCAACCAAGGCTTGGCTACCAAGCTAGACGCGGACGAAGGTCTTCCGCGCGTGTGTAAGCACCTGAATTGCTGTTCGGGCACCACATCTACTCATATCAATTTTGTTCTTGTTCCTCAGGTTAGGGTGGCAACCTAGGCCAATAGGCCAACAGGGCCAATGTTCTCACTTCCAGGAGATCTGTGGGCCAAAGTTTTCACAAGCTTAGTGCCTGTTACAAACAGATGAATTCAAAGTAGGCCATGACGCCTATGCTTATGAGGTACAGGCCTGCTTTTGGCAGTTACCTCTAGTGTGCAAGGACTTCTGCAATGTGTTCAGACAGCATCCTGAACTCGGATGTCATGTGTTCCTGGATGAGAAGCAGCTAGGCAAAGTTGATGATGCACACTCGAGCTTGATGCCCTGGCTCTTACTAAATCTGCAATCATACAGTCTGTTGAGACTCCTTGTTAGAGCATGGGCGCTCTCATAGCTTTACATCTGTTGTCCCATCCGTCCACAACACTCAAATCCATACGCTTTGAGCTCAAGAGCATAGCTGAGTTTCACAAGCTGGCAGACTTTACATCATTGACACCCTGCTGCCTCAAAGCATCCCATAGCTCATTGTTTGATTCGGTGGACCTGAGCTGTTTGCAAGGACTTCACAGCCTCACACGACTAGGACTGCAAGAGGGTTTTTCTCTCCACATTTCTGCTGCAAGCCATTTGACACATCTTGTCCTCATATCTGCTGACGTTGATGACTCTGTGTGCTGTAACTTTGCCAGCAGTCTGGTCAAGCTGCATTTTACTAGTTGGAGTCAAGCATCTTATACTCACTGCATAGAAGGGGGTCGATGGCATGCAGTGCTCTTCAATCATGACACGTTTTCCATTGGAGCGGCGTTGATGCAGCAGACAACTTAGATGTGTTTGATTGCGGCTTAGCTGCTCCAAACGGCATGAACAACATTGACCTGTCCTCCTTTGTCTCTTTGACTGAAGTGCAACGTCTTTTATGTGGCAGCGGTACTGACACCAACTTTTCAGCCTTGAGCAGTCTCCCACACCTTAAAAGCTTAGTGCTTGTGTCACCTGGCGCCACCATGATCGGTCAGGCCTTTGAGAAACTGCGCCAGCTCACCAAGCTAGATCTGAAGTTGCGTTTGATTGAAGAACATTGGCGTCCTGTGCATTTTGACCTGAACTGGCAGTCTTTGCAGCAGCTGCAGCAAGTCACCTGATGCACATTAGGTCACGATTTCCTCACTATCATGGAGATGCCATATCTCAAGCAGTTGAATTGCAATTGCCCGCCCTTTTGATGACTCAAGCAGTCATGCATACATATGTTTGGCAGCACTTAGACCAGAGCAAATCAGGGCACGTCGACCAGATGTCTCTGTTGCATCACCCCTACCCCTAGGGGCCTGTAGCTATAGTTACTTTTGGTTCTTTGCCAATTTCTGGGAGCAGTAGTCTGGTTCCCAAATACTTGAGTACCTGAAGTCGGCAGGCGCACAGCCTGCAGATGCAATCAAGATTTCAAAGACTTGCATGGTGTGTCTGCCCACAGCCCGGAAATTCGTCTAATTTGGAAGCATTAAATGCTTAGCATTTCGCCATGATGGTGATTTGCAGTCGAGGGCTCTGTGCATATAACACCCTGAAAACTCAATGCTTGAGTGGGCAGTAACAGAACGCAAAACATGAGAGAAACATGGGAGAGATGAACGATCCAGTGTAAATGATTGTATACCATATGACATCATGCCCTGAAACCCCTGCAAGTTGGGGAGAGCTGTGCCATGTACAGTTACACTCGCTCAGGTCATGTCAACCAGCTGTTAGACACGGTGTGGTGCAAGTCTGTTTCGTCTGCAAGGTGGCAGGATTGACAGATCCATCCGGATGTGGTCCGACAGAGAGACAAGTGCAAGTCGGACGGGACGTGTGAACTAATGAGTCATGCAACCAGCTTGTTAACATCTGTACTACTCTGACCACCGCTGAGCACCGCTCAACGGCTACGTCTGACTAGAATGAACACGTGAGGCCCACGTGCCCGCGCAAACTGAGAGTTTGAGCGGCATGCTGTGCTCTGCGGTACAGCTTTTGATTGCGGTCGGACCATCATATTTGTTTGCCTCTTAGAGTGCGGGGTCTTCCTCGATCATTGCCCGTATTTGTCAGTTGCATTCACTTTCAAGCTGTAAGCTGTTTGGCTTGGCTGTCCACTCCTTGGTTCCCGCATATTGCTGAGACGCAAGCAGCTGCAACTGGCCTTGCCCAGGGTTTGAACTCGCCGCTTTGTTACCCCGCCTCGGTCAGTCATCTTACAGCGCAAGCACCTTCTCGACTATTGCTTTTGCAAGAGGCGGCCAGCTGCAGCCAGAGCCTCTCAACACCCAGCCGCGGCAGCGCAAGGGGCTGTGCGACTTGAAATTTGGCTGCAGACAGCCCTGAGAACCACAGCTGACAGGTGAGCCAGCCCACGCGACGCTGTGTACAGTGAAGATTTGCGGCGTGCTGTATTGCCGCAAAGCAACCGGCAAGCCAAGCCAACGTTCTTTTGAAACCCAACCCCTTAGCCCGCTGACGGGCGAGTACACCTGCCTGGCCAGCTCTTGTTGCCCGCGGCGGCTCTGACTTTGTCATTGTCTGCAGGGCAATCAGCGTCATCCAGCGAGCCATCAGCGCGCTGTGAGTCCGCTTCAAGTGCTTAACGCAGAAAGTTGGCAAGCGGCACTGCAGACCAGTTTTGCAATGCTAACGCACTTCAGCATCAAAGCTGCCCTGTGGGCTTTGGTGACAGCTTTGTTACAGCACAGTGTTGCCAGCGACCCTGTTGACTGGGCTGCATTGACTGTCCCAGAGGACCCACCACTGCAGTACACAGGCGATGTGAGGCCCTCAACACTTCACATGAATCTCCCCTTGCACAATGAAATCAGGCTGGCTTATGCCTGCTGCTTGACAGCACACTGTGACGTGAACATGTTGAAGGCAGCTTGTTCTTACCACACAAAAGGTTTCTGCAGAGCCTTGTTGTCCTCCTCATGGTGCCTGCAAAAACAGATCTGAAAACACAGGGTAGGGTAACACACGTAATCCAAGTCTCATGGACAGACTTTGCACCTGCTGATGCAGGGCACATTCTATGGGGTAGGTTCAGACTACCAAGGAGCTTGTGGGTTCAGTGGCAATGGCGCAAACAGCCTTGGCCTGCCCTGGTCAACTGGCACCACTCTCACTGTGGCCATCAACGATGACCAGTTCAGCGGTGGTATCACCTGTGGTATGTGCATCAAGTTCAGAGGCACCGGCACTGGAATTGGCACCCAGCCCATCCCTCAGACATGGCAATATGCACTAGTGGATAACAGGTGTGGTTCAACTCTGGTCCTATAGCAACATACATGACCTACACACCTGTACATACATGCGAGTGGTCCAGCATGGGGCCTGTGCTTGGGTCTAGAAGTCCTATCAATCCAAATGCCTGCACCATTCAGCCTGAGAAAATGCCAGTCTTGCACCACTGAACCTACAGTCAACCTACAGCTGACTCACACTCAACCTTCGCTCCTCATGCAGTTCAACACCTAGCTGAGGGCGGGCAGTACCTTCAGTGCATCTTGTGTGTCTTAGTACTGAGTGCAGCTTTATCTTGTGATGGGAATGAGTGACTCGTCTGCATTGCAGGTGCCCAGAGTGTGCTCCTGGCAGCATTGATCTTGCCACTGCGGGCAATGGGCGGTGGCAAGTGGACTGGGTGCCCATTCCCTGCAATGTGGGCCAGTCTACCTTCTTCTACCATGTAGTCAGTCCCCTTTCCAACCCCTATTACTTTGCCTTCTCAGTCTCCAACACCAGGTAGGCACATGCTCAGGGTTCACCTTTTGCCTGCAGCCTCTGGTGATTGTTATGACAGGCTTGGTGCCCACTCTGCTGTGTAAGCTGCTTTACTGGGTCCATGATTTGTCTGTCTGTTTCTGCTGTGTGTACCTGGCTTGACAAGCTCTGATTCTGTGAGCTGATGTTGTCCGTGAACTACACATGAGCTGCATGTATAAGTTTAAGCTGAGTCTGACAGAGTTGTTGCATGCCAGTATGTCTACAGGGCATTGTGTTGCTCGCCAGCATCCGTGTTGGTACTCTGTCATGGGTAATAACGGTATTCAGCATACACTGTGGACATTGGACTTGCTGCAGCAGGCATGTACAGTACATGCCTGGCGTGCCATGATGCCAAACGCACATTGCCTAGTGCATATCACACGACTGTATGCCTGCTGCAGAGTGCCTCTCAAGAATGTTGAGCTTGAGACAGATGGCAGCTGGTCCTCCCTTCGGCGAGACGTCTCCAACAGCTGGAATGCCAACGGCGGAATGTACAAATGCCCATTGCACATCCGGTTGACTTCAGTCCTGGGTGATGTCATTGAGGACTGGGTGCCCAGCAATCAAGGAGGGCAGGGCACTGGGCAGTTCCCAGTTCCTACCCCTGATGCTGCTGGGGCTACCGCAGGGGCCCTGCCCCTTACCCCTCAATATCCAGGTGAACATTGAGCAGCTGTGTTCAATGATTTGCTCAACATCTACATTGCAGTGTATTTGAATATATACTTGCAGCAGCAACCTTCTGGAACGCCATGCTATCCCTGCTGCCCAGCCAGTAAAGATTTGTGGTTCAATTCAGAATTTGGTTTGAGACCCTCTTGCTACGTCTGCTTTGCACTGCTGCTGTCGCTATGCATACCGTTTGTCTGATCTGTTGGTTGGCTATGTCTGCCGCAGTGCTAGTAGTGAAGGCATGCCATGTGGTGGTGCAGGTATCACTTCAGGGGAGTCAGGCCCTGTGCCTGTCCACTGGAATGCTCCCAATGGGACCTGGGTCACAACCACCACCTCTAATCCCGCAACCCCCGGGGGACCAGTCAGGTTACCCAGCCCTGAGGCCGCACCTGCTGAAGCCTCTGCAGCATCTGGTATGCAAACTTGGCTATGTGTGACTTGCACTGATTTCATTAAGTTAGTTATCATATGGTTGATGATCCTACGAGCTGGCTCTGCAGCTGGTTGACACATTTTGCTGTGACACTGAGTATGTTGCATTGCTCTGCTGTGTGCATGTACAGCTGCGGTGTGACTTGCTGCTGCTGCACAGAGGGCCTTCACTCATGTGAGTTGCTCCTAATGTGCAGTCATTGCTGAACACTTTTATAACTATGCAGGGTCAAGCTCAGCTTCTGCCTCAGCTTCCAGCTCACAGGCACCCTCACCTGCATCAGCCCCAACTCTATCTCCACCCAGCCCCTACAACCCTACCCCATCCAATCCAAGCCCGTATCCATCAGCTTCCTCTGCAGCTTCCTCAGCAAGTTCTCCCTCAGTTGCTGACAAAGGGAGCCTTGCTGAATGGGCGCAGTGTGGTGGCACCTACCAGTGCACCTCCTACTGCGCAGATGCATCATGGAGTGATATGCAGTGTGACAGTGGGTTGACTTGTGTCCGATATGACAGCACTTGGTGGCAGTGCAGACCAGCTGGTCAGAGTTCTAGTCCTCCAATTGCACCTCCAGCTTCCAGTTCATACACACCTACGACACCATCAAGCAGCCAGAGTAGCAGTGGCTCTGCTGCTGCAAGTGCAACTTCTGGCGGTAGTCTTGCTTTTGGCGGGAACATCGGCTCGAGCTCTTCCAGCAGTGAAGCTGCTAGCAGTTCAGGTGGTGGCAGTGCAAGCGCAAGTGCCACTGCTGGTCGCAGGATGCTCAGGCACTGAGATCATCGTCTTTTGCCACTACCACACACAGCTGATATGTACAGCTGTACATACCAACTGTGTCAAGACCGTGATTGTGCCATGTGCAACAGCTGCAGTGAACATTAACACGCTTGTAGCTTACGAATGGCTCGTGGAACCTCATCTTAAGGTCAAAAGTAGTTTGTGGGGTGCAGCATGTGTAGTTTGGGAGGCCACGCTGTGAACAGTTCTGAAGCTGTTCTGCCAATGGATGCTAGCTTCTTGAAACGCCCAATTTTGCTTTGTGTTTGTGCTGTGCTGTATCTCAACCAAGTACTGTTTTTGTTGTAGCTTTATGTGCACGTGTAGTCAAGCACTGTAGACTTTGCATCACTAGTTGTAGATTAGAGTATTGCTTGGTATTGTACAGACCATTTTGTTGCTCTGTTTCCTAGAACTGATTGGGCTAATTTATCTTTACATCAATTACATGAATCAAGTACAACCTAGTGTCATTTGGACCTTCTTTCTGCTTGCAAGCAGCATGCTTGTTGTGAATACACCCTTCAGCATCAAGACACACTGTGACAGGTTGCTGTCACTTTGTCCTTCATGCAACCTATGTCAGTCTGACTTGCATTGCTGGGGTTGTCAGTGCATACAGCATACAGTACATGCATCCATTGCCTGCTGGAATGACCTGACAGGAAGTTCCACTGAGTTTGTCTCAGAAAGTCACAGCTTACGCAGTTGTGCAAACTGTGCTGTCATGTCTGGCATTTTCACCTCATGTGACAGCACAGATGGCATGACTGCATAAGCTGTGTCCTCAACAACTACAAGTGCATCCACACTTGAATCTCAACAAAAGTACAGGGATTTCCAAAATGACTTGCACTCTTGTATCAGGCGAGAATGGAAGCAGCAATATGAATTGATAAAACCTTGCATGCCCAGAGACTCCCAGGCTGCAGTATGACAACTCTGTACATGGCCTGTACCATTATTGATCAGCAATCCACTGCACTCTAATTGTGAACATCCTTGTATGACCAACGATGCCTTCGAGGATATGTGTCACACATTTGTCAATCCCAGTTGAGAAAAGCTATGATGGCAGTGAAACTTTTTGTCGGTTCCAGCTTGAGCTGCCAATGTTTCTAGCTCTTGCACTGCAGCCTGCTTATCCCAAGAAACAGCTGCCTGCATCGCAACAGAACAGGGTGATTGGCTGGTTGACTCACCTAGTCTCCAGACTGCAATGAAGATTGCATTGTCAAAAAGCAGAATAAGCTGCAGCTTGCTGCTGTAGTGATGCTGTGCTTATGTGACTTCACAAGGAGTCGCAGGTATCAAGGTATGATTGCTCCCATGCAAAAGTCATGTGCAGAGGCCCATCAGTGCTTCAAAAAATGGCAAAATGCCAAAGCACGGCAGTTTGTACAAGGCACATGTTTTGCAATCACTGACCTATAGTTCAAAAACCAGCTGTGATTTACGCCATGTAAACTACAGTACTTGTTGTGGTTGCAAAGCACCATAGCAGGGGCAGTACAGGCTAGAACCAGCAGGGTGCATCCTGTGCCTTGCACCTCATGACAAGCAAAGGCGGGCCTTCTGGTCACCACCTTGTCATGCTCATTGAACAACTTCTGGTCTAGCAGGTCCGACATTTTCTCCATGGCCCTTGAGCAAATGGTGAATGCCTTTCCATCCCGGTCTGCTGGCGTTTCATTTGTGTCAGTTGTTTACGCCAAAGTCGTGGAAATCCCCATTGCATATGTGCTGTAGTGACGCTTGACCTTGCCGCGCCTCAGGTTTTGGGACTGAGCTGCTGCCGGGATATTAAGCAACACATGGATCGGGTGAATGCCTCCCTGATCAGCTGCTTGGACGGTTTTGGATGCATGAGCATCTTCCAAAACTGGCTGCCTGGAGCTCTCGGAGAGGATGTTGTGCTAGACCACCGACGCTTCAGAGTGATCAAGCTTGTAAGCGTGTTCCCAAGCTGCTTGAGAGGCCTGGCAAACTTACAACCAGTGTCTAACTCTAATCTGCCTGACAGTTAGGCGAGGGTGGCTACTCCTTTGTCTACTTAGTACGAGAGCTCCCTACAGAGGAAAACCCGGCTGTCAGTGAGTCATACTTTGCGCTGAAAAAGGTCTGCGGCTGCTTTGAAGCTTCGAACAGTATGCAGGAGCGTCATGATGAGCTCCTGGCATCTCAATTGCTGCAGATTTTGGCTGGCAGCAGTGAACAGCTGACAGCAGCAGAGAAAGAAATACAAGTCATGACACAGCTGCAGCATCCAAACCTGCTGCCACTCCTAGCACAGGCAGTAGTGCCTGACCGCAGTGGTGGCCGCATGCTGCAGCTTGTGTACATGCTCTTTCCTGTGTATGAGGCAAGTGCTTTTTCCTCCTCCTTCTTGCTTGACACACAAGAATGGACCCCAGTTGAGTCATAGCAGCTACCAAAGTTGAGTGTGTGTATCTGTCAAACTGCCTGGTATGCTGAGCTGTGCATTTAGCAGCTGCCCACTGGCTTTGCCATATGCACATGCAAGTTGTTGTGGCTGAGGAGATGCTGAGACCATATGTTGGTACAGGAAGGCTCTCTGAATGATGAGGTGACTAGGAGGCAACAGACACAAGATCCTTTTGACTCCAAAGACATCCTGCAGATCTTTCTTCAGGTGCAGCTTGCTTTCCCTCCTCCCTTGTTCTCCCTTGCTTCAAATCCGCATCAATCACCTCACTGGCTATTGCCTTCTATGAGTGGTCTAGAGCTGTGATATGTATTGTGTCATGCTCTGATGTCACTGCCGTGGTCAAGCTTCACTGCAGATTTCACATCACCCATTGTACTCTGAGGATTGTTCATCTTTTTTTTTTGTCTGATGCTGACAACTGCACAAACAGCTGACCAGCTGTACACAAATGCACTCAATGTAACCAGCGCCTGCTGAACCTAGTGCACTATTGACTGCTAGCCAAAGAGTCCCCACTGTGTTGCTGACAACAATCCCCAAGTGGCCTGCTGACAAGAATTCAGGACCGTGTTGTTTCAATGTCTGCAGTTCAAGGAGGACCCTGCCATCAGGGTGGCCTTGCTGTCCATCACTGCTGCTGGTACTTCCCACTGTTGCTCACAAGAGATTCCCACTGTGTTTTTGACAACAACGCCCAACTGTGTTGCTGACAACAATCCCCAAGTGGTCAGCTGACAAGAATTTAGGACTGTGGTGTTCCCATGTCTGCAGTTCAAGGAGGATCCGGCCATCAGGGTGGCCTTGCTGTCCATCACTGCTGCTGGTACTTCCCACTGTTGCTCACAAGAAGTCTCCACTGTGATGCTGACAACAAGCCCACTGTGTTGCTGACAACAATCCCCAAGTGGTCTGCTGACAAGAATCTAGGACTGTGGTGTTCCCATGTCTGCAGTTCAAGGAGGACCCTGCTATCAGGGTGGCCTTGCTATCCATCACTGCTGCTGGTACTTCCCACTCTGTTGCTCACAAGAACCTCCAACTGTGTTGCTGACAAAAATACCCAGCTGTTTTGCTGGCAAAGAGTCCCCACTGTGTTGCTGACATCAATCCCCAACTGCGTTGCTGACAACAGTCCCCAACTGTGTTGCTGACAAAGAGTCCTCACTGTGTTGCTGACAACGACTCCAGACTGTGTTGCTGGCAAAGAGTCCCCGCTGTGTTGCTGACAACAATGCCCAACTGTATTGCTCTCAAGAGGTCCCCACTGTGTTGCTGACAACAAGCCCCAACTATGTTGCCGACAAAGCGTCCCCATTGTGTTGCTGACAACAATCCCCAACTGTGTTGCTGATAAAGCGTCCCCACTATGTTGCTGACAACAAGCCCCAACTGTGTTGCTGACAAAGAGTCTCCACTGTGTTGCTGACAACAAGCCCCAACTGTGTTGCTGACAACTCCAAACTGTGTTGCTGACAAAGAGTCCCCACTGTGGCTCGTCACTGTCTGCTAACAGCAGTCCGAACAAATCTGCATGCTAGAAGGGATGTGAGCATGCTTCATTGACCTTGTTGGCAATGCTGGGGTGTCACTGCTCTCTCTTGCAGCGCAACCTGCTGTTGCCAGCTCAGGTTGGAATTGCAGTGCAGCTGTGGCTGCTGTCGCATGCATTTATGCCAGTAATGTTCTTTACAGGGCAGATATGCACACACGTATATGTCATGCAGGCATCACTTTGCTTTATGCGTGACATCAAGCAAACTGACACCATTGCTTGGTGAACCTGTTCATCAACTGCACTCTGATCTCATCATAAGACTGACGTACATGCACACAACATTGTTGCCTATAGTCGTCATCTCCGGCTCAGCTATGTTTGCTGCTAGAAAGGCTACTGCTTTCAAGCTTGGTTTGCACAGAGCTCATTTGCAAACCCAAGCAGGTTAGCATCCAAACCCTTTTGGTCCTTTTTCCATGGTCTTAGCTCCAGGCTGCCGACTCAGGAAGCTTCCGTTATGATGGCTACAAGGCAAAGATTTATCCTGTCTTCTGTTTCTCATCAGCTGAAATCCCAGGGGTGACTTTCAGGGACTGGCTTGGACTTCAGCGCAGCCAGCGCTGTTGTGTTTGTGGAGCTGCCTCAAGAGGTGGCCCTGGTGCGTCAGGCTGAGGACAGAGCCCACCGGCATGGCCAGAAGCTGTCTGTCAATGTCTACTTCCTGGTAGCCAAGGGCACCTCTGATGAGCGCAGGTGCTGCACCGTTGCCAGCAGCAGCTTGCAACTGCATTGTCAAGCTTGCTGTGTTGTCCCTGAGTGCCTTGCATAATTTGCAGCTGCTTGTGCACGTGTTGGTGCCTGCTTACTTTCCCTTAACCCTGAAATTAGTCATATGGAATGCAGAAAAACGCATTCTGTACATTCCAAAGCACAGCAAGGCTGAAGATGCCAAGAGGGGTTGAAACCCCTAGCCTTTGGATACAGAGTAAGCCATTTGTCATGTTGCAGGTGGCAGGCTCTGAGCCGCAGCCTCGAGCGTGTGACAGCAGTCCACGGGGACGAGGGGGACGATCAGCATGGCCTCAAGGTGCATGAAGTCCATGACATGCAGGCTGGACTGCCCATCAGTCATCGCGTCGACACCGCCAGCGCAGCTGTAGGCTTGCTGCCTGTGATACCATCCCCAAGTTCAAAACCTGGGGACAGCATCCCTGGACATGATCTGCCTGAAGAACCGGGTCTGCGCTCATCTGCATGTGCTGCTGAGCTGGCAGATGCTACGCTTACGGCACAGACAGACATGCTTGGAGCAGCTCTGAAGCTGCCTGTGGCTGTGGACAGTGCTGTGGCAGTCAACATTAGGGTTGCAGTAGGTCAGAGAGGTATTGCCAAGGCAGATGCTGGACTGCAACAATCAGCAGGTGAGACTGAAAGGCATGGTGTGATAGACCTGTGCAGTCAGGAGGAGCGCCAGGGTCTTCAGTCACAGCTGCCTGAGCATCACACAAGCCATCTGCCTGGTGATGATGCAGGCACAGTGCTGCTGGAATGCAGCACAATGGACAGACAGCCTTGCAGTCAGCAGTTGGAGCTCAGTCTGGACCAAGCTGAGCAGGCGAGTCCAACTCAGGCACAGCAGCTTGAGCTCAGTCTGGACTCAGCTGAGCAGGTGAGTCTGTCTCAGGCAGGCAAGGCTGATCTGGCTGAGCTGCATGACCTCAGGCCAGCTGGCATCACTCTGGACTCAGCAGCAGAGAGTCCCAGTCATATAGGCAGCAAGGCAGGTGATCCTGCCCAGCAGCTGACAAGCAGAAACTCAGCCCTGCCAGGAGACACTGCACAGCAGCTGCCAGCTGAAGCACATGCTCAAGCAAATGCTCAAGCATATGCTAAACCACATGATCAAGCACATGCTCAAGCACACGCTGAAGCAGGCCAACTTGTGCAACAGCTTACTTGCAAGTCCAGTGGGCAAGTCAGGTCCAATGCCCAGTCCAATGGGCAGGGGGAGCAGCAGCCCCAGGGGATGCGTGCACACATCAAAGCGTTGTTACGAAGGCAGGAAGGAGGGGGAGGTGGGGAAGCTGGCAGGGAAGCTGGTGGCTGTGAGGCAGCTCAGGCGCTGACTCAGGCAGAGGTGATTGAGGCCCAGACTGCTGACCAAGAGAAGCCCTCGGTGAGACTACAACATGCTGCTAACATGTGTAGCTCTTTCTGCTCGCTACCTGGATATTGGCACTGCATGCCTGTGTCACAAGACTGCTGACCAAGAGAAGCCCTCGGTAAGCCTACAGCACGTACATGTATAGCTCTTCTCAACCCCGAAACGTCTGTTGTAAATCAGAAATGTCATTCCTACCCTAGAAGTCTAAACTCAGCAACATCCGGGGACAGTAAAAACGCGTTTCTACTTTGTGGAGATGTTCAAGCTCTTTCTGCTTGGGACCTGGAGATGCAGTGCATGCCTGTGTCACAAGTCTGCACACAACTTTCTTGGACGCTGGGTACTCACTTGCCTATCTCGCTAACAATATCTCCTCCACCCCAGATGAATTCGCAGTTTGGACCTCCTGACAACTTGCATGCACTTCATACAATGGACATCCTGCACATCATATACACCTGTGCTTTCAGGCCAGGCTGTCTCATGAGTCACAACTGGCTCCACACCCCAACTGTAAGGAACTAAACAAAGTGAAGTGACATCTTGCAGTGTCTGAGATCATTCTCAATGCTGCTTAGGTGTGGTTTGAGGTGAGTGCTCGCACCAGCAGGCTGCATTTCCATGCTGCTACAGTATCAAATAAAGTGAAAGACATCCTGCAGTGTTTGAGATCATTCTCAATGCTGCTTAGGTGTGGTTTGAGGTGAGTGCTCACACCAGCAGGCTGCACTTCCATGCTGCCAAAGATGGTTCTGCCCCCTTTGGGCTGTCTCTGCCAATGGGCGCCTTACAAGGCACAGGGGTGTCAGCCAGCCTTCAGGACCTCCTGCAAGCTTTGGACACAAGGCAAGCACTTGCATTTGCCTGCTGTCTTAAGGCATGATGATAGGTCTCAGACAAACACAGCGCAGCATATGATGTAGCATGCCATGCAGAAGAAATCGCAGTAGTTTGTGTTGCAGGACGGCAAGCAGATTGCATGATGCGTGAATAAGTGTTCTAGCTATATCGATTGTACAATCTTGAATGATGTCGTGGTCATGGTTGGTTGCAGCTGTCACTGTAGGCTTGAGTCATGTCTACAACCAAAGTTTAGACAATGCCCTTTGGGTTATTCGCACCTTTTCAACTACATACAAAGGATGTCAAAAACGTGTATGTATAAGAAGCATGATGCATTGCAGGAGTGCCACCAGTGTGCATGTTGGGCCGGCAGGCGTGTTGGCGCTGCCTGCCCATGTCACCAGATCAGTGCTGGAAGTCATGCTGTCAGATGCCCGGGAGTTTGTGGCAGAGTGGCTTGAGATGCGGCCTGTCTTCCAGCACCGCCTGTTTGGCCAATGCTTGAGACCTCCACTGCAGGTACAAATTCACCTGCAAGGTCACAAGATGTGCAACGTTTTGGCACAAATTGCCAGGCCTTGAGTTTGCACAGCATACGTGTGAAATTCAAGAAGATTTGCAAGATCACAAGATGAGAAAAGTCTTTGCACTGATGGCAGGAATCAAGTCTACCAACGTATGTGAAGGTCATGTGCCAAAAGAGACATGCAACATCGGAACGGCCTTTGATGCTTGCTAATGTAGCGCAATTGGTACCAGGAGCGACAAAGAAGATGCCTGTGTGTCAATGACCTGGCGGTTCTTTAGACGTGTGATTCCGCATCTGCACCGCATCTGCACACATATACCAGATGTGTTTGGCCTGCTACATCGCCTTCAGAACTCATCAGCTGACCCTCCCCTCTACAACCTATGCCAAAGCCTGCAGTAACAGCCTGTTCACTGCAAGGCACAGGCTTTGCAACTGCACCTGCAACTCATCAAGACTTTGGCTGAAGCCACAACAAATATGCAATGTGCTTGCATCATAGCAGCCTTGCTTGTGAGCATGCAGGAGGTGATTGAGGAGGTGCAGCAGCAGGCCACTGCAGAAGGGGCTTTTGGGCGGGGCACTTCCCGCTACCTGGACCCTGCTCGCCCTGATGTGCAGCTGCCTGCTGGTGCAGCCTGGTCCACTGTGAAAGTCAGGTGAGCCTGTTTTGTTTTCCTCCACACCTCTGCACATGCAGCTGTGTGTTGCAGTAGCCTGTCCACTGTGAAAGTCAGGTGAGCCGGTTCTGTTTTCCTTCAACTCTCTGCACACGCAGCTACAAGATGCAACAGCCTGTTGTGCAATATGATGTGTGCAAGGAAAGTCTCTCCTTGGTATCTCCCGGCACCATTTGGCATGTGCATGCGCCTCGCTATAGCAGCCAGAGACAGCACAGGAGGAGAGAGTTGTCAGGCAGTTTCATGTAGCATCCAGATGTAGTGCAAGGCTTTCTTTGTCCCTGATGTTGATGGGCTCTGGCAGAGCTTATCAGTTGTGCGTGATCAGGTGCATGATCAGGTGCATATTATGATGCTGTTTCTCACGCTGATGCTGAAGTACATGGCTCATATGGCTGAATTTGCATCTGCATTTGTGATCCTTTCATGTTCCATTCCTATCATTGTATCGTACTGTAATACATGCAGCTTCCAGACCTCTTTCGCCAACCAGTTTTAACTGTGAGTATGTCTGCATCATACCTTTGCATGCAAGTGGCTGCCCAAACATTGTCAGATCATCATGCTGTGTTGACCATCATGGGCAACATTCATTAACTGTCATGGCTGCTGAACATTGCTCATCACGTGTGCTGCTTTGCAGATATGCCAGGTTTGTTAACCCAGTAGAGTATCAGCAAGCCTTCACGGCAGAGGATGGCCGCTTGTGCATCTGCTGCTTGTCGCCTGTCCCTGCATGCTCTGCTAAGAAGACTGCTGTGCTGGAGGGCGCCATGGACCTCTTCTGTGGGTGAGCCTCTCACATATTTCTGGTTCTCACACAAAGTTCTTTACTCGTCTCACTGTAGCACTCACACGATGCTCTTCTCTGCATCTCATGCAGTCTGTAGCATTTGCATAGCGTCCTGTGCTGCATCTCATACATGTGACCCGCAGTGATGCTACAGTGGTGTTAGGTCTCTCATTATAAGCCACAAAGCTTGTGGTGCAGGCCTTGTAAGCATGCAAAGCAAGCTTTGATTATTCAGGTTTCAGATGTTCAGCCCCACACCCGTGACATAAACATGGTTTCCTCAAGTGTTTTTGGAACACATCGTGATAGCTTCTCAAGTCTTCAGGACTCAGCATGTGTCACAGTCACTGCATGCGTGTGTGCCTGCGTGTGTGCGCGTGCATGCGTGCGTGCGTGCGTGCGTGTGTGTGTGTGTGTGACGGTTGTTGAAGCTGCACAGGGCAGATTGTGAGGGCAAGTTCTGCACCCGGTCCAGCGGGGGGGCCCTGCGGCGCGCCCTGTTCCGCCTTGAGAGGGGGGTCTGCACATCCTGTGGCCTGGACTGCCACGCTCTGGTCAGCAAAGTCAGGCAAGCTGTTACAAGATTTATTGATTTGATTGGTTTTCGCCTGTGCCAGCCTTAGCTCTTGCCTTAGTCAGGTAGCCAGTAGCCAGGTGTCACAAGAGGCTGCATGAATCTGTAGGAGTCTGTGGATTCTCTTGACATTTTGGATTTTGGCTGTGTCGCTTGAGTTGTGAGCTGAGAAGTGGCAAAATTGTTGGTTCAACAGACTGATGCTCTGGTGTGTGCACCACAGACAGACAGACAGACAGACAGACAGACAGACACACTAACAGACAGATAGACACTTGAAGTGCCTGGGAAGCATTTGTGGCTGACCACTCAACTTCTGCTTGATTGGCATTTGCTGGTCCACATGCAACTCTCACGACACCTACAAATGACTGAATGCCATCATTTTGTGAACCAGTGCACTTCCACAGAGTCCCGGTACATGACAGAAGCTTCTTCACTGTGCAGGATGATAGAAAGGGGCAGTCACAGGTGTGATGAGAGGCGCAGAGCGCGCATCCTCACATATGCTCCTACCTTTGGCAGGCACGGCAGCAAAGCCTATTTAGACCGCCTGGTCAAGCAGGCAGTGGAGGGAAATGCCTGGCACGCAGGTGGGTTTCTTATCGTTGTTGACACCACCTGCTTGGTAGAACACAGCTCATCAGGTGTTGATAGCAGCACGCAGGCACATGCTCTGTGTGTGCTTGAGCGTCAAAGAGCATGCCACCCAGCAGTGCATAAGCTCTGCATGTACTTGCTGGCACCACCTGCATTGTGGAACATAGCTCATCAGATGCTCAGCAGCACTCAGAGTGTGTGCCTGAGTGTCAAAGAGCATGCTGCCGAGCAGTGCATGGGCTCTGCATGTGCTTGCTGCACTGCCATCTGCACAGAGTTCTAGCAGTCATACTTTTTGACATCACATTGTCAAGGGAAGAAGCTGCTGCTTGACTGGCTGCTTGAAGTTGGCTGCACGTATGTGCCCTTTGATTACATGTTTTGTTGTCTGACTGCTTGCTTGCATGATTTTTCCATGGCTGTAGATGGTTCATGGTTCTCAGTGAGCACCAGCTCTATGTGCACTGCATCTGAGACTGCTGGCAGAACAGGCACTGCTGGCTGCCACAAACACTCAATGCAGTGTGCACATCATCACAGTAACAATAATTTAAATAATAACATGGCTGCAATAATGGTACCAGCGACAATCACAATATATGTTGAAATGTGGGCTTGGCACAACCACTCAATGCGGCATGCTTATGCAGATCACATTGTAGCTGTCTACCAAGGGGGAGGTCTGTGTGACCTGGAAAACCTGCGCACTCTGTGTGTCATCTGTCACCAGGTGAATTCCTCTTTGCGTGTCTGAACGACTGTCCATGGTTGCTCCTCAAGTCTATTATAGCAGTCAGGGCACAGTCAATTCTCACAGGAAGAGGAATATCTTGCCTGACAGCAAGTGCTGCTTCTGCTGTTTGGTCATCCTGCAGCTGTTGCCATTGCAATTGTTAGTGGCAGACACTTATTGTCAAGGCATTCATGCAGCAGACAGGCTTAGGACTGCTGGCGCTGTTGCCTGATGAACTCTGCATATCCACACAGTGACAGCAGTATATATGTACATCATATACAATTCCTATCAGCAGCCACCTTTGCGTGTACAGGCAGCTGATCAGTAGTTGTAGAAGCTTATGGGGCTGTTGCCTTGCAGGATGTGACAAAGCAGCAAGCCAAAGAGCGTGCTATTGCAAGGAAGCAGGTTGCTGGTCAGGGCACGTTGGACAGATTCCTCTCACCCTCGCAGGAGAAGCAAGCTCAGAAGCACCTAGCTAAGCCCTCTAAGAACCCTGCCAAGGTCAGCAAAAACAGGCAGGATCTCGACATGTTCAAGCAAGGGAGCAAGCAGGCTCTGCCACCTGCCACGTCGAAGCAGCCCCAGGGCACCGTGCAACAGCCCCAGGGCCGTGTCAAACGGCCCCGCAGACAGATGACTCGCCTTTATGATGATGAGCCTGCTCAGGAAATTGATTTGACCTCTGGGGGCAGTGCAATGGAAACCTGAAAGATGTCCCTTGTCTGTCTGGAGACAACGATGAGGATTTCCAGCCAGCCAAGAAGGCAAAGGGCCTGTCCAAGAGTAAGGCAACAGCAGCAACTGTCAAGGCTAAGGCGCAGCCAAAAGCTGACAAACAGGGCGGTGATTTGGCTGGCACTGATCCAAGAAAAGAGAAAGTTGTGCCGTCTGTCAGCTTTCAGAGCTTCTCATACAGCAAGGGGGACAGCAAGCAAAGTAAAGGGAGACAAGTCGCTGTTGCTACTGTTGATGAAGGCGAAGTAAGCTCCGTCCAAAAGATAGAAAGGACTAAAAGCACAACTGCGTATACTGGCATGTACTAGTCAAACTTGTAGTGAGCACCAATGGTGCCATCATTGATGAGCAAGGAGTGTATACGCCTGAAGCAGGTATTTGATGTATGATGGGCAGAAAGACTCAAGTAATTCAGCTGAGGTGCTTCTGAGGGTACAGTTTGGCCATGCATGCATATAATGGCACAACATGGCACCTGGGTGCCTGCGCGATTGATCATTGATGGCCACTATGGTTGCTAAATTGACCAGTTGAAGCTTGTAGCTTAGGTAGCCTTGTTTCTGAAAGCTTGAAAAAGTCCTGCCCGGGACATTTGAAGCTGTGCATGCTTCTTATTGACAGGCAGGGCCATCACTAAGCGCCCTAACATCTAAATTGACGTAGCAATTTTGAGCCCTGTTCAAACTGGATTACCGCACTTAGTAGTCAACCTTGGACCATCAGGCTAGCATGCGCTGCTGCATTTCCGCTAGAACGGTTGCTCAGCTCAGCAAAAGCTTCACCTATTGCTCAGCAAACAGGTGCGGCACGTACTTGTGGCTGTTGACCATTTTGACCTATCTGCACCAGCCGGTTGACCATTCGACGAAACGCACGCCTGACATGCAGGCCGTCATCTCGACCTTTACATTCACTTCATAGGCAACCAGTAGCTGCGTGGAAACAGCCGTGTCCAGCGTTCAGGTGCGCTCAGTAATCAAGCTCTCGTCACCACACATGCAAGTAGTCGTCTTTACCGTGTCTTTTGCTTTGCAGGTCATCATCGACAGCCTGCGTGCGACCCTACGTTACAGGTAAAATCTTCATCTTTTCCCCACAACATCAATCTTCTGGCCTAGAAAGCGATTTTGTCATTCTGAGTTCCTTCCAATCTGTATGTAGGGTGTAGCATCAGATCTGCTGTTGCAGCAAGTTCTACCACAGACATGAGCATACCATCAGGCAAAACAGAACAGCAGGTAGGACATCCTTCGAGGTTGCTAACAAGGGCTGCATGATATTTCGCTGAGCAGGACAAGTCACATACACTCTGTGCATGCAGGTGCCCCTCTATCCTGAGCAGCAGATACAAGCTAGCGCTGCAATACAAGATCCACTGTCTTGGAAGGGTGACCTGCTGGCTATTGGGATACACAGCGATTCCCTGACTGTAAAAGGTGCAGGCGACAGCGCTCAGACACCCTGCCAGTTGTCAGGCATTGCCTTGCCTAATTGCAGATGCATGCACACATATATTCACATGCATGCAAACATGGTTTGTTGCCTGTTTACAATGTCCCGACACAATATGCTTTTGCTGTAACTCATAAACCAGGCGCTATAGTACAACCAAACACTTTGCCGGGCGACTTCAGTACTGTCTAAAGTGCTGTGCTGATGCTTAGCTGTGCTGGTATCAACATCAGCATGCTGTCTTGATGTCTCTCACGATGTCTCTTGTGCAATGCAGAGAGTGAAGCTACTACCATCAATGATTCAGCCCTGCAAAAGCTAGATAAGGCACTGGATGGAGTGATTACAGAATTCATCATCGCTGCAGAATTCACCGCCAAAGCTGTAAGCGTCTGCTTCTCTTTCTGTCAGTACTGACACTAGTGTCAGCCTTTCTGCTTGACGCCAAGCTCAATCCTGCACTTTGCCTTTCATCTCAAGATCCTTGATTTGGCAGCAAACCTTGATTGTGGGAAGGGCTGGGGGGGCAATGGGGTGGGGAAACATATTTTGGCTGCATTACACCTGTAGCATCTGCAATCAAGCCTACTCAGCCTGCACATTGCACATATGCCTATGCTGCTTCATGCAGGGAAGCTCTTACACAGCCCGAGTAGGTGGCTCAGCACGCTTTGTTTCCATAGTTGGCCTGGGCAAGAAGGATGATGCTTCTGCAGAACCTGAGTGGGGCCCTTCCACATATCAGGTAGGCCCTTGCTCCAACCCTTGCACCTGAGTTTGGGGAACATGGCACTGCAAAATTTTAGACAGTCAGCATGTGCCTGCTTTGTTGCAGAGAGAAAGTGACATCCTTCATTATGTTTCAAGTCAGTGGTTGGCAAAATGCTGAGCACAGCTCTGACTGGAGGCTCTGTGTATGTGAGCACTGCACATGAGCTGTTGTGGTCTGCATGATGAGTTTTTTGGGTGTTGACTGTACAGTCTGGCTGTATCTGTGGCTATGTCTGTACAACTGCCATTCTGCACATGTGACAGTCTGCTGGCAAGCAATGTGATGCTGCATGCAGAGTTGTTTCCCCTTACACAACCCAAGTTGCAAATCTTTGGCAAAACAGCACATCTCGAGACAATGTGCAAATGCTGCAGAAAATGGGCACAGCAATAGGGGTTGCAGCCAAGGCACACAAAGCCAAATCCGCCGCAGCCTTCATTGTCGGCAGCGCGCCGGAGCAGGCAGCAGGCAGGATCACACAAGGGGCCATGCTAAGTGCCTACGAGGCAGTTCGCTTCAAAAAGGCACAGCCCAAATTGACAGGAGGCAGTTGGACCAGCTTGGAAAAGCTACAGGTGTTGTTGCCTGAAGGCTCTGATGTGGGCAGGGCTCAGCAGAGTGTGGATAGGAGCTATGCAATGGCCAAAGGAGCTATCGTTACCAGGTAATTGCCCAGAAAGAAAAGAAAAGAAAAGAAAAGAAAAGAAAAGAAAAGACTACGCCTTTCGGCATCAATTTATTGAGAAGCCAAGTATTATACCGGGCTGCCCAGGTGGTGATTGCCCACAGCAGCACATTGTGCATTTGCCGTTTGATGTCAGGTAGTTGTCAACACTGTATTCATGATTGACCATCATCCAGCTTCTATACAGCAGCATGCTACATGACTGAAAGGCAGCCAAGACTCGATCTCTGGTGGCATATCTGCATTTGGCATAGCTGCATGCTGATCATTAGGCAGTTGCCATTTGTTGTCAGGTAGTAGGACGCATCTGATGTGTCTTCGCATATGCTGTTCTTCCCTCCATCGTTCATCCCCTGCCGTGAAAGGAGCCTTTGCGCTTCTGACCTGATACTCAGCTACAGGTGACGCCTTCAGGTACCTAGTAGAGGCTCCTCCCAACATTTGCACACCTACCCACCTAGCCAATGCCGCTGCAAAGATTGCAGAAGGAGCTTCAGACGTGATGACGCTTGAGGTTCTTGAGAAGGAAGACTGTGAGAAGTTGAAGATGGGCTGCTACCTGGCAGTAGCTGCCTGCAGTGAGGAACCACTCAAGTTCATTCACCTGACCTACAAACCAAAAGGTGAACTACAACAACTGAAGTTCATGCACCTGACATACAAACCCAAAGGTGATCTACAACAAATGAAGTTCATTCACTTGACGTACAAACCAAAAGGTGAAATACAACATCTCTGCAATGTGAAACTGTCTGTTTCTCTTTTTCTGTTCCCCCAGGCATACCTGGCTGTAGTTGCTTGCAGTGAGGAACCACTTAAGCTCATTCACCTGACCTACAAACCAAAATATGAATTATGACATTTTTGCAATGCAAAAACGCACCTTCACTGTTCCCAGACATTTCTGGTGGTGCAAGTCTACCCAGTCACACGTGGTGCCAAACTTGCCGATACTTATTGGGTGGAGCATTCCTGGGCAGCCCGGTACAATACTTGGCTTCTCAGAAATTGATGCCAAAAGGCGTAGTCTTTTCTTTCCCTTTTTTTTTTTGGGAGGAGCTTTGAAGTTATTTCCAACTTGATACTTGCTGACAAAGCAAATGGCAGACATTGTCAGTGTAATAGAAATATACAGGATCACACAAGAGTCTGTACATCCCCCAGACGTGCTTGGGCCTGTGCAGGCCCTGTGAAGAAGAAGGTTGCTCTGATAGGCAAAGGGCTGACCTTTGACAGTGGAGGGTACAACCTGAAGGTGGGCGGCATGATAGAGCTCATGAAGTTTGACATGGGCGGAGCCGGTGCTGTCTTTGGCGCTGCTCAGATCATTGCAGATCTCAAGCCTGAAGGCGTTGAGGTGAGCCTCACGTGTTGACTCAGATCATTGCAGACCTCAAGCCTGAAGGCGTTGAGGTGAGCCTCGCGTGTTGACTCACCCGCTGAGAGCTTGAGTATCAATCTACCACATGTGCTGTCAAGCCAGGATGTCTGATGAGTCACGACTGGCTCCACACCTAGACTGTAAGGTATAAAATGGAAATGAAGTAAACCTAGAGTCAGACTCAGCTCTTGCCATGCCAAAGAGTGTGCTTGGCGCTGAGCTCTGAGTGGCGAGACTGCACTGGCAGTGCTGTTCATCCTGTGCCTTTTGCAATGCTGTTGATACAGGCAATGTATAAGTGCATACACTTGGTGCTCCATGTCTTGTCAGGTTGCAGCATCTAAAAAAATGTGTTAAAAAGCCCGCAGCGCTGAGCTCTAAACCAACACACTGCATTACTGGTGGTGTTTTGCGTCCTGTTGCTCTTGCAGCAATCTTCACGCAAGCAGTCAAGCAGTGGTCAGAAGTTCAGACCATGTGCATGCGCTTCGTACTGTAAGCCCTTTTACTTTGCAGCAATCTTGTTATGAGCAATAGTACATGGTGTGCCCAAGTGTCCTACAAGTGAGGTCTTACAAAGCTCACCCAAACAGAAATTTGGCTAGCATGCATGTGGGTCTGATTCCAGTCACACTGCAGTGCTTGGCATACGTCACTTGCTTCTGCAAGAGACCAGGTCAAACAGCATGTAGCAGAGATGAAATTCATGTTTGCAGTGATTGTCAGTCCACTCCCCCGGTGAGTCCTAAAGACAGAAAATGTAAATTGATTGGTTGATCGATTGTAAAGGGCTGTGCTGAAAAAGTGGCTGTTGATGCAGATCCACTTCATCTCAGCATCCTGTGAGAATATGATTGATGGCAAGGGAATGCTACCAGGCGATGTGCTCACAGCTTCCAATGGCAAAACTGTAGAGGTCAGTCAGCTTTGTGCTTTTGAGCTCCTGTATTTGGGGAACACACCATTCCTATCCCTAGCCTAAACCCCTAAGTCCTACAGTGCACATTCAGTAGCAGTGGCAGGAGTGTAGGGTTTGGTCAGCTTTGTGCTTGTGAGCTTCTGTACTTGGGCAACACACCATTACAATCCCTGAAAGTCCTCCCTAGATCCCAAAGTGAACATGCAGTAGTAATGGCAAGAGTGTAGAGGTTGGTCAGCTTTGTGAACCTGCTGACAACGTCACCATCATAGTCACGCAGCAACATGAGTTACTGTGCAGATTTCAATTGAGCTCAGCCATAGAGGATGTATGCGCTTATACACATGCTGCAGTGACAGAGCGCAAGCAGCACACCGATCTAAAGACAACTCTTGTCCCTTCATGACCTTCTGTTGTCTGTGAGAAATTGTTCTTTCACACTTGTTGTTTGCACTTCAGCTGCTTAGCTTTTGATCAGCAGTCCTGTATTTGCTGCTTCAGAAGAAAACCTCTTGTATGATGATACCACAAACGCTATACAGTTTACCCCAAGAAAACCATTACTTTGTTCTAAGATTACCGTAACTTGTCTCCCCTGTGATAACGTGCCAAAGGTTTCTATTGCTTCTGGGGAAGAACCATGTGATCCTGCAGGTGCTGAACACAGATGCAGAGGGCAGGCTGACATTGGCAGATGCCCTGGTCTATGCTGAGAAGAAGTGTGGCGCAGAAGCCATCATAGATGTAGCGACCCTCACTGGGGCTTGCATGGTGGCGTTGGGGACCAGCATGTGTGGCATGTTTAGCCCCAACCAGCAGCTTGTCTCCCAGCTCAAGCAAGCAGGCTCCAAATCAGGTGACAACCCCTGTTGCTCTCATGCCGAAGCACGTTTTTTGCGCAGCGTAGTTCTGTGAATCGAGATCTGCAGCATGGCACAATGAGTGAAGAAAACAGCATAATTGATCTCTGCAAGGGTGGTCCCAAAGTTTGAAAAGATCTGGGTTGCAATTGCTGGCAATGAATGTAATGAAAGGCTTTTGTGAAGTGACTTTTTCAAGCGCCTGCAGCATCCCTGATGCAGATCTGGGTCTGACAAGCAGTGACTTACTGCTCTTGACTCAAAAGTCTGCTTGAATGCTGTCTGTGAATTGTTCTGTCTGTGCGTCAGTATGGTGTTGACCACACCATGCATGTGCAGGAGAGAAGCTATGGCAACTGCCACTGGAGGATGACTACTGGGAAAACTGCAAAAGCCCCATTGCAGACATGACTAACATTGGGGGGCGATTTGGGGGGGCTATCACGGCTGCCCTCTTCCTCAAAGAATACGTTGACTTTGAAAAGGTACAGGCTGGGACTTTCCTGGATCTGTCCAGCAAACTTGACATCATCTGTCACAATTGAGCATGACTTCATGTGGTGCATTATGGTTTTCCAGTGCAAAATTTGCTCCCCATTTGCTTGTGTCACACATTGAACATGACTTCATGTGGTGCATTATCATGTTGCATCCCATTTGCTTGAGTTACAAGCGTTTGTGGCTGGCAGATGCATAACAACTCAAGGTGGCTGCAGGAGAGCTGTATAGTGTCATACAATGTCACAGCGCCTGTGGTGTGTAGCAACTGTCCTATGTCTTCAATGCAAACTCAGCGGTTTGCTGCACGTTGCAGATTCCATGGGCTCATTTGGACATCGCGGGTGCCGCCTGGGATCACAAAGCACATCATGCAACAGGCTTTGGTGCTCAGACTCTGGCAGAATGGGCTATCACTCAAGGGCAATAGAGAATCTATAAGGGACCAAGCATTGGCTGCAGCAGCGGTGCTAGTGAACATGTGTGAGTGCATTGAGTCCTTTCAATGCTTGCAGTTGGCACAGGTTCTGGTGCAGGAGCTGTTGAGGCTGTAAAAATAATATCACATATTATGGTGTAATACTAACCAGCCGGTTTGCACTCCAACAGTGGGAAAAATTGGACTTACGGTATATCTATACACACGGACATTTTGTTTTGCATCATTGATCAGATCAGGTGGTGCCTTCTTGCCAGAGTTGCTTTTTAATATACAGGAGGACTGGCCAAATATCAGACTAAAGCTGTGCTGCAGACCTGAAGATTTACAAGGTATGCAGTGTCTTTAGAATCAGACTTCGTTGCAACAGCTTAAGTTCAGCACACTCAGCATAGGCCACTGCTTCAACAGCCAGGCAGGAGGTGTGATAATGTGTTGACCACTTTCAAAAGGCAGCTCATGTCCACTGCTGAGCCTGACCACCGGCCCTGGACCTAGGTAGTTGTAAGAAAGGTCCAGCTCTGTCAAAGAAGGCCACTGAGCTTTCACAAGCAAATCAAGAGCATCAACATGAATGTCATTGCCACTCAAACCCACTGTTTTAAGATGCGACCATTGTGCCTGAACAAGATAAGAGACAGCAGTGACATCGATGTCACAGTCTTTCAAGTGTAAGATTTCAAGCCGTGACCAGACGCTGCCAGCCAAATATCTTATAGCATCTCCAGACATTGAGTTTGCTGAGAGATCTAATTCCCGCAGATCTGACCACGGAGCCTGACAAATTGTTTGCACAGCCTCTGGGTTTAGCATACAGTTAGCCATACTCAAGCTTTGCAGTTGATGCCAATCACATTGCGCCAGGCCTTGGAATGGTTCATGTTGTGCTTGCCTTTTGGCATAAGATTTTAACAAAGCACCATGCAAGTTGAGACTCCCAAGCAGTGGCCACTTTGCAATTTTGAGCTGTTTGAAAAAAGCTATGTTGATGTAGTTGCTGCTGAGATCCAAGTAGGTCAACTTGGGCCACTCGCCTTTGACAAGCTTAGCCCAGCATGCGGAATTTGCCATTCTGTTATCTGACAGATCCAGTGACAATAAGCTTGCCAGAGTGGCATGCTGTAGCTGCTCCATCATTTCAGTGCACATGCCAACACAATGAAGCTCCAGAGTTGCCAATGCTGGCCATCTGCCATGGCTGAAATGCTCCATTCCGCGAGCCTCAATTAGATTGTTGGAAAGAACGAGGACTTCTAATAAGGGCCAATCCCCTTGACTGAGCACCGCAATGGCATTTGCGTTCATGCCAGCAGCGCAAAAATTTATTGCCTTCAGATGCGTCCATGCACCAGAGGCAAGCAAACTGGCACCTGCCTCTGAAGTTTGCCAGTTTGTGCCAAAACTGACTGATGAGGTAGTACTGCGGACCAGATGGCGAAGCTGCCTGCAGGTTGCTTGCAAAGCCTTGCGGCTGTCGGAGTTTGTAAAATGAAGAAGATGTGGTACTTCGAAAATTGTGTCAAGCAGGTTCATTGGCGCTGTCCTGGGAACGGCCTTCTTCTTTCTGTAAAGAAGCATTACAGGCTGATGTATCTCATAGCACAAGCTTTAGGAAGTCTTGCTAAGACGCTATTGCTGATCGGCTTCAAGTGATCGGTGCCGCCGTGAGCTTAGTGTAAGCTAGTAGTTCACCTGAGGTTCTATGAATTACGGCGCCAAAGCTTGCAGCTGCAGACAGCACGACAGCGATCCTGCTGGCAATCCTCTAAGCGAATTTCTCTTCACGTTGAGCACAGGTTGCATTCACAGTCGCAATAGCTCTAGGGCAGCACTCGAGGCACAGATTTGGAACAGAGGGATCCTGCACCTGTTTAATACTGCATACGAAGGCCAGCACAGTAGGGCTTTCAGATCGTCAGTCCTGGTTGTGCGTCAAAACTGATCAAAGCGTTTATGCTTATCGAGCTTTGCGCTGTGCGTCGCACTGCGTGCACTCGCGCTGCGCAAAGTGGAATCTGGACAGTTAGTGTAGCATTGCCATCAGACTTCACCTCAGCCATGGAGGATGTTTGCGTTTGTACACAGCTTCTCATGCTGCAATGCAACAGCGCAAGCACTATCATCTGAAAACAACCCTCAGAGTCTTGTTCCTTCATATCCTTTGCCGTTTCTGAAAACCTGTGCTTCCAGGCTTTGTTGTTTGCTGTTCGGTGTGGAGTAGCTTTTGATCAGCAATTTCTTGTATCTGCTTCAGATGAAAATCTCTTGTACGATGGTACCACAAATTCTATACAGTCTACTGGGCAAAAAATTCATTCCCTTGTAAAAAAGGGCACCCATGTTTGTTCCCACCATGTTTGACTGTAAACGGATTCTGTCAATCCGATCAGGAATAGTGTCCTGCAGGTGTTGAACACAGATGCAGAGGGCAGCCTGACAATGGCAGATGCTCTGGTCTGTGCTGAGAAGAACTGTGTGGCACGTTCAGCCCCAACCAGCAGCTTGTTTCCCATCTCAAGCAAGCAGGCTCCAAATCAGGTGACAGTCCCTGTTGCACTGATGCTGAAGTGCATTGTTTGCGTAATACGGTCGTGTGAATTGAAGGTTGCGTTGTGCACGAACACAATGCTAAATTCAGCATGATTCCTTCTCTGCAAGAGTCAGTCCTAAAACTTAAAACCTGGAATACAGGATTAGAGTGACTATCTAAGCCCCTCGAGCATCCCTGTTGCAAATCTGGGTGCAAATCTGTGTACAAGCAGACTTCCTGCTTTTGACTTGATAAAGTGCTTGAATGCTTTCTGTGAATTATGTCTATGCATCAGTGCAATGTGGACGGCACTGTGCATGTGCACTTGAGGATGACTCCTGGGAAAATTGCAAAAGCCCCATTGCAGACATGACTGAACATTGGGGGCCAATTTGGAGGGGCTATCACGGCTGCCCGCTTTCCCAAAGAGTACTTCGACTTTGAAAAGGTGCAGGCTGGGATCTTCCTACTTCTTCATCACACTTTACATCATCTGTCAAACTTTCATCAGTTGATATGGTGCATTCAAGTGCATTGCAGTTTTGCGCCCCAAATGCTTTTGCTTGAGTCGTGTGCATTCATGAGTCATGCTGTGGCTGGCAATACAGTGTTAGACTCAAAAGTCAATGTCATGAGTGCTCTATGTGACTGCAGGAGAACCCTTTAGTGTCATACATTGTCACAGCGTGCGTAGTCACACCTGTCCTATGTCTTCACTGTGGGTTCCAAGCTTTTTTGCACGCTGCAGATTCCCTGGGCTCATCATGAGAAACCAGAAAAGACTACGCCTTTCGGCGTCAATTTATTGAGAAGCCCAGTATTATACCGGGCTGCCCAGTTGGGCTCATCATGACACCGCAGGTGCAACCTGGGACCATAAAGCGCATCATGCAACAGGCTTTGGTGCTCAGACTATGGCAGAATGGGCTATATATCAATCAAGGGCAATCAAAAGGGTGTAAGTAACGTTAACCAGGCGTTTGCTGCAACAGCTGTGCCAAGGAACGCCTATGAGTGCACTACTAGGGGTTTCTTTCCACTCTCTCAATCCTCTCAGCTGGCATGGGTTCTGATGCAGCAGCTGTCCGACGGTCGAACTCATATATGGAGAAAATTGAGGTTATATCTGTGCACATAGACGTCTCAATTTCCGTGATGGGTCAGATAATATGCCAGAGTTGCTCTTCAGTACACAGGACTGGCCAATTGGCAAATAACATCTGATGCTGCGCTATAGACTATACTATTCACAAGGTATGCAGTGTCACGGGAATCGGATTTCGTCGCAATGGCTCAAATTCAGCACCCTCAGCATAGGCCACTGCTTCAACAGCCAGGCAGGAGGTGTGACAATATGCCAACCGTTCTTGAGAGGCAGCTCATGTCCACTGCTCAACCTGACCACTGGCCCTGGACCTAGGTCGTTGCAAGAAAGGTCCAGTTCCGTCAGCAAAGGCCACGGAGCTTCCACAAGCAGATCAAGAGCATCAACATGAATGTCGTTGCTACTCAAACCCAATGTTTGAAGATGCGGCCAGTGTGCCTGAACAAGGTAAGAGACAGCAGTGACATCAATGTAACACCATTTCAAGTGTAAGACTTCAAGCTGTGACCAGACGCTGCCAGCCAAATATCTTATAGCATCATCAGACATTGAATTTACTGTGAGATCTAATTCCCGCAGATCTGACCACTGAGCCTGACAAATTGTCTGCATAGCCTCTGGGTCGAGACGACAGTTCGCCAGGCTCAAGCTTTACAGGTGACGCCACTCACATTGCGCCATGCTTTGGAATGCTTGATGTTGTGCTTGCCTTGTGGCATAAATTTCACATTTTAAGAAAGCACCCTGCAAGTTGAGACTCCCAAGCAGTGGCCACCTTGCATTTTTGAGCTGTCCGCAAAAACTGATATTGATGCAGTTGCTGCTGAGATCCAAGTGGGTCAAGTTGGGCCACTTGCCTTTGACAAGCTCAGCCCAGCATGCAGAATTTGCCATGATGTTCTCTGATAGATCCAGTGACGATAAGCATGCCAGAGTGGCGTGTTGTAGGTGCTCCATCATCTTAGTGCGCATGCCAACACAATGAAGCTCCAAAGTTGCCAACGCTGGCCATCTGCCATGGCTGAAATGCTCCATTCCGCAAACCCCAAGTAGATTGTTGGAAAGAACCAGGACTTTCAGCAAGGGCCAATCCCCCTGACTTAGCACTGCGATGGCGTTTGTGCTCATGTTAGCATGCCTAAAGTTCATTGCCTCCAAATGCGTCCATGTACCAGAGGAAAGCAATCTGGCATCTGCCTCTGAACTTTGTCGTTGCGTGCCAAAACTGACCACTGAGGCACTGGTGTGGACCAGATGACGAAGCTGTCTGCAGGTGGCTTGCAGAGCCTTGCGGCTGTCAGAGTCTGTGACCTGAAGAAGTTGTGGTACTTCGTAAATTATGTCAAGCAGGTTCATTGTGGCGCTGTTCTGGGAATGGGCTTTTCACCCTGTAAAGAAGCGTTGCAGGCTGGTACATCTCATGGCATAAGCTTTAGGAAGTCTTGCTAACACGCTATTGCCCGTGGGTTTCAAGTGATCTCAGCGTATTGCACGCTAGCAGTCACACCTGAGGTTCTACAATTTACGGCGCCAAAGCCTGCAGCTGCGGACAGCCCGATGGCAATTCTGCTAGCGCTTCTTTTCACTGTGTGACCCTCAGCACAGGTTGCATGCCAAATTTGTGCTGTGCTACCGACAAGTGCGAAGTAATCGACCGGCGGTATGTTTGTGTACTATCGCAAAAGCTCTTGGGCAGCACTCGAGACACAGACGATAAACACAGGAATCCTGCTCCTGTCTAACGCTGCATGTAACGGCCAACACAGTATGGCCAGGCTATATGGCTTAGCGCTTGCGCTGTGCGTGCAGCACGCAAAGCGTGGAATCTGGTTTGCTGACAGCAGCCCTGGCAGATCAGCTGACACTCAGTGTGTAGGTGCGACGACATTGCCAGCGTGACGACACAGTCGATCACACTCAGAGACTCTTGCCGACTGCAGCAGCAGGCCGACATAACGCCTGAACCTCCACATCACCGCAACGACAGGTCCGTGCTACTAGTCGAGATCTGTTGTGAGCAGCGCAATGCACACGCCCTGCTGTGAACCTGGTCGACATGGTGGCTTGCGGAAGTTGTCCGACCTCGATGTCTGCTCTGCTCACATGCAAGTTGCAGGAAGGGAGGTCGTAAAGCTCTCGAAATGAAGTGTGTGATACACTCCTTACAGGTGTCGACACAACGAAACCAGAAACGCAAACCATACAAACCCAGTAATTCCAATTCACAGCAATGAGCTTCCGTTCAATTGGTGGAAATGAGTGGCGCGACATGGGCACTACCGGACAAGGTCGATCCGGGCCCGCAGAGACAAAAGGTTTCCCTACCATGCACAGCGGCTCAATGTATGGCAAAGTAGAACACGAGTCTGGCTACGGACGTCGCAGTGGCTTTGGGGTAGGGCTGCAACATCAGTCGGAGATGGATCCGTGATATGCTTGTTTCTTTGCAATTATTACCAGTCCGCACTCCGTTCCGACAGACTGTTCTGTGTTCGGTAGGGATCTGGCATGGGTCACATTGGCGGTGGCGGTATTGATGGCTACTCTCAGCAAGCAGCTACTCGCCGTCCTGTAAAACAGAGGGCATCCAGCACCCAAGATCCAGACATCAACATCAGCCCTCTCATGAAGAGGAGTGACTCCTTCAGCTCTTTCACAAGGCAGCAGACAGGCTCCAGCAAAGCAAATCTGGGAGCCAAGTCTGGCAGCAGCAACATTGTGTGCAAAAGGGAGGCATTTTATGTTGTCGAGGTAATCAACCATGTCTGCTCTGTCAATGTGCTTAGTCAGTACCACCTTAGAACCAAATACAGCGGCAAACCCTTGCTCATGTGGGGAAATGGAGCGGCTAACTTAGGCGCATCAAACGTTGCCAGCATTGCAGCTGTATGTATGTGGCAATGTAATCTCAAATACAGGTCTGCAAGTACGTGTGTAAAGCTTTACACTCCATGAGGTTTGCACAATATTGTGTGACCTGCTACATTGCTTGGGACGATTTTTGGTAAATCATTTTTGACCTCAGTTTTGCTTGTTCCTGCAGGACCGGCCGATCATCATTGCCAGAACCCAGTTCATCCGAGAGCACCGCCTGTATGAAGTGGTAAGCCATATTCCCCTATGGCATTGTGGCAAAGACATTGCATCATCTCAAGCATCTTTGTACCTGTGGGCCGTTACAGAAGTTGACTTTATGCATGCTGTTACTGGGCACTACCTGGCAAGTCATGTGTTACATCAGCCAATGCCATGTACTTGTTTGTGGGTATAGCAGTGAGTGCTTGTTGCACAAGGTTGCTCTCTGGTCATCGTCATGTGTCACATTGCTTTGCTCTTCTGCAGGAGTTTGTCAAGGAGACGTACTTCAACAGCGAGAGGGAGCTCATATCAGACCAGCCAGAGGAGATTGTTGAGCAGAAGGAGAGAATTGTATCAGTCACACCCAAGGACCCATGTGGCTGTGTTACAGGCAATGAGTATGGCATTCAAGGCTTTTCAGGCCTGCCCAGATCTCGCCTAGGCAGCGGACGTCAGGAAATGTTCTAACAGCCTAATCTGCCAGAAAGTTAGATGTAGAGCTGCAATGGGTGGAGATTGGAGGGCAGACGAGACAAGCTACCTGCAGTTGTGTTATGTGACTTAACTATTCTGCTATAAGGATGTTCAACAAGCTGACAATGACATAGCATGACTGGATGACATTCGGCATAAACACCATTTTTGCAGTGATTTGACATCGCAATGCAGTGACTCCCTCGTGAGTCATCAATCAAGTGAGGCTTGAAAATCGGATATTGTACCCCTTCTGCTGAGTCAGTTATTAAAATGAGCACCAATAACACACAAAAAAACTTTTACGCCTGTCGGCGTTCCCGGGTGCAAGCCCGGAGCAACCCTGGTACCGGAGACCAGGGTGGCCGCTGCACAACATGTATATAGTTTCCAGGCAGAGCCTGTACCTACTTGACCCG
>JAABUP010001892.1_pt1 | contig 42557 bp, 43 predicted proteins | sample 5559201 | NCBI WGS metagenome assembly JAABUP01 (sample SAMN10711887, study PRJNA513373) | rock metagenome | isolation source: Antarctica rocks | place: Antarctica
AATTTGCCATGGACAGGTCTGATCAGGAATTGCCCCTCATTCGATAGCGTGATCGTGCCCAGAGTTCTGGCGAGACGGTCTTCGAGACTCCAGGAGCCAGCCCCGGCCGATGTGACGACGGTATCCATGACCCCAGCCCTCCAAGAGGCTCCGATCCTATGGAACCACACTTGCGGCCCTGTGGCGACGACGCAGGGCGTGCACCCGATGGAGCGATTGATGACGTTCCTCTCCAAGTCGCGAAACCGCTGCTCGCCGTATCGGCCGAAGATTTCCGAGATCGTCAGATCGGTCTCGACTTCCACTTCGTGATCGCTGTCGATGAACGCGATATCGAGATGGCGAGCCAGCACCCGGCCGCTTGATGTTTTCCGACACCCATCATCCCGACGAGGAAGATCGCGCGGCGACCAAGCTGCCGGAGCAGGTGTATGCGCAGGTCCGGATCGCAACGGCTCTCGCATCCGTCCGATGGGAGGCGCGGCGGCACGTCGGACCTACTCGGCCGCCGGGACTGCGACGGCGAGGTCGAACAGGCGGTCTACGCCTCCGGCATCGGCGTCGAAGCCGTCAATCGCCTCCACCATGCTCCGCGCGCGTTCGAAACCGGTCACACGGTCCGAACAAATAATGCAGCGGAAGAACTTGTCGACGATCTCCTCTCGCGTCATCGGGTCGCTCGGGTTGCCCTTGGGCCTGTCGACGAACCCCTCCTCGCGCCGGCCGTCCCTAGTGATGAGGCTCAAGGCGATCCGGCCGTGCGTGCCGAGCTCGGCAATCTCACAGCGCGGGTCGACGCGCGGGACGACCAGCTCGCTCAGGGCCAGCACATTCGGCCGCGACAGGGCGCGCGCGTCGTAGTCGTCAATGGACACGTCGCCGCCTACAAGCGCTGCCGCCACCGTATAGGCCATGCCGAAGCGCGCCTCGATGGGCGTGGATGGGCGCCACTTCCGATCGGGCGGGGCGCAAACGAGATCAAAGATTTGTCGGTTCATGCTAATCTCAACGCGCGCGATGTCCTCTGGGTAAAATCCGGCGCGCCGGCTCAGCTCCAGGGCGAGGCATGCGGCCGAAATGTTGGGCCTGCAGGTCGGATAGGGTTTGTAGGCGATGTCGCTGTCGCCCGCGAAAGTCGTCCCCAGTCCGGCCAACATGTCCTCAACCTTCGAGCCCGGCTCGAAAGCGGAGAACAGGCCGTAGCGCCCCGTGAGGAAAGCATGCGCCCCGTCGAAGCCCTCGGCCGCTAGGAGCACCGCCCGCACGGCGTTGGCCGCCACGAGGCCCTGCTGGTAGGAGACCGTGGGAGCGCCCTCCACCATGCATTGCGCTTCGCCCAGCGCCGACGTATAGGCGATGCCCATCGCGGCCAGGATGCCGTTCCGGTCGAGGCCGAACAGCCTCGCCGCCGCCGCCGCCCCGCCGATGACCTTGCTGAGGTCGTAACGCCCGCTCTCCAGTAGCGTTTCCCGCCGGACTCGCGCGAGCCGTGTGCATAAGTCCTGGCCGATCGCCATAGCGGCGAGAAGGTCGCGTCCGTCGACCTCTCCTCGCTTCAGCCCTGCCACCGCGGCCAGCGGAGCGAACACCGCTACGCTGGGATGGATCCCGAGCGGATCCACGACATCGTCGAAGTCGAGGACGCGCGACGCGGCGCCGTTCAGCAGGGCGGCGGACGGCGGCGGCAGGCGCAACAACGTCCCGAGGACGGAACAGTCCGGAGACCCGCCCCAGCGCCCGACGACTCGCTGAAGGAGGCGGATCTCTGGCCTGCTCTGTCCCGCCAGGGTCACCCCGAGGATGTCGATCAGGGATGAGCGGGCCGTCTCGATGGCGCCCTGCGAAATCTCGTCAAAGCGTATTTCATGCGCGTAGCTGGCGAGGCGAAGCTCGATGGTCATGTGGGCTCTCCTTTCTTCGTGTCGTGTCGCGTGTCCGTCGGCGGAACCGCGAAACGCACGAGGCGCTGCCCGCCCTCGACGCTCTGCCCCGCCTTCACCAACACCTCCGCCGCTACCCCGGCCCGCGGTGCATCGAGCGTCGTGAGAACCTTCATCGATTCGAGCCGAATCAGCGGCTGGCCCGGAGAAACATCGTCGCCGGCCGCCACCAGCACCTCGGCGACGAGGCTCTGCGACGGAGCGAACAGCCATTCCGCGTCGCGTCCTGCCCGCCCGGCGTCCATCGCCGCCCGCGTGCGGAGGCCGGCCTCGACGCGAGCGTGGTAGCCGTCGAGACCCACGCCGACGCCGCCGTCCGCGTCCCGGCTCCGGTTGAGGACGACGTCCCGTTCCCGTCCGCCGATGCGGAAGCGGAAGCGCTCCGACACGTCGTCGAACTCGTGGATGATCACCTCGACGGCGATCGGCTCCCCCCCGTTCCAGCGGATCTCGTACCAGCCCTCCCGCTCGCACCGGACCGCGAGGGTCCAGTCCTCGATCGACCCCGTGGAGTGGCGCGTTCTCCCGCGGATGCGCTCACCAGCCATGGGCTCCGACCTCCCCGTTGGCGGCGCGCCAGCCCGACTGCGTTCTCCCGCCCGGAGCGGAGGCGGGGGCCTCCGTCGGCCTCGCGCGCGTCGACAGCGCAGCCGCGACCGCCATGTCGCGGTGCGACGTCGCGCATTCATCCTCCGCGACGGCGAAGCGCCCCGCGATCGACAAGTCGTATCCGCCGTCGCGGAAGGCCGGGTGGTGGAGGAGCCAGCGGTGGAAGGGCAGGTTGGTGGGAAAGCCGGCCACGACCAGCTCCGACAAAGCCACGGCGGATCGCCCCAACGCCTGCTCCCGATCGCGCCCCCACACCACGACCTTCATGCACAGGCTGTCGTAGCGCGCCGGCTGCACGGTGCCGGCTGCGATGCCGGCATCGACCCTGATGCCCGGGCCGTCCGGCACGCGGCAGGCTGTCACGGTGCCGCCGCCCGGCATGAAATCGAGCCGCGGGTCCTCGGCACAGATGCGGAACTCGATCGCATGTCCGAACGTCACCGGGGTCGCGCGATCCCCGCGCAGGGGTTCGCCGCAGGCGACGCGCAACATCTCTTCCACGATGTCCACGCCCGTCACGGCTTCGGTTGCGGGATGCTCGACCTGAATGCGGGCGTTCATCTCGATAAAGTGGAAGGCGCCGCCCTCGTCGACCAGAAACTCGGCGGTGCCGGCGCTGTCGTAGCCGACCTCTGCCGCGAAGCGGATGGCGGCGTCGAGGATGGCGGCGCGCAGATCCGGCTCCAAGGCTGGACACGGCGCCTCCTCGACGACTTTTTGCCGCCGCCGCTGCACGCTGCAGCCGCGGTCGCCCAATGCCGCGACGGCGCCCGCCCGGTCGCCGAGTAGCTGCACTTCGACGTGGCGGATCCGTTCGCCAAGGAAGCGCTCCACGTAGAGGTCCGAGCGCCCGAACGCCGCTTCCGCCTCGCGGGCGACCTCGGCCCAGGCCCGCGCGATGCCGTACTGCGCGGGCACGAGGCGAATGCCACGCCCGCCGCCGCCGAGCGCCGCCTTGATCAGCACCGGATAGCCGATCCGATCCGCGATTGCGGCGGCCTCCCTGGCATCGTGCGCTGTTCCGCCGGGTACGACCGGCACGCCCGCCCGCTCCGCCGCGGCCCGTGCAACGACCTTGTCGCCTGTCAGGCGGATCGCGGCCGGCCTCGGTCCAACGAAGATTAAGCCCGCCGCGTCGCAGGCCTCCGCAAAATCCGCGTTTTCGGCGAGCGGCCCATAGCCCGGTGCCACGGCGTCGGCGCCGATCCGCCGCGCCTCGCCGAGCAGGATCTCGGGCGACGCATAGGGATTGGCGGCGCAGCTGACGCGGATGTCGGCCGCCAGCACGAAGGGCGCACGCGCTTCCTCCGCGCCGTGGAGCACGGCGGTGCGGATGCCGAGGCGACGCGCCGTGCGGATGAACCGCAGCGCGATCTCGCCGCGGCAGGCCAGGAGCAGCGTCGCGATCACCGGCTCCCTCCCGCAGCCGCCGCTTCGGCGTCCCGCAGGCCGCGGCCCAGAACCGTGTGGGCGCGCGTGAACTCCCCGGCGCTCACCGCCCCGGCGACCGAAACTTCACCGGCCAAGGTCACGGCCGCTACGATCTCGGCGAGCTTGCGCGCATCGTCGCTGCATCCGAGTATCTCCAGGCATTCGCGCTGGGCGGGCAGCTTGGTGCCGCCCCCTAAGGTGCCGACGATCAGGTTGGGGAGAGTGACGCTGGCGTGCAGCGCGCCCTCGGCATCGACGTCGAAGGCTGTGCAGGCGTTGCGGAACGACACTGTCACGAAGGCAGGGTCCTGGCCGCAAGCGATGAACAGGGCCGCCAAAGCATTGGCCACGTGGATGTTGGGCGCGGTCGCTCCGCGCTGGGCCAGAACGGCGTTGCAGGCATCGAGGAAGCGGCGCATACGCACCGGCGTCGACCTGAACATGGTCCGCACGAGGTCGGCCGGCAGAACGGCGCTGGCGCTCACGTAGCGGCCCTTGCTTTCGTCGGGCACGAAGCGCTTGTCGCCGCCAAGCGTGTTGAAATAGTCCACCGCGAGTCCTCCGCTGTGCTCCCGGATGAACGCGCAGGCGGCCTCGTTGCCCTTGGTGGCCATGTTCAGCCCCATCGCGTTGCCGGTTGCGTAGCGGAACGCGAGCCCCACGACATCGCCCTGGTATAGCGGTGTCAGCTCCAAGAGGCGGGCGTGGCGGCTCGTGGCGTTCGCAGCGGCCGCGATCTCTCCCGAATAGCTGCGGAGCCAGGCGTCGAATGGCGCTGCATCGGCCTCGGACCGCAGGATGATGGCCGAGACCTTGGTCAGGGCGTCGCCGCGGAAGCGGTACACGTCGGCGGCGCCTTCGCCGGTCCAGGCGTTGGCCGGGCACAGTACCCTGCAGCCGCCCGCCTCGGTGATGGCCCGCATGCCGCGGGAGAAGGAGGCGACGAGCGCCCCCTCGGTGGTGGCGAGGGGTACCACGAAGCTGCCCCGCGCTCGGTCGCCGTTGATCAGCAGCGGGCCGGCGAGCCCGACCGGGATGCCCACGGTGCCGACGGGGTTCTCGACGACCCCCGCCAGGGCGGCGTTCGGCGTCGCGGCTTCCCCGTACAGGAAGGGATAGCGCCGTCCCAGGCGCGCGGCGAGCCAGTCGCGCCGGAGCGCGATGGCCCGGTCCGAGAAGTCGTCGTCGGGATCGCGGGGGATCTTCATGGCGATGCTCCGATCAAAGCTGGATGTTGGAGTGCTTGCGGCGCGGCGGCCCGGCGATCTTGTCCCTGAGGATCGACAGCGAGGCTATGAGCGTGTTCCGGACGTCCTCGTGGGCCACAATCCCCTCGATGTAGCCGCGGCGCGCCGAATAGGCCGCGCTCGCGTGGGCGGCGCGATAGTCCTCGGCGAGCTCCAGCTTGCGGGCCTCGGGGACCTCGGCCTCCGCGACCTGCCGGCGGAAGATCACGTCGACGGCGGCGCCCGGCCCCATGATGGCGATCTCGGCCTCCGGCAGGGCGTAGATGAGGTCGGTCGCCCAGCGGTTGGCGAGCGTGGGGTGCGCGCCGCCGTAGGCCTTGCGCAGCACCACCGCCAATTTGGGGACGGTTGCCTCGCAATAGGCGTGCATCAGCTTGGCGCCGGACACGATGATCCCGCCGGTCTCCTGCTGGAGGCCGGGCAAGTAGCCCGGCACGTCGAGCAGGGTCACGATCGGCAGGCCGAAGGCGTCGCAGAACCGAATGAAGCGGGCGGCCTTCTCGGACGAGTCCACGTCGAGGCATCCCGCCAGTCGGCTCGGTTGATTGGCCACGATCCCGGCGGACCGGCCGCCGAGCCGGCAAAAGCCCGTCACGATGTTGGGCGCGAAGGCGCGGGCGACCTCCAGGAACTGCCCCCCGTCGGCGAGTTCGGCAATCACATCGAGGACGTTGTAGGGCACGGACGGCGCCGTGGGGATGAGGTCGCGCAGGCGGGGCACGGGGCGCGGGCCCGCGTCGCCGGGAGGCCCCGGCGGCACCTCGACGGCGTTGTTCTGCGGCAGGAAGCTCAGGAGGTCGCGCGCGAGTTCGAGCGCGTCTTCGACGCTCGGGACCACGAAATGCGCCAGGCCGGTCCGGGCGGTGTGCAGGGCGGCGCCGCCGATCTGCTCCTTGGTGACCTCCTCTCCGGTAGCCTTGCGGATCACGGCCGGCCCGGTCAGGAACAGGGTGGAGGCGTTCTCCACCATGACGATGAAGTCGGTCAGCGCGGGCGTGTAGGCGGCGCCGCCCGCGCAGTCCCCCAGGATCAGCGAGATCTGGGGGACGACGCCGGACGCCTTCACGGTCTTGAAGAAGACGTCCCCGAACTGCACGCCGGCGTCAACGCCCTCGTGGATCCGGATGCCCGAGGAGTGGTTGAGCGCCAGCACCGGGACCCCAACCTTCAAGGCCAGGTCTAGGACCTTGGCGATTTTCAAGGCGTGCATGCGGCTGGAGCTGCCGCCCAGGAACGATGGGTCATGTGCGTAGAGGACGACGGGCCGACCCTCGACCCGGGCGTGGCCGACCACGAGGCCGTCGCCCGGCACGGTGCGGCGTTCGGCGCCGAAATGGCGGCAGTCGTGTTCGACGAGGGCGTCGATCTCTACGAAGGTCCCGGGGTCGACAAACGCCTCTACGAGATGCCGGACGCCGACAGGGGTTGCGGGGGCGTTCATGCGCAGACCTCGGCGTCGACGTCCTTCGGCGCTTCGGTGTCCTGCCGGCCGTCGGGCTTGGGGGCGCCCGTCCCGGCGGCCTCGATCGCGTCCAGCCTGGCGATCAGGGCCGAACGCTGCTCCATCGCCCGGACGATCGACCGCGCCTTGACGTGGCCGAAGCCCCGTATCGCGTCGGGCAGCGCCGCCAAGCGCGTGCACACGTCGAGGCGGCGCAGGTCGAGCGTCGGCACGACGCGGTCGAGGAAGGCTTCGTAGTCGGCCAGCAGCCCGCGCTCGACCCGCCGCTCCCGCTGCCAGCCGAAGGGATCGAGGCGCGTCCCGCGCAGGCGGCGACCGGCCGCCAAGACGCGCAGGACGGGAAGCGCCCAGTCCCCGAAGGCGACCTTGCCGCGTTCGTCCGTGCGCGGGTCGCGCCGCGCCAGCAGCGGGGGGCTCATGTGGAAGCGGAGCCGCAGGTCGCCGCCGGGATAGTCCCGCTTCAACCCGGCCAGGAACGCCGGATCGGACTGGAGGCGCGCCACCTCGTACTCGTCCTTGCAGGCCATGAGCTTGAAGAGGTTCCGCGCCACCGCTTCGGCGAACCGCGCGTCGCCGAGCGCCGCGCCCGCTGCCGCGGCGGCGGCCACCCTGTCCGCGTAGCGCCGCGCATAGGCGGCGTTCTGGTAGGCCGTCAGGAAGGCCGAGCGATGGGCCACGAGGGCGTCAACCCCGACGACGGGGGGGCATCGACGGCCTGGAGCCGGCGGGACACCCAGTCGGGATCTGCCGCGCTGACCCGGCCCCAGGCGAACGCCTCGCGGGCTCGGCCCGCGGCGGTGCCGAACGAGGCCAGCGCCTCCGTCAGCGCGCTGAGCGTTACCGGCAGCACCCCGAGCTGCCAGGCGCGGCCCAGCAGGACGAGGTTGGTCTGCTCGCCGTCGCCGACCAGCGCCGTGGCGATCCGGGCGGCGTCGAAGCCGTCGTAGCGGCGGTTGAGGAGGCGCAGCCTGCGCTCCATGGCGTCGGCCGGGAGACGAGCGTCCGGGTCCCGGAGCATGCCGCCGAGCTGGTTCTCGTGCGTGTTGGCTAGGCAGAGCGTTCGCGCGGCCGACATGACGTCCCGCGCGCCGGCGCCGACCGCGACGACGAGGTCGCCCGCCAGGACGACGTCGGCTTGGCCGCGGTCGATGCGGGCTTGGTGAAGTATGTCGAGATCCCGGCCCAGCCGGATGTGGCTGAGGACCTCTCCACCCTTCTGAGCGAAGCCCGTGAAGTTCAGCGTCCGCACCGCGGCCCCGTCCCGCACCGCGGCATGGGCCAGAACGCCGGCGAGGCTCACCACGCCGGTACCGCCGATGCCGGCCACCAGGATCTCCCAGGGGGTCGCGCCGAGTTCGGCGCCCGGGAAGGGCAGCCGCGCCGCGCGAGCTTCGACGCCGTCGTCCCCCGCCGCGATGGCCCGGCGGCCCTCGCGGGGGACCGCGCCTTCGAGCGTGACGAAGCTCGGGCAGAACCCCTTGAGACAGGACAGGTCGGTGTTGCAGGCAGCCTGATCGATGGCCCGTTTGCGCCCGAGCGGCGTTTCGACGGGCACGACGGCGAGGCAGTTCGAGGCCTGCTGGCAGTCGCCGCAGCCTTCGCAGACCTCCTGGTTGATCACTACCCGCGTCGGTGGCGCCGCGGCCTTGTCCCGCTTGCGCCGCCTCCGCCGCTCGATCGCGCAGACCTGGTCGTAGATCAGCACCGTCACGCCCGGCACGGTTCTGAGACGGCTCTGTACGTCGTTCAGCCGGTCCCGATGGTAAAGGGCCACGGAGGGCGGCAGCGCCGCCCCGGCCGCCGCGAAGCGGCCCGGATCGGCCGCCACCACGACAACCTCGGCTGCGCCTTCGGCGAGCGCTAGGGCGGCGGCCTTGGCGACCGTCAGTTGCCCGTCCACCGGCTGGCCGCCCGTCATGGCGACGGCGTCGTTGAACAGCAGCTTGAAGGTGATGTCGCTGCGCGCCGCCACGGCCTGGCGGATCGCCAGGTGGCCGGAATGGAAATACGTGCCGTCGCCGATGTTCTGGAATATATGGCGCGTCGCGGTGAAGGGGGCCTGCCCGACCCAGTCGACGCCTTCCCCGCCCATCTGGACGGACCCTTCGGTGCTGCGGTCCATCCAGGCCGCCATCACATGGCAGCCGATCCCGGGCTGCGCTCGGCTGCCTTCGGGCACGCGCGTGGAGGTGCTGTGGGGACAGCCCGGGCAGAAGTAGGGCGTGCGCCGCGGCAGGGCGGGGTCGCGCTCCGGCGTCTCGCCCGCCCAAACCTCCGGCACGCGGCAGGCGAGTCCAAAGCGGGACAGCCAGTCCGCCAGCGGGGCCGCGATCCGGGACGGACGCAGCTCGACGTCGGACGGCAGCAGGCTTCGCCCCGAACTGTCACGTTTCCCCGTCAGCGTGGGGCGCCGCCCGGCCTCGGCCCCGTAGAGTTCGCGGCACAGCAGCGTTTCCACCACCGGCGCCTTCTCCTCGACCACAAGGACATGTTCGACGCCGGCCGCCAGGGCGAGGGCGAGCGGCGACAGCGGATGGACCAGGCGAAGCTGGAGCACGGCGACGCCGCTGTCTGCCAAGCCCGCCGCGTTGAGCCCGCCGACCCGTAGGGCCTCCATGAGGTCGCTGTGAGCCTTGCCAACCGTTACGATCAGCCCGCGCGGCGTCGCCGTGGCGACAACGAGGCGATCGATCGGATTGGCGCGGGCGAAAGCGGTCGCGGCGTCGAGCTTGAACTGGAGGCGCCGCTCGGCCTGCGGGCCCGGCAGATCGGGCCAGCGCCAGTGGAGGCCGTCCGGGCCGCGGTCCACCTCGGGGGCGCACAGGGCCGGCCGCCGCGACGGCTCCGCAACGGTGGCGCTGCTTTCTACGGTCTCGCTGATCGCCTTGAAGCCGACCCAGGCCCCGCTGATGCGGGACAGGGCCCACCCCCACAGCCCCACCTCCTCGTATTCGTCGACGCTGCCGGGGTGGAGAACTGGCATGCTCCAGGCCATCATGGCGAGGTCGGATTGGTGCGACATGGACGATGACACGCACCCGTGGTCGTCGCCCGCCACCACGAGGACGCCGCCGTGAGGCGACGACCCGTAGGCGTTTCCGTGCTTCAGGGCGTCGCCGGATCGGTCCACCCCCGGCCCTTTGCCGTACCAGAGGCTGAAGACACCGCCGACGCGCCGCTCGGCATCGGTCTCGACCTTCTGGCTGCCCAGCACCGCCGTGGCGGCGAGATCCTCGTTGATGGCCGGCCGGAACACGATGCCGGCCCGCTCTAGTTCCGGGCCGCGCTTCCACAGCGCCTGGTCGAAGCCCCCGAGGGGGGAGCCGCGATAGCCCGAAACGAAGCCACCCGTGTCGAGGCCTGCGGCCCTGTCGCTCGCGGCTTGTGCCAGCAGCATGCCCACGAGGGCATCGGTGCCGGAAACGAGGCCAGTCGGTCGATGGTCAGCCATGGATACCGTCCTGCAATCGCGTTTGATTCTTCGCGGGGCGCGCGGCGTCACCGTGCGCCCGGGCGGTCGGCCACCGGCACGGCGCGCGGCGGCGGAAGCGGCGACGCGTCGTCCCGTTCGATCGAGCCCGCCAGTTCGTCGGCGATGAGGAGCATCAGCTCCAGGGCCTGGGTCGGGTTGAGGCGGGGATCGCAGAGCGTGCGATAGCTTTCCGCCAGCCGCGCCTCGGTGATGCGTCCCATCCCGCCGACGCATTCGGTGACGTCCGCGCCGGTCAGCTCGAGATGGAGGCCGCCCCCGACCGTGCCCTCGCCGTCGTGGATGGAGAAGAAGGCGGCGGCTTCGCGGCGGATCGCGTCGAGGTCGCGCGTCTTGTAGCCGGCGCGCGTCACCGTGGTGTTGCCGTGCATCGGGTCGGTGACCCAGATGACGTTCCGGCCCTCGCGCTCGACCCGCCGGATGAGAGCGGGAAGCTTGTGGGCGAGGTGGTCGGCCCCCATCCGCACGATGAGCACGAGGCGGCCCGGCCTATTGCGGGGGTCGATCCGGTCGACGAGGGCCAGCAGGTCGTCCTCGCCCATCCCGGGCCCGCACTTGAGCCCGACGGGGTTGGAGATGCCCCGCACGTATTCGATGTGGGCGTCGTCGACGCCGCGCGTGCGCTCGCCGACCCAGACCATGTGGGCGGAGCCGTCGTACCATTCCCCCGTCTCCTCGTCCCTGGAGGTTAAGCCCTCCTCGTAGGGCAGCAGGAGCGCCTCGTGGCTCAGGTAGGTCTTGGAGGCGCCCGCCCCGGCGGAATGATAGGCGATCACCCCGCTGCTGGCCGCGAGCGTGGCCGCGCGCCGCACCTCGCGCAGGAGCCGCAGGAAGTCCGAACGGCCCGGCGCAGCGGCGAAGCGGTCCAGATTGCGCCGCAGCATGAGCCGCGCATCGCCGGCCCCAGCGTCCTGCATCCTGCACATTAGGTTCGCGGTCGCGGCGGACCGCGCATAGGCCTGCAGCATGCGGCGGGGATCCGGCGTGCGCTCCGCCCGGCAGGGCCCCGCGCCGTTGACGATGTCGCCCCGGTAGGTCCCGATCTCGACGCCGTCGACCGTTTCGAACGCCGCCGACCGGGGCTTCGCATATTGCCCAGCGATGCGGCCGATGTTGACGACCGGCTTGCCGGCCGCAAAGGCCAGGGCCAGCGAGGTCTGCAGGATGGCCTGCAGCGTCGCCGTGACGGCGTCGAGGGAATGGTCCGCGAAGGATTCGGCGCAATCGCCGGCCTGGAGCAGGAGGCGCCGGCCGGCTGCCACCTCGGCGAGTTCGTCCCGCAGGGACCGGATCTCGCCCGGGGTGACCAGGGGCGGGAGAGTCCTGAGTTCGGCCTCAATGGAGGCCAGCAGGGCGGGGTCGGGGTAGTCCACCGCCTGGCTGACGGGACGGCACCGCCAACTGGCGGGATTCCAGTTCTGGCGCTCTATCATGCTCAGGCTCTCTCGACGGCTGATGTCCGGTGGCGCGCCGTGAAGGCGGCCGCGCGGCCGATGCAGGCCGCGACGGCGGGATCGGACCGCTCCGTGAGCGCCTCTCGCCACGAGCGCAGGCTGTCCTCGAACACGTCGAGGTGTTCGAGCACGCGCGCGCCGTTCATCTTGAAGATGTCGCGCCACATCACGGGATCGGCCGATCCGGCCCGGATCAGGTCTTCGAGGCTGCGCCCGACGAACATGCCGCTCTGGGGGCCCTCCAGCCCGTGGCCGACCGTCTCCATCATTGCGTAGGCGACGAGGTGGGGCAGGTGCGACGTGAGGGCCACGATGGCGTCGTGGCGTTCGGGCGACGAGCGCCCCGGCACCGCCCCCAGAGCGCGCCAAAACCCTTCCACTCGCTCCACCACGGCATCCGGCGTGCCCTCGCGCGGCGTCAGGATGCAGCTGCGGCCGGCGAAAAGGTCCGCCCTGCCGGCGGAGGCGCCGCCGAAGGGGCCGCCCGCCATCGGGTGGACCGAGACATGGTGCACGCCTTCGGGTAGCAGGGGGCCGATGTCGCGGACCAGCCCCACCTTGACCGAGGCGACGTCAACCACCACCGTCGAGGGCTTGAGATGCTCGCGCAGCGCCTTCACCACCGGCAGCACGGCCGAGGGAGGGGTGCAGATGACGATCGTTTCCGCATCCGCGACGTCCGAAACAGCGCCGAAGACCGCCCCGCAGATGTCCAACGCGTCGACGCAGCTCCGCACCGCGGGGTCGATATCGCAGGCCGCGAGAGCGACATCCGGCCACGAGGCCCGCGCGGCCCGCAGCACCGACGAGCCGAGGAGGCCGATCCCGATAACCGCGATGCTCCGCGGCGGCGGGGGTGGGGCGAGGTCCGGGGCGCCGGGCCACGGCCGGGCTTGGTAGAGGGCGATCTGCTTGTCCATCTCGAGAATCCTGTCGATCGAATGCCGTGTCGGGGGAGTCCCACTCCGGGGCGCGGGATCGCCGGAGGGGCGGGGCTGCCGACGGTCAATCCATCGACGGCGGGTGGATCGCTACGCCGAGGCCGCCGTCCGGTTCCGCGGCGAGGCGCAACGCGTCCTCAACCACGTCGGAGCTTCCGACGTGGTTGGCGAGTAGCAGCACGAGTCGCGTGGTAAAGACGAGCGCCCTCCGCTCGTCCAGGGGCGCTTGGGCGGTGGCGAGGGCCGCGAACAGCGCGTCCCCAGCGATCGAGGAGGGGGTGGTGCTCAACGGCACGGAGAAGCCTCCGTGATCCGCGCGGTCGCGCGGTCGCGGGCTCGCATGACGGGGCCGACGTCTTCGCCGGATAGATGTGCCGCCAGATGCTTACCCGAGCTGGAAGTCGACCCGCCACACGTCGTCGGGCTGCTTGTGCAGCAGGACCGAGCGATCGGGGTGAAACGGGGCGTCGAACCAGAACCTGCGTTCCGCCGGCAGGGCTTCGGCGAGTCTGACGTCAGCGATGAGGAACCTGTCGCGGAAGACGCGCCCCACGAAGTGCAGGTCCAGCACCCGACGCACGGACGACCCTGCGCCGTCGCAGGCCACCAGCCAGTCGACCGCCATTCTGTAGCCGCCCTCCGCCGTCTCGACCCGGGCTTCGGCGCATCGCTGCGATTGGGACACGGACACCACCGCGTGACCCCAGCGGATGTCGACCGATCCCGTTCGCAGGCAGGCTTCGACGAGCCATTCCTCAACATAGTATTGTTGAAGGTTGAGGAAGGGCGGATGTTCGGACTCGGCATCCGCCACCATGGCTTTCTTGAACAGGAGCTTGTCGCGATGGTAGACGGCGCCGACGTCCCAGGCGACGCCCTTCTCCGCGATGAGATCACCGAGACCCAGGCGCGCCAGGATCTCGAGGCTCCGCCGAGCGAAGACGATGGCCCGGGACCCTGCCGCGATGGCACGACCCTTCTCCAAGATCGTGACCGGTATGCCGCGCCGGGCGAGATCGAGGGCGAGCGTCAAACCGACGAGGCCTGCCCCCACGACCGCGACCGGGTGGCGACCGTCCCATGAGGCCGTCGGAATGGGTGACGGCGTGAACTGCTTTCGCGTAACAATCACTGTCATTCCCCGAACGCCACTGTGGTGGAGGAACTTCCGGTTTGGACCGAGGTCGGTGCTTCGCCCGCGACCGTTAGATCGTCGCAACAGACGCCGCGACCTCTTCAGCGGATGCAATGGAGCCGCTGACGTCCGTCACCCTCACCCTCTCGGATGGACGACGGCGTGCGGTTCCCCTATTTTTGTGGTTCACGCATCAGCGCAGATGAACGATTGCATAGTGTTTCAGAAGTGTACACAGCGATTTGCGAGACACTGTTTGGAAAAATATTCAATACAGCGCCATGCCGCTTTTGGGTCATGGCCGAGTAACTACTCAGTGCGCCGGGAGACTGGCAAGGAACAGATGGTGAAAGTCCGTCACGATGAAGGAGTAGCGAACCGCATCGGCCCCGAGCCGTGCGTGGGCGTCCGTGAGGGCGTCGGCGAAGCGTCGGCAGGGGAGCGCACAGGCCAGCCATTGAGCCGCGAAAGTTACATATCCCGGGCGCCGACGGCGTTGAGTAGTCGGAAGGCGAAACGGACAGGCGCGTCATCGCAAGTGCCTGCCTGGCCCGGCGTGGTCCCAGACCCTGGCATGTGCGGACGTTCCTTGTACGGGAACCGGGAGATCTCCGGATCGGCCGATGGCCTCTGTGGTCAGTCGGTCCGCGGCGGGAAGGCGAGGAGCCGTAGCCGCCGATGAACGATCGGGAGAAGTCTGATCCCGGCATAGTAGCTGTGAAGCCGACGAACAAACCCGGGCAGCCGGGGGCGGAGCCGGTGGAGCCAAGGCCGGGAACCAAGGGGAACGCAAACCGGCAAAGCACGCTCCGGACCCAGGGCCGGGCTCGCGTGACACAGGCGCTGGGGCGCGTACGGCAAGCCGCGAGGCAGGGGAAGACGGAACGGTTCACCGCGCTTCTGCACCACGTCGACGTCGACATGCTCAGGGCGGCGTTCCTGGCGCTCAAGCGCCGGGCCGCCGCGGGCGTGGATGGCGTGACGTGGCAGGACTACGAGGTGGAGGTCGAGCTTCGGCTCGGGGACCTCCACGACCGGGTCCATGGGGGAAGCTACCGCCCGCAACCGTCCCGCCGGACGTACATCCCGAAGGCGGACGGACGGCAGCGCCCGCTGGCGATCGCTGCTCTGGAGGACAAGATCGTCCAGGGCGCCGTCGCCATGGTGCTGAGCGCCATCTACGAGGAAGACTTCCTCGGCTTCTCGTACGGGTTTCGGCCCGGGCGGGGATCGCACGATGCGCTCGACGCCCTGGCTGTGGCGATCGGCAGCCGCAAGGTGAACTACATCCTGGACGCTGACGTGGAAAACTTCTTCGGGGCGGTCGACCGAACATGGATGGTCCGCTTCCTGGAGCACCGCATCGGCGACAGGCGCATCATCCGCCTGATCCAGAAATGGATGAGGGCGGGGGTGCTGGAGGACGGGGTCATCACCGTCGACGACAGGGGGACGGGGCAGGGCTCGGTGATTTCGCCGCTCCTGGGCAACGTCTACCTGCACTACGTCTTCGACCTCTGGGCTGATCGCTGGCGACGGCGGGAAGCCCGGGGCGAGGTGATCGTGGTGCGCTATGCCGACGATCTGATCGTCGGTTTCGAGCGCGAAGACGACGCCCGCCGTTTCCAGCACGCGATGCAGGCGCGACTGGAGGGGTTCGCCCTGAAGCTCCATCCGGACAAGACCCGACTGATCGAGTTCGGCCGTCACGCGGCCGCAAGGCGATCGAGCCGGGGCTTGGGCAAACCGGAGACCTTCGACTTCCTCGGGTTCACGCACATCTGCGGACGGTCCCGCAAGGGCAGGTTCCTCCTCACGAGGATCACCCGGGCCGACCGCAGGCGTGCCAAGCTCAAGGAGATCGACCAGGAGCTTCGGCGGCGGATGCATCAGCCCATCCCGGTCCAGGGGGCGTGGCTGAGACAGGTCGTCACCGGCCACTTCGCCTACTACGCGGTTCCCACCAACAGCCGGGCGCTTTCGGCGTTTCGGCATTGGGTGAGCGATCTGTGGCGGCGCGCGCTTCGGCGGCGCAGCCAGAAGGACGCACTCACGTGGGCTCGCATGACGAAGCTGGTCGGCGATTGGCTCCCGTCACCGCGCATCCTCCATCCCTGGCCCAACGTCCGCTTCGCCGTCAAACACCCGAGGTAGGAGCCCAGTGCCCGAATCGGGCTCGCTGGGATCTGTCCGGGGGGCGCTCCGAAAGGAGCGTCCCTACCGGGAAGCCCCTCGCGCTGCGCGTGGTTAGGCGCCTCTTTCCGCAGAGATTGACGCGCGTCGGATCGCCTGAATCCATAGGTGGATGGACCGCGACGCGCTGCAGCAACTCTCCAAGGACGAACTGATCACGCTTGTGCTGGCGCAGGCGGGTGCCTTGGCGCGCTTCGCCGAACAGGTCGCGACGCTGACGGAGCGTATCTCCGTGTTGGAGGTCAAGCTCGGGCTTCCCCCCAAGACGCCCGACAACTCGTCTGTTCCGCCGATCCGCCCTCCGCCTGCAACTCCCTCGGCGTGACCCGCGTGCATCGCCACCGTGGCGCATGCCCGTGCTGCCGTCGCGCCTTCAGCGCACTGGTGCCCGAGGGTTTGGCCCCCGGCAGCCCCTTCGGTCCCGGGATCGTGGCGCTCGTGGTGCACCTGCACGTCACGCAGGCGATCGGCTTTGAGCGCCTGTCCCGGCTGATGTCCGAGGTGTTCGGCCTCATCATCAGCGAGGCGCCATCTCCAACATCCTGGCGCGGGCCGAGGCGCCCCTGACGCGGGCCGCCGATGCCATCGCCAACACCGTTTGGTCGAGCAAGGTCATAGCGTCGATGAAACGTCGGCGCGGGTCCCCGTCACGCCATGACGGACACCTGAGCAGTTACGTGGCCGAGCTACTCGACCACGATCCCATGCCGTCATCGCTTGGTTGCGACCTCCTCCGCGATCCGGTTGAGCACTGTGTAATTCAAGCCTGCCCAGAGTTCGCGCTGGCCATCGTCCATAATGTCGCTTTCGACGTTCATGGCGGACGAGGCGACATAGCTTTCGAGGTCGTTCATGTTCGCGAAGCTCATGAGCGTCACGCCGTCGATCAACGATGACTGCGGATGGAACAGGGGTTGCCCCGGCGAACGCGGTCCGATGTTATGGAGCTGCACGTAGCGCTTGACGTATCGGGCGGCGTCGGGACTAGCCATGATCCCGCCGGCCTGCAACAGCCAAAGCCTCTGAAATTCTTCCCGCTCCAGTCCCGCCCGCCGGACGTGGGTTTCCACGAGCGCGACGGCTTCGCCGCCCGTCCCACTCGGCTTCACGATATATTGCTTGGCGAGAATCGGCGCGATGTCCCGGAAAATCGTGAGATCCTCCGGCAGGATCTTGAAGCGCACGCGGGGTGTCCCGAGCACCAGCGGGATGTCCTCCGACCGAGCGAAGTTCAGATAGGCGACCCCGTCCCAACGCGGCCTGCGGTAGTCGGCGATGTGGCCGATCACGGTCGGAAACAGCGCGCCCTTGTCATTGACGGGCGCCCGATAGGGCGGCATCATAAAATTTGTCGGCCCTGAGGGCAGACGATGGATCTGGTCGTAGCGCTGAAGGTGCTTGAGGCTGTCATCGTTCGGATCTTCCACGTAGACGAAGCGCTCACCATGCACCTTGCGCCAATATTCGCCCCACTTCTCGAAATTGACGTTGGCGTCCGATCCGAAGGCGTTGGTCGATGGATCGGTCGCGGGGTTCATCATGGGCGACCCGTTGTGGTCGAGCATGAATCCTTCACCGCGGCGGCGCTGGTCGAGGGGCGTCGAATCTGGTCGGGACAGGAACGAGAACACTACCGTCAAAGCATCGCCAAGAAACGCTGCCTCGCCCTTCGAAGCGCCTGATTGAACGTCACTCATGATGGTCTCCTCTGGTTGTCCGAAAGAACCCTCGCTGTCGCCGACGTTCTTCGGGCTCGAACCCTCGAGCCCGTTCACGAACCGGCGGCGCAGCGTTGCCCGAGCGCTCGTCCGGCAGGCTTCAAGGAAGCATCGACCTGACGAGGGCGATGGCGCCCGTCACCAAGCCGAGCGCACAGACCCCGGTCCATCCGAAATGAATCCAGGCCAGACTGCCGCCCCAGGCTCCGACCGACACGCCGACCATGGCTCCCGTCATCAGAATGCCGTTCAGGCGGCTGCGGGCCGCTGGGTCGATCGCGGTGACGATGGCCTGCTGCGAAACGAACGACGCCATCACCCCGAGATCAAAAAGGACTGTTCCGGCGACCAAGACCCCTATCGAGCCCGGAATCGCCAGCATGGCGGTGAACGACGACAGAACCAGGCCGCATCCCAGACGTATGGACACCGGAGTCCCGAAGCGGTCGGCGATATGGCCGAACCACGGAGCCCCGAACGCACCCGCGGCGCCCGCTAGCCCGAAGACGCCCGCGATGGCGGGACCGAGGCCGAAGGGAGGCTGCGCCAGCATCAACGCCAGCGTGGACCAGAAAGCCCCGAGCGACACGGCGAGGAGCGCCTGCGTGGTGACAGCCTTCCGGAGGTCGCCGTAGCGGCGCACTAGGGACGTCAAGCTCCGCAGGAGCGACATGTAACTGCCCCGCGCCGTCGGAGCGGAGGGCGGCATAAACCGCATCACGGCGATCGCGACGGTCATCACCAAAGCGGCCGCGATCCAGTAGACGAGCCGCCACCCTGCGCTGCCGCCCACCAAGCCGCTCAGCGTGCGTGATAGCAGGATCCCGGACAGAAGACCGGTGGTCACCATGCCCACCGTCCGGCCTCGCCGCGTAGGCAGGGAGAGCTGCGCGGCGGCGGGCACGAAGTCCTGGCCGAGGCTGCCGAAGACGCCGACCGCGATCCCGGCGACCATTAGGACGGTGAGCGAAGGGGCTAGGGCCGACACCGCAAGAGCGATGACGAGAGCGCCAGACTTGGCGATGATAAGCTTCTTGCGGTCGATCAAATCGCCAAGCGGGGCGAGAAACAACATACCCGCGGCATAGCCACCTTGCGTCAGGGCCGGGACGAGCCCCACGCTCTCCGGACTCGCGCGAAAAGTCGTTTGCACGATGTGGAGGTTGGGTTGAATGTAATAAACATTGGCCACGCCCACCCCAGCGCCCACGGCGAGCAGCCATATCAGAGCCGATGGTGCGGGCCTTACATCATCATCTGCTGTATAGGCAGTCATAACGGCTTGATCGGTCATTTTAGTCTCCACGAATACATTGCCTATCCGGAGCAATGGGTGTGATAAATGCCCGTCGAGCGCAAGACATAAGGTCAGTTCTAGCGGTATCGTTCAATTGGAGGAAGGGGTTGAAACGAGGAACAGAGTTGAGTAGAACTCGTTAATCTGCGCGCCGAGGAAGAGCAGACCACATACGAGATTGGCGAGATCGGGGGGGGGCGCGAGACAGGTCGTCCGCCCGCTGTCGTGCAAGCGGCGGCCGTTTTGGAACTGCGCGCCTGAGGAGAAAGCATCACCCCCACAGGCCAGAGGGGGACGCTCCGTCGGACTGTCGTTCTATCGGTAAACAGAGATCCCTGGAATTCCAATGATGACTGAATATATCAGAGGAATTGTTGCCTTCGTACAGGTCGCGGAAGTCAGAAGCTTCACTCTTGCCGGCAGCAAGGTAGGATTATCGAAATCAGCGATGACCAAAGCCATCACCAGTTTGGAGCACAAAATCGGATTTCAGCTCTTCATAAGAACGACACGCAACGTCGTATTGACGAATGAGGGTAGAATTTTCTACGAAATCTGTGCTAAGGCACTGAATAGCATCGACGATGTCAAGGAGTGGTTGGTAGCATCGAAGGAAGTGCCCTCCGGGCGGCTGAGAGTCGATATGCCCGTCGTCTTCGGTCGACGTTGGATACTTCCAGCATTGCTGGACATCGCCGCCTGTCATCCACAAATCGACATGGATCTCTCGTTTACGGACCATCGGATCGACGCCGTGGAGGATGGGGTCGATCTCGTCATCAGAGTGGGGGATCTGGACGACACAACGTCCATGGTCGCCCGTCAACTCGGAGTCCAGAATGCAGCCGTGTGCGCGACCCCTGCTTATATCGACACCCATGCACCTTTGCTGACTCTCGATGACTTGGACAACCACACGTGCATAAGATTTCGTGGCAAATCTCGTTCCCTGCCTTGGTCCTTTATGACGGATGATGGTGAAATCATATCCAAACTCGTCAAAGGTCAGGTCTCTCTCAACAACAGCGAAGCCATATTGGACGCGGCTCTCTCCGATTGCGGTCCAGCTTTGCTGTCGACTTGGCTCATCAGCGACGATGTCAAGTCAGGTCGCTTAAAAATTCTTCTGCCACATATTCGCCCGCAAGGCTTTCCAGTGTTTGCGACGTGGCCTCAGAAAGCGTTCTTATCGGCGAAGACGCGGCTCGTCGTCGACGATCTCGTGAAGAAATTCATGCCAACTCCACCTTGGTCCGAGTCGTTGAGCATCTGATCCGTTTGCCATCATCGAATTCGAGGTGAAAACGAAAAGGGAATAAACTTCAATCATCGACGTCAAGGGGCCCAAACGAGCACGCCGCCGGGCGTCGTGGTGTCGAGGCTCTCGGTCAGCGACACGAGGCCGATGCCCCGGCGCGCAAGTTCGTCGGCCGCCGAGATGAGCGTCTTCAGGGAGCGGGCAAGACGCTCCAGACTTCAATACGAAGAGTGTATAACCGGCTCGCAGTACGTCGCCGACGACCCGGGCGAGCTCGGAACGGTCGTCGCGGTCGCAGGAGGCTCGTTCGGTGAAGACCCGATCAAAGCCAGCACGGTTAAGCGCCTCGAGCTGCAGCTCGGGCGACTGGTCCGTCGTGCTTACCCTGGCGTAGCGCGACGCATGGACACGGTCCGACGTTCTCGGAAGCCGCCATCAGCCTCGCATTTTGAGACGGTGCAATCAAGAACGGTTCTGAGAAGATTTTTGGGCCGATCAGGCCGGCCCTGACCGGGGTGGCCGTACCCGTGTCAAAGACGAAGGTTTATGAGAACATCCGGTGAGACCTGGGCGCCAGTGACGTGGAACGTGAGCACGTCCGTCCGATTGCGAGCACGATGAGATGATTGCGAGCAGGCGGTCAACAAGCGTGAGCACGAGCGCGTCCTCATTGTCAGAGAGCGTGAGCAGAAATCGGCGATGATTGCGAGCACGGCCGCCGATGATTGCAAGCGCCTACAACTATCGGCGTGTTCGACACCGTGAGTTCGCCCGAGGACCTGGAAGACGCTCTCCTTCTCGAGTCGTTCACCAACGACCGGGTCACCGACACACCTGCGCGTTTGGGCCTGATTGACCGCGGCGAGTGGGTGGTGGATCAGCCCGGCGCCACGATCGTCATGGCGGCCTTCTGTCATCCAGCGCCGGGCGGAGGTCAGTTCAACACCGATGTGCTCGGGGCTTGGCACTGCGCGAAGGAGATCGAGACGGCCATCGCCGAGACCGTGCACCATCACACGCGCCGCCTCGCCCATTCTGCCTCAGGATTCCGGCAGACGATCCAGATGCGCGAGTTGATCAGCGATCTCGACGGCGTGTACCACGATCTTCACGGTCTCCAGGCCATTCGCCCAGAGCTGTACGACCTCGACGGTTACGAGGCTTCACAGCTGCTCGGCGAGCGCCTCCGACGCTCGGGTTCGATCGGGATCTTGTACGGAAGTGTCCGCCGCGCAAGGGGTGAGAACGTGGTCGTATTCCGGCCGAGCCTCGTGCCGCCAGTCCTCCAGGGTGATCATTTTGACTATCGCTGGATCGGACGACCGCAACCGGAGGCGGTAAAGATTTCCGGACTATGATGTCCGGGGAGAAAGAGAACGCGCTCGCCTGGGGACCTCGCCGAGCAGCCGGGCGCTCGCTTGGGTGAGGAGGTCGCGTCAACGGCCTCTGGGCAGAAGCGCGGGGCCGCAGGCGAGTTCCCCCTGCGCAGAGTTGCAGCGGATCTGACCCGTTCGGCGACGGGCTCTGCCTCGTGCGGGGACACGACATCGACCGTCCGTTCGACGTTGGCCGGGTCCGGGCCGCCGTCGAGATTGGCGTTGAAGTAGGTGTTCCACATGGCAGTGTAACCGCCGCCCACGTTGGTCAACGTCGGGTTTGTCCCGGCATTAGGCGAAACGGTCGCGGCAATGCCGATGTGAACCGCGATGGCGCGTCCGCCACTACATATGTCACGAGAAAGGCCAGCACCCTAACAGTTGACGCCTTTCCGCTTCGGCGATGACGCCCGGCAATCGTTCCAGGCGGCTTTCCAACCAGTCGTCCAGGCAGACGACCGCTGACATGATATCGCGCCTATCCAAGGCCTCCAGCAGATCGAGGATCACACCCGCTGCTTGACGGAGGTCGGCCGGTTCCCAGAACTCGATCAGATTGAGTCGATAAGTTCGACTAGCTAGACGCCAAACAAACTGTTTCTCTGAATGTTTTTGTGTCAAGGACGCCAATCGATCATAGACTTGGCACAGGGTTTGGGCGAAGGCGTTCGTATAAGAGTCAAAGTCGAGTACTGGCGGCAACCCGATCCTAAGAGCTATGTCCATGGGGACGGTTATGCCCAAGGACGAGACATGCTCGATGCGCTCCATGGCCCCGCGACGAATGAAACTGAACGAGCGGGTGTAAAGGTCGCGCATGTCGTCCACGAGAAGTGGGCCTGAATTTACGGCACATACCCGCCGCCCGTCGTGCCCACCCTCGGTAAGGCAGTCCACGATGTCACTGAATTCGGTCGCCGCAATCATCTTTTCTGCGCCTCAAACCGCCTGCAGCGACAAAGAGAGTGCGACCGCTTTGTCGACGAGCATGGGGAGACGATCGAGTTTGAAATCGAGCATTTGTTTCAGGACGACGACCGCCCCTTCAGCATCATGCTCCTGCAATCTTCCGATCAGACCGAGGATGTTCGTCGAAATGACGGCGAAGCCTTCCTTGTCGGACAGATCCATGATGCGAAAAGGGCGAGTAAAATCGTTGAATTGACGGATGATCCGGTCAAATTCGGTATTGTCGCCAACGGACACCATGCGCTCGAACAGCTGCTCGATGAAGCGGCAATGCGTGTTGATCATGTCATGATTCGTGTTGTTGATCACGCCTTGCACGTCGTATTCGAAATCCAGGGGCTTCTCTAGCCCTTCCATCGTGAACGCTCCCACGTCGAACTTGGTCGAGTGAGCGAGCAGGAGGTACGTCAACTTGTACTTGTCCCGGAGCTCCTTGACGCTATGAGGTCGCATCCAAAATCCCTTGTGCAGCTTGTGTTCGAGACGACCCTCCACGGCCAATCGGGTCAGGACCTCCCGTACGGGAATGTGACTTACCCCTAGCCGAACCGCCAGCTCCGAGGCGATCACTGGCTCTCCCGGCCGAAACGCGTGCTCGGCGATCATCCGCTTGATCGTGCTGTAAAGGTTCCGCTTATGCGCGCCTTCGGGGTGCTCCGCATCCAGGCGCGAGCCGCCGTGCCGGTCGACCGCCCGAAAATGGTCGTGTGCCATAACTGCGCACCTCACTGATCGCGTTCGGTGCCCCAACGAAAGCAGACTCGATCAGCGAGCAGGTGGCAAGCACCTTCCTGCACGGCGCGTGGAATATATTGTTATGCTACCTACCTACCTTTCATCCCGCAGCCAAGCTTTCGAATGCATTGCTGACCATGTCGCAGCAGAATATAGCGTCAGTATATTTGGCATGGATACTTGCTTAGTTTGATGTATTGGATAATTATCCTCCCAAGATGACAGGGAGATGACCATGCAGCCCCGGCGAGCCAGCGATCAGGACGGAGCACCTCGCGCCACGACGCAGTCGATACGCGAGCTGGTGGCTTCGAGCGAGCTCTCCTTCCTCATGGAGGCCCATGACGCTCTTTCGGCGACGGTCGCGGAGCGAGCCGGGTTCAAGGGGCTATGGGCGTCCGGCTTGTCGATATCGTCCAGCCTCGGTTACCGGGACGCGAATGAGGCGTCCTGGACCCAGGTGGCAGACGCCGTCGAGCGCATGGCGGATTCGGTGTCCATTCCTATCCTGGTGGACGGCGACTCTGGTTTCGGAAACTTCAACAACGCCCGCATCGCGGCGTCGAAGCTGTGGCAACGCGGCGCCTCGGGGATATGCCTGGAGGACAAGGGCTTTCCGAAACTGAACTCCTTCGTCGGGGACCGGCACCCGCTCGCCGAGGCATCGGAGTTCTGCGGCAAACTGAAGGCCGTGAAGGACACGGTGCCCGACCCAGGATTCGTCCTGGTGGCGCGCGTCGAGGCGCTGATCGCGGGCCATGGGCAGGAAGAGGCCCTCGCGCGGGCTCATGCCTACGCGGCGGCCGGCGCCGACGCGGTCCTGATCCACTCCCGCAGGTCCGAAGCCGACGAGATCCTCGCCTTCGCGAAGCACTGGCAGAACCGGCTGCCGCTCGTGATCGTGCCGACCAAGTACTTCCGCACGCCTGTGTCGGCCTACCGCGAGGCGGGAATCTCCACCGTGATCTGGGCTAACCACGCCATGCGCGCGTCGGTTGCGGCCATGAGGCAGGTCTGCACGCGCATCATGGACGACGAAGGGATCGCGGGCGTCGAGGAGCAGATCGCGGGCCTCGACGAGGTGTTCGGCCTCCTGCGCTACCACGAGCTCGCGAAGGCCGAGGAGCGGTACCTGCCAGCCGCGCGCGCGGGGTGATCGGCAACAGGTAGCCCTCAGTCGACGAACATACAAATCACGCATCGCGAAGCACTCCAAGCAGGAGCGATCCATGCTGGCCCATAGGATGAGCCTGTTCCCGGCCTCCGGCACCGCAGGCGCGCGGGCGGCGGCCAAGGCGGCAGCGGCGGGCGGCAGGGAAGTTTTCGACCTGTCGGCAGGCGAGGTCATCTGCGAGCCGGCCGGCGGCGCGGTGGCGGGCGCCATCGCGGCGCTCGAGCGGGGCGAGAACCGCTACACGGACACCATAGGGATCGCCCCGCTGCGCGAAGCGATCGCGAGGCGGCTCTCCTCCGAAACGGGACAGGTCTGGTCGGCGGACGAGGTCGCCGTTACCGCCGGCGCCAAGCAAGGCCTCTTCAATGCAGTCATGGCGGTTTTGAACCCAGGCGACGAGGTCCTGATCCCGGTGCCGTATTGGACAACCTTTCCGGCGCAGGTCCTGCTCGCGGGAGCCCAGCCGGTGCGCGTCGACACGAGGGCGAACGGATACCTGCCTCGGATCGAGGATCTCCGCGCGGCCCTCACCCCCGCCACGCGCGCCATCGTCATCAACACGCCCAACAATCCGACCGGCGCCGTCTACGACCGCGCCTTGCTCGGGGACATCGCCGAGTTCGCGATCCAGGCGAGACTCTGGGTCGTCTTCGACGAGTGCTACAGCTCCTTCGTCTACGAGCCGCTTCGACACCACAACATCGTCTCGGTCGTGCCCGAGGTGCGGTCGCGGACCCTGGTCGTCAACGCCTTCTCCAAGCAGCTCGCGCTGACTGGCTGGCGCCTTGGCTATGTAGCAGGCCCCCCGGCGGTGATCGCTGCCGTCAAGGCTCTTCAAGGCCATACAACCTCGAATGCCAACGTGATCGCCCAGCACGGGGTGCTGGCGCATCTTCTGCACGAGGGGGGTACCGGCTTCGAACTCGGCTTGCACCACCGCCTCCGCCAGGCGCGCAGCGCCGGCTTGGAGATCCTGGGAGGGCTCGAACGCGAGCCCGTGCCCACCGCCCAGGGTGGGTTTTACTTCTACCTCGACCTCGCGGGGCTCCTCACCGCCCGGCCTCGCGCCGGGGCTATCGCGGACGCAGACGATGTCACGCGCGTGCTCCTGGAGGAGGCAGGCGTGGCAGGCGTATCCGGCACCGCGTTCGGGGACCCCTCGGGCCTGCGCCTGTCCTACGGCGCGCCAGTGGAGATCCTCCTACCTGCCCTCCGGCGGGTGGTGGGTGCTCTCAACGGCATAACAAGGCCCGAGCGCATCCGAGTGGTGGCCTGACCTGGGGAGAAGCGAGCCGATGTCCATGCACCTTCAGAACGCGCCGGTCCGCGCCGTTATCCTGGCCGCCGGCCTAGGGTCCCGCCTGCGTCCGCTCACCGATGACCGGCCGAAGCCGCTCGTCCCGGTCCAAGGCAGGCCGATCATCCACAACGCCCTGATCTCCCTGGCGCGGCTAGGGGTTCGGGAGGCAATTGTCGTAATCGGCTACCGCGGCGAGGACATCCGGCGCTCCTGCGGTGCATCGTTCGCCGGCGTCGCCATGAGCTACGTGGAGTCGTCCGTCTTCGACCGCACGGGTAGCGCGTACTCGCTCTGGCTGGCGCGCGAGGCCCTCCTGCAGGGCGACACTCTGCTTCTGGAGGGAGACGTTTTCTTCGAGCCGGCGGTCCTGGAGCAACTCGTGGCGTCCGGACCCGAGGACGTCGCGGCCGTCGCGCCGTTCGACGCGACGATGGAGGGATCGGCGGTGACCCTCTCGCGGGCCGGGCTGGTCCGCGAGGTGCGCATGAAGCGAACCGCCGCCGACCTGTCCCCAGGCGAGGCGCTCTTCAAGACGATGAACCTGTTCCGGCTCGCTGGAACATCCCTGGCCGAGCGTGTCGTACCAGCGCTGGAGCGGCTGGTCTGGGCCGGCGCCACCCAAGCCTACCTCGAGGAGGTCCTCGCCGACCTGATCGTGGAAGGTGAGCTCAGACTGCGCGCGGTCGATTGCGGCGGCCTGAAGTGGTTCGAGATCGACAGCGAGGCCGACCTACGCTCGGCGGAAGCGATGTTCCCGCGCCAGCTCGACCCGACGTACCGGCACGGAATGGGTCACTGAACGGCATGCCCTCGGACCACGGGTCAGGAGAGCTCCATGATCAGATACCTCGCAGACCCCGCGAACGCAGTGACCACCGCAGGCCTGCTCTTCTCGGCCCTGGGACTGGACCTGGCCTTGGCGCACCGCCCGGAGCTCGCCGTGGCGGCCGTCCTCTGGGCGATGCTAGCCGATCAGCTCGACGGGGTGGTCGCGAAGCGGACCCCGGGCCGGTCAATCGAGGTCGCCACGATCGGCAAGGCATTGGACGGCTTCGCCGACCTCCTCTACGGCGCAGTCTTCCCGGCCGTCATCCTGATGACGATGGGCGGGGCCTCATCGCTGTCCTTCCTATCTGGGACGGCGCTCCTCCTCGCCGGCGCGATCAGGCTCAGCTACTTCAGTACCTTCGGTCTTTCGAGTGACGGTCGCTTCACGGGCGTCCCGCTCTCCTACGACGTCCCGCTGCTCGCAATCGTGTTCCTAGTCCGACCTTTGCTCCCGGCCGAGAGCTTCGGCGCCGTTCTCAATTTCGGCTTTCTGGCCCTCGCTGCCCTTCACGTCCTCCTTGTCCGCGTGCCGGCCCCGAACACCGCCATGTATGGAGTGATCACCGCGTTCAGCATCGCTTCTTCCGCCTGCCTTGCTCTAAGGGGACTAGCATGAGCGCGGTTGGGACTCATGCGAACCCCGCAAGCAGCGAACCGGCTGCAAGCGTGAGCGCCGGTTCGATCTATCGAAGGCTCGGGGTCGAGCCGATCATCAACTGCGCAGGCGTACGCACCAACTACGGAGGCAGTAATCCTCTTCCTGAGGTTCTGGCCGCGATGGAAGCGGCGGCCACGGCCTTCGTCGATATGGATGAGTTGATGGCTAGCGTCGGCCAACAACTCGGCATCGCTGTTGGGGCCGAGTGGGGCATTGTGACTACGGGGAGCGCGGCAGCCCTCGCGCTAGCGACCGCGTCCTGTCTGACGGGCAACGATCCCGAGGCCATGCTGGCCCTGCCTCAGAGCGGCAATCAGCGTGGTACCGTCGTGATGCCTTCGGGGCACCGTTTCGCGTATGACCACGCGATCCGCATGACCGGTGCCGAAATCAGGACAGTCGCGACGAATACCGACCTCAGGCACGCCCTGGGGGATGCTCCGGCTATGCTTTGCACCTTGGGCCGCAAGGACCTGGGCGATCTAGGTCGCTTCGAGGACGTGGCCGACCTCTGCCGTCGTCACGACGTCCCTGTGCTGGTCGACGCGGCCGCACAGGCCCCTGAGCGCCCGGACCCCTGGCTTGAGCGCGGTGCCGACCTCGTTGTTTACGCGGGTGGCAAGTACGTCCGCGGTCCCCAGTCGACCGGCTTTCTTCTCGGCTCCAAGGCGCTGACCACGACGGCGTGGCTGCACGCCGCCCCTCATCAAGCCTGGGGCAGACCGATGAAGGTCGGCAAGGAGGAGATCGTGGGCGCCCTTGTGGCCCTGAGGAACTGGCTCGAGCGCGATCCGGAGCGGGATGAGAGGCGGTGGTCGACGCACTTGGCCGTCATCGCTGCTGACCTCAACCCGCTGAGGGCCGTAAGCACGCGGCTCCTGACCGGTACGTCGTCGACCGTCGTGCCGCGCCTTCAGGTGTCGTGGGACCCGGCCCAGAGGCCGATCACGAGCGATGAGGTGCGCCGCAGGCTGATGGCGCATCGACCGCGAGTTCTCGTCCACGATTTTTGGTCGACCCCCGCCTCGGTTACCCTTGATCCGTTCAACTTGACGACGGACGAAGCGGCCGTCGTCGGAAAAGCGCTCCGGATGGTCCTCGATGGTCCACTGCCTCGGAAAATTTCGCGATCGGCGAACCAAGGGCTCGTGATCGATGTCGAAGGTACCTGGTCGGTCGAGATGCGGTTCGCCCACCTACGCGCGGAGCACAGGCTGCTCCTGGTCCAAGCCGGTGCTTCAATCCGCGGTCGGCATTTCGCTCGAAGCAGCTCGGGCGAGATTGAGGGCCATCTCGAAAGCAACAAGCTGTTTCTGATGGCCCGGCACGCAGGCGAGCCGATGGCTCGCTACTACGCGTTCGAGGGTAATGTCGAGGGCGATGAAGCATCCGGGACCCTGGTCCTCGGTGCCTCTGCCGACGAGCATCTCGGGCCCGTCTTCCGCGCTCAGTTCGGGACCGGAACTTGGCGCGCGGTCCGTTCGAACGTCCTTCACCATGCTAGGACGCTTTGACATGGCCGTTGAGAGTGACGACTTCGCGACGATGCTCGCCGGGATCGGCGTCAAGGCCGTAGCGGGCGTACCCTGCTCCCTCCTCAAGGCCGCGATCGCGGCGGTCCAGATGCATCCCGAGTTGAGCTATGTGACGGCATCCAATGAAGGGCCGGCCTTGGGGATCGCATGCGGGCACGAGCTTGCTGGCCGCCGGGCGGCCGTCATCCTCCAAGACTCCGGATTCGGTAATCTGATAAACCCGCTGACTTCACTTGCGCTAACCTACGGCCTTGCTCCCCTGCTCATCGTCAGTCGCCACGATGGGCGCACGGACGAGGCGCAGCATCGCGCGATGGCTTCACTGACCGACTCGATCATAGCCGACCTTGGGCTGGGGCAGGTTTGGCTGCGTCCCGAGACTAACGTCGATCAGCTTCGGCAGGGACTGTTGAAGGCCCGAGAGAGCCCGCGACCCGTCGTGCTCAGCGTTGTCCGTCATGCCGTGGCGGCCACGGACGCGCTTTCCACTCCCGTGCTGCAGGAACGCATGAGTCGGTCCCAAGCCATGGAGCTTCTACTCGCTCAAATTCCAGATCGAACGCCCATCATCGCGGCGACTGGCTACATCGCGCGGGAGTTGCACCGCCTCAACGACCGGCGAAGGAACTTCTACATGCTCGGTTCCATGGGCCACGCCGCGGCGATCGCACTCGGCCTGACTCAGGTTGCTGTACTGGGGGATGCCGCAAGCCCTGAAATCGTGGTGCTCGACGGCGACGGTGCCGCGTTGATGCATCTCGGACTCCTGTCCACCGTCGGCGCGTATGGTGGACCGGGGCTCATCCACATCATCCTTGACAATGAAGTGTACGAGACCACGGGCGGTCAGACCACTTTAACGGGCAAGACGTCCTTAGCGGCGGTCGGCGCGGCCTGCGGGTATCGCAGTGCCATGGAAAGTGCCGATGCGGTTACGTTCCAGGCTGGACTGGTCAGGGCGCACCTTCGGTCCGGGCCGCACCTCATTGTCGTGAAGATCCGACCTACAAGCTTGCCTGTGCCGGCCTCGGTTCTGGCGCGGAAGTCCCCAGAGGAGATCAGGGATCACTTCCGAAGTTACACACCGGAAAACGCAACGTAGTGCTCGCGCGTCTACGCGTCGCTCCACTAGTCGCCACCAAGGGCGCTCCTCTTCAATCAATCATGGAGGGTTCGATGCCAAAAAACACTGCAGTTCGCTGGGGCGACTTCACGGGAGAGGCCGTGCCATACAGCCGCCGCCCACCATATGCAGATGAGGTGCTGATGAGTCTTGCCGGGCTCGCGCGCTCGAAGGGTGAGCCGACGGTCGCCGAACTCGGCGCCGGAACCGGTAATCTTCTCCGCTCCTTGGAACTCCTCGGGCTCAGCGGGCACGCCATAGAGCCCAATCCGGCGATGCGGGCGAAGGCCGCAGAGCTGGCATCCGGGAATTCCCGCTTTCATTGGCGGCACGGCACGGCCGAAACGACTGGGCTGGAAGACGGTTCCATCGATTGGATAATCATCGGCAACGCCTTCCAGTTTATGCAGCCAAACGAGACTCTTGTGGAATGCAATCGTATACTACGCAGCAAAGGCCTTCTCTCAATCATATGGCTCCTAAGAGATTTCGAACATGATCCACTTCAACGCAGCATAGAAGAGATGCTACGGAGCCGTTTTCCGAGAATAAGACGCATATCAGGAAAGATTGATGGAATTATGGACACAATATTGAGGTCGACAATGTATCAAAATTCGCTATATTGCGAGTCCCGTCATACGGAAGAACTCTCTCACGAGCGATTGTTATCTGTTTGGATGGCTGATCATGACGCACCGAGCCAAATCGCCGAGAAGGATTGGAAAATATTTATCGAGGATGTGCGTTCTCGGATCCCGGACCGAACCGCTCTCGTCACGCATTGGTGGACGCGATGCTGGGTGTTTCGACAAAGAGACCCAGCTTAATCAAAAAGCAGGCGTGGCGGCGGCCTTCCCGAGCCCGAGTCCCAAAGGGCCGCTTCGTCCTCTGCCGCGCGCGTCAACCGGTTCGCTGACGGGGCGGAACGTTGCGGGAACAGCAAGGATGACCGCGGCCTTGCTCCTCCAAGTGCTCTCAGGGGGCTTCTTCGCGGCCTCGACGGGTAGCTTCCGTCAGATCGCTCTTCGCCTTCCGGCACTGCAGGTCAATTTCATCGTGCTGGCTATCGCTTGCGTGCTCCTAGCCTTATACGGAACGAAGCAACGGCAAGAGACGTACGCTCTCGTAGCGCAGCATGGGCGCCGCCTGCTGATCGCCGGCTTCGTGAACTTCGCGGCGGTCCTTACGTGGTTCATTAGCATCACGGGTGCCGCCCTCGCGCCAGCAACCGCGGGATTTTATGTGAAGATCGTTTCTACCGTAGTACTTTCGGCATTGGTACTGAAAGATCCAGTCTGGCCTTACCGTATCTCCGGCGCCATCGTTGTGCTGCTCGGGGTTATAACTACGTTGAGTCTGGTCAGTATCAATATGAGCTATCACATATACGCAGCAATTTTATCCGGCTTGCTCGCGAGTTGCACGGTTGTAACGATTAAGCCGCTTTACGAACGATTTCCACCACAGGTCGTGCTTTTAGCTTTGCTCTTGGCGGCCCTACCCTGGGGCGCTTTGAGTATCATTCCCGTATGGACAGCGATAGAGCCTGAACAATTCGCTCCTCTCTTTACTACATCGGTTTTGATGTTATGTGCTCAGGTGTTTGCGATGGCGGCTTATGCTCTCGCTCGCGCGAGCCTGGTCGCAACTTTCGAGGCCGTAAGGCTTCCCGTCGCGGCCTTGTACGGAGCCTTGCTCTTGGGCGAGCCCGTCGCGACCCCCTTCATAATAGGCACGTTGCTTATCGTCCTTGGCCTCTCGATCGCTTGCAAACAGGGCGCGTAGGCTAGTCTGTGTCGGGCGACGCCCCGCCTCAGCACTCATCGTCTTGGGAAGTCTGGCCCTCGACATAACTGCGATGCGAGTTGACGCAGGCTGATCCTACAGCCCCGTCAAACGGTCGGTGGGCATAATAAAGTCTTGGAAGTCAGCGTCAGGCGGACTCGCTCGCAAGAGAAGATCGTGAAGCCGAATATAATGGGTATGTCGTCAAGGTCGACGTCGATCCGCTCGATCTCAAAGACCGGGTTCGTCGGCAGCTGCCTCAGTGCTCGCGCTTCCGCCGGCGTTGGCAGCCGGCCAACGATCGAGGTATGGCACCGCTTGTAGTCGGACACGCCGTGCTGGGCCAGCGCCTCCGTAACGGACCTCGTCTGCCTCAGCGTGCTCGCCATAGCGCGGAAGCGGGGCAAAGGGAAGTAGCTGACGTCACGCTTCACGATCTCTCCGTTTGCCGAACCTAGACCTTCCATCATCAGCACTGCGTCGCCCTGGTCAAGCTCCAGGCCTCTCGCCACGGTTGCCTGGGCCGGAACCTCTCTGATCCGCAGAACTTCGTGACCCGGCGTAACCTGCTCTTCCAAGAGCACGGTCGTGAAACGTGCCCGTTCGCCCAGCCGGTAGGAGACGAGGTAGTCCTCGTGCACAAAGGTTCCGCGACCCTGCTCGATGCGCAGGAAGCCTTCCTTCGCCAGATTTAAGAGCGCTCTTCGAGTCGCATAACGGCTCGAGCCGTAGGTGGCCATCAACTGGGGTTCGGTGGGAACCTTCTGACCTACCTTGAACTCGCGCCGCGCAATGGCATTCCGAAGCTTCTGCTCGATCTCCCGCCAGCCGACGCGGGCTACGGCCGCCCTCTGCATTCCAGAACTCATGGTCACCCGAGCTGTCCCGCAGCGTGGTTGGTCAACGCTTCCGTCATACGCTCGTCATCGAAAGATTGGAATGGTCCGAACGAATTTCCGCGGACGGAGCAGTCCAAGATGAATGCGTGCGCTGTCGGCTCACATCCTGCCTTTCAGTAATATGCCGCGGAACCCTCGCCCTCGTATAATCTACTTGAATTTGGGGAAGAGAACCATTGAGCAACTATTTTCAAGAAATGGCTTTTAGCCTGAAAATGAGTATGCCGTGCTGACGTATACATTCAATTGGAGCGTCGTGTGGCAGCATAGGGTGGCGCTGACGCGAGCCCTTCTCCTGAGCTCCGAACTTGCGGCGGCGGTACTGCCGATCGGGTGCCTGTTCGGCCTTATTTTTGCCTACGCAGCATTTGCGCAGCATCGGACGGTTCGACATCTAGCGCTAATATACGTGCACGCCGTCCGCAACACGCCGCCGCTTCTCCTCGTCTTCACGTTTTACTTGGTCCTCCCGGAGTACGGGTTCCGCGCCCTGGACGCCAAAGCAAGCTTCATCGCGGCGCTGTCGATCGTTGCGGGCGGCTATATGGCAGAGAACTTTCGTGCCGCCCTGGGATCGATACCGGTAGCCTATCTCGATGGCGCTCGAGCCATTGGGCTCACGGCCTGGAAGCGGCAAGCCTACGTCGTCTTCCCGATCGCAATCCGCTACGCCCTCCCTTCACTCACGAACAGCGCGGTGGCTGTCTTCAAAGACACGTCACTCGCTTCGGTCATCGCTGTTCAGGAACTCACCTACTTCGCTCGGGAGATCAGCACGAACTACTTTCGGGTATTCGAGGGGTGGGTCGCGGTAGCCGGAGTATATCTCGCGGTGTCGACCGCCATGGCATTCCTTGCTCGTTCCTTTGAACGACACCTTCCTCGGCTGACATGAGCTCTTTCGACTTTGCCCGTGGTCACATACTTACCGAGCTCTGGATTGCCCGTTCGGCCATCCTCAGAGCCCTGGGGACGACGTGCGCCATAGCGGGAAGCGGGATCCTTGGCGGAATCACGATTGCGGCTTTCGCCTCCGTGGCGGCCACCTTCGGACCTGCATCGCTGCGCCGCTTGATAGACCTTTATGTCTTTGTCCTAAGGGGAATCCCCCTCCTCGTCACGATGCTCTTTTTATTCTTCGGTCTCGGATCAGTATGGAAGGCCATTTCTGCCGAGTTCACCGCTGTGCTCGCTCTCGGCCTCTTTGCTGGCGCGTACCTGACGGAGGACTTCCGCGGTGCTATGCAGTCGATCTCGATGGCGCATAAGGAAGCTGCAAAGGCGCTCGGCCTGCCCTTTTGGTCGCGCATACGCTTCGTGATCTTCCCGTTGTCCATCTGCCGAGCGCTACCGTCAGCGGTCAATACGGCCGTCGAGATGTCGAAGGCGACCACGCTGGTTTCGGCTCTGGGGATCGTGGACCTGCTCCTTAGCGGCCAGCAGCTCGCGATGCGTACCCTTCTGATCCCGGAGGTCTACGTGACGCTCTGGGCCGTCTATCTCATCATCAACTCGGGTCTGACGGTCCTCGGCCGCTGGCTGGAAAGGCGCTACAGCTATGTGGTTTACTAACATAGACGGTGCCGCTATCCAAACTGCCGAGATTGCGCGGGTCCAGACAAGAGGCGCCCGCGTCCCAAGCGAGCCGAGCGTGGTCCTGGCAATCGAGGGTCTTCGGAAGAGCTTTGGTGGAACGATCGTTCTGGACGACGTTGCGTTCACGGTGCGCGAGGGGGAGGTTTTAGCTCTCATCGGATCGTCGGGTTCTGGAAAGTCGACCTTGCTACGCTGCATCGACGCACTCGAAGAATTCGACGCGGGATCGATCCTGCTCGACGGGGAGTTCGTTGGCTATCGTGGGCGCGGGAGAGGCCGCCGTCGCCTCGGGGACGCGCGGCTCTCAGCCCAGCGTGCGCGCATCGGCGTGGTCTTCCAGGGCTATAATCTGTTTCCGCATCTCACCGCCGAGCGGAATATCACCCTCGGCCTGAGCCATGTACTCGGCCTGAGCCGCGTCGAGGCGGAGAAGCGTGCGGCGTTTTGGCTCGGCCGGGTTGGACTTAGTGACCAGCGTGGGCATCGACCCTACCAGCTCTCGGGCGGGCAACAACAGCGGGTCGCGATCGCGCGCGCAGTCGCGATGCAGCCGAGGTTGCTCTTGCTAGATGAAATCACGTCCGCCCTCGATCCCGAGCTTGCTGCCGAGGTGTTGGTCGTGGTGCGGGATCTCGCCAAGAGCGGCACGACGATGGTGATTGTAAGCCACGAGCTCGGCTTCGTTCACGACGTTGCCGATCGGGTAGCATTCCTGCATGCCGGCCGCGTTGTCGAAATCGGGCCGCCCTCGCGGGTTTTTGCCGCTCCAAGCAACCCACATCTCGCGAGCTTTGTGTCACGCTTCCAACGTGGTGTCTCTCCGTGCGCCTGCGGGACTTCCGAAATGCCGGGCGCGGCCCAAGCACTTCGCCTCGCTTGAGCGGAATAGGATTTCAGACATGCTCAAACCGCTGACGACTCAGATCGTGGGCTCGTATGCCAAACCGCGCTGGTTGGCCCGACATGAACGCCTGGGGACCTACGACGGCAGCTGGTGGCGGCCCGAGCCGGACGTGCTCGACGAAGCCCGCGAGGATGCGGTCCGTCTTGCTGTCTACGAGCAGGAGCGGGCCGGTCTCGATCTCGTCACGGACGGCGAGCAGCAGCGTTCCGCTTATGACCGCCATTTCCTCCTTGGAATGTCGGGGATCGATTTCGAAGACCTCGAGGCGGAGTCCATACGCGACGAGACCGAAACCACTCGACGGCGCTCTGCCGACGAGCTGGGCGAGTTCGGCAGGCTCTTGCGACTGAACCCTCGGGTCAAGCACGAGCTCCGCTGGCGGTGGCCAGTAGCTGTCGACGAGCTTCGAACCCTCAAGCGTCACGCGCGGACACCCGTGAAGGCGAATGTACCAGGTCCGCTCACGCTCGCCACTCGGCTCTCGGATGGGTTCTACCCCGATGAAGAGGCACTCGTGATGGCCCTTGCGGCCGCGCTCAACGAGGAACTGAAAGCTTTGGATCGCGAGGGCGCCGCCGTTCTGCAGATCGACGAGCCTGCATTCCACGGTCGTTTGTCGTTGGCGCGTCGAGTTGGTGTCGCCGCGATCACTCGCATGGTCGAGGGCGTGCTCGCTCCGGTCATAGTTCATGCCTGCTACGGATACGCGATCGCTTTCAAATTTAAAGAGGCAAATCCGGCTTATGCTGAGGTGTTAGAGCTCCTTTCGTCCTGCCCAATCGCCGGGATCAGCGTAGAATACGAACAGCCGGGGCATGACCCATCACTCTTGAGGCACTGCGGCGACAAGCACGTGTTAGTCGGACTGCTCGACCTCGGTAGTGAGCGCGTCGAAAGCGCGGAGCACGTCGCCGCTCGGATCAGGGCTGCGCTGGACGTCGTGCCACCCGAGCGACTTCATCCCTGCTCGGACTGCGGCATGTGGTTCATACCTAGGGACAGGGCATTCGCGAAGGTGAGCGCCTTAGTGCAAGGCACGTCGCTCGTCCGTCGTGAGCTTCACTTTGCGAGCGTTTGAAGCATGATGTCCGCCCAAGCCGTGCACAGAATGATCCAGATCAGCGACACGCACCTTCGGAGCGGTGATACCGACACACTGCCAGGCTGGCGGGCGGCCCTCGACTACATCGCCGCCGCAGCACCGGATTGTGTGATCCACACCGGCGACATCGTCCGAAACGAACCTGAGGCCACCGACGATCACGCTTTTGCGACCGCGGAACTGCGAACGTTGAACGTGCCGTGGGTTGCCGTGCCTGGGAACCATGACGTCGGGGACGGCCCCCCTGACGCGCTCTCACCCCGTCCCGAACTCCTAGACGCGTTTCGGTCGAACTATGGGGAGGACCGCTGGGAACGCAATCTTGGTCCCTGGCGTCTCATCGGCGTGAATTCGTTACTGTTCGGTTCGAACCTGCCGGACGAGACGGAGCAATGGAATTGGCTGCAGCGTCTTCTAGCGCCGAAGTCGAGAAGCGGAAGCGTGCTACTCTCTCCCATTGCCATCTTCATGCACAAGCCACCGTTTCTAATCGATCCGCACGAGGACGGCGCAACCTCCGCTACCATACCCGCGCGGAGCCGCCGCCGTTGTTGGGATCTGTTTTTGCGGAGCGACGCGGTCCGGCTCGTTGCCTGTGGCCATCGCCACGAGTATCGGACCCTCGCAGTCGACGGCGTAAAGGTCGTCTGGGCTCCGACGACCGCCAGTGGCCCCTTGCTCGACGAGCGCACGCCCCCTCTCGCCGCGCAGGCTCATCCCGGCATCGTCGAATATGCCTTCTGCGGGCGAACGGTCATGCACCGCTTGGTTCCCCTGTCCGTCTCGCCTGAAATGAGCTCCGTCGCGTGATCGACCTGCGTAGTGACGTTCTAGGCCCGCTTGGAGCGGAGACATTATCCGCACTCCTTCGCGCCGCCGCCGATCGACCAGGCTTCGTCCGTCACGAGGACGAACATCAGGCGCGCCTCGAGCGGGAGCTTTCGGAGGCGTTCGGATTCGAGGCCGCGTTGTTCTTGCCGACCGGGACGATGGCGAACCAAATCTCGATCCGCCTGTGGTGCGCGCCGGGCGAGGCCGTCGCGGCGGATCACGAAAGCCATCTCGCGGTCAACGAGGCTTCCGCGACCGCTGGCCTCAACGGCGTGGCTGTTCGACCCTTGCCCGGTGAACGAGGGCACCTCTCCCCGGCGTTGGTCCGCAATGCACTTGGGCACCGCGCGAGCACTTCGTCGAGCGACCGACGGCTCGCGCTCTTGTGGCTGGAGAACACGCACAACCGCGCTGGAGGGACCATTATGCCACCGGACTGGCTCCCGCAGCTCGTTGCCGTTTGCAAGTCTCATGGCGGGCCAGCCAAGCCGGTCGCCATCCATGTCGACGGCGCGAGGATTTGGCACGCTTCCGTTGCGGGTGGCATCGACCTCGCCGAGACCGTTCGCGGTGCCTCAAGTGCCACAGTCTGTCTCAACAAAGCCTTGGCCGCCCCGGCGGGAGCGTTACTTCTCGGAAGCCGAGCCTTCATCGATGAGGCAAGCCGCGTTCAAAAGATGTTCGGCGGACTCTGGCGCCCCGTGGGTTTCCTCGCCGCGGCCGCCTCTGCGGCCGCGGCTCACCACAAGGCACGGATCGCGGCCTCCCACGATACGGCGCACACTCTAGCGACGCATCTCGTCGAGCGATTGCAGGGGATTGCATCCGTACCGATTCCCGAGACCAACATCGTGATGGTCGGCCTTGCCTCGGAGGATCATGTCGAGCGCGTCCTCGTCGGTCTCGTCGCGCGGGGGGTTCGCGCGTCGGGTTACGGGAGGGCGCGCCTGCGCTTCGTACTCCATGCCGGCATCTCGCATGCAGAGATCACCGCAGCCGCCGTCCAAGTGGCCGAGACAGTCGAGGAGGTGCTGACAGAGCTCAAAGGTTCCGCGGCGCGTAAATGCGATTAGTGAGGGGCGCTCCCCTGCAGCTGGGACCGGAACGGTCATTCGCCGAACAAGTCTCGGAGAGTCCAGCCGATTACGGCGTCACAATCGCCTATTCCGACTGCCCATCCCATTTAATTCCAGGTGGAGTGGCTCGCGCCTTTATGCGGCTTCGTATTCCAGAACGTAGCCCTAATGGGTACGCCGCAACACAATCCCGGTTGTTCACGCGATGAACTCCCGCGGATAGCCAGGCTTTGGAGCGGGAACTTCTTGACCTAGCCATCTCTTGAAGATCGCCGCATAAACTGAATGGTCGACACCGTTCATAGCCTCGCGGAGAGACGTGTTTAGCACGCTCAGCCAGCGCGCCTCGCCAGGCTTGACCCCACAGGCAACGGATCCAGCCTTATGACTAAAGCCGCTGTCGAGATAGCGACCGGGGAGTTGCTGCAGTGTCCAGTCTATGCGGCCCTGATCGATGTAGTGCGCGTCGGCCCTACCCGCATTCAAGGCTTGCAGCGCGGCGTCCGGAGTTGCGAACTGGTCAACCCTTGCGTTGGGCAAAGCCTCGTGGATCCAGTTAGCGATGAACACGTTCTGGATCGCGCTGATCGTTACGTCAGCGCCTGCCTTCTTGATCTCGTCGAAGCTCTTGAACCGGCCGCTCGCTCGCAAGAGGAAGCCCTGAGCCGATCGGTAATAGGGAACGGTGAAATCTATCTGCTGAGCCCTGCCTGCAGTCACCGTTAGGTTCTGTATCGTCACGTCGACGCGGTCCGATAGGAGATTCGGGATGCGCGCATCGGAGGTCTGACTAGCGAATTCGACCTTGCTCGCGTCCTCAAACAGCCCAGTCGCTATTAGCCTTGCAAGCTCGATTTCGAGTCCACTGAGCTCGCCCGTATCACTTTGAAAGTAATAAGGCGGAATATCGGTACCTGTGCCTACCACCAGATGACCACGAGCAAGAATGTCTCTCAACTTGCCATATTCGGGCACTGCTGCGCGGGTTGGGGAGGGACAAAGCGGGACTGCGGCCAACGCCGCCCCGGCGACAAAGACTCCACCTAGAATCGAGCGTCTATCAGTTCCGGAGGCTGACATTCCGACTCCTGCGCGAATTGCGTGAAGACGTTCGAACCATTGCCCGCGACCCGTGACACGCTTATGACGCTGATCGAGCGACTGACCGTCTACCTCGTCGGCTACGGGCGAAAGAGTTGGCGGAGCGAGGCGGCGCACAAACTCGTGTTTGGTGAGGATGCCGCACCGAAGGCCGACCTGCCGGAGACAGAGCACGCCGTCCCGGCCTTGAGCGAAGCTCCATGACAAAGGGCCACCGAGATCGTTGAAGCATGGCATGGGCTCGAACGCGCCCTCCAGCCCGGCGCCTGCGGCGCCCCGCTCCGCGGCTTCGGGGCTGGACCGCGCGTCCAAGCCCATGCCGTCGGAAAGCCGATCCCCGGCAGCCTCACCGAAGCCAATGCGCTTCTCGGACCCACGTTCGGACCGACCCAGGAACATTCAAACGCGGCAACGACAATCAGCCGTGGGGAACATTCTCGAATGAGGCAATACGCGTTCCCATCCAGATTATCGCGCTACACGGGACTGCGCGACGCTGACATCGCCGTTCCCGCAGCATCCGGTCGCGACCGCATGAACATCCACGGGGTCATCGATCTGGAAACCGGGGCGACACGGATGAAGGAGGTCCTTTCCGTCGATGCGTAAAGCACGATCGTTCTGCTCACGTCCGTCGAGAATGCCTATCCGACCATGCGCTGGATCCATGTCTTCTTCGACAACGCCCGTTACCATCACGCTTATGCCGTTCAAGATTGGATGAACCGGCCAGGGCGACGCATCGTCCTCCATTTCATGCCAACCTACTGCCCTCACCTCAATCCGATCGAGCGGCTCTTGGGAGTCATGCACAAGCACGCGCACAATCAGTACTATGCAACCTTTGAGGATTTCGCCGATGCTATTCTGACATTCCTGACACAGACTGTAGCCAAGAACTTCAGCCGCTTCTCATCCCGAATCACCGACAATTTCCACATCCTCGATCCAAAGGACTTTCGGGTCGTCGCGTGATGGGCGTATGTATAATGCCACGGTTGATGCGACTGATCTATTTAGACGAATGTCGGCTGGCTTATTTGGGTGAGAAGGTTTTCAAGATCTGGACGGGTGAGATGATTGAGGATGTCGGTCACTATGGGTGACCGACCCGCCTCAACACCGCACCGACCTGCGTCGCCGCCCAGCGCCCACCCCGTGCCGTCCGCACTCCGCGGGCGTTGAGGGCGGCGGCAATACCGCGCAGGCTCGCCACCCCGCTGCCCTTAATCTGGAGGATCACCGGCGCGACGTTATCGGCAAAGCGCCGGGCCTCTTCGGCGGTGCTGGCGGCACCCTTCATCCCCGCCTCGGGCAGGTTCGTGGGATTGCCGAGCTTGGCGCCCTGCTTTTTACGCGCTTTCAGGGCTGCGCGGGTCCGCTCGGAAATCATACGCCGCTCCTTTTCGGCCAGCGCCGCGTAGATGTGGAGCATGAAGGGATCGACGTCGATGCCGAGTTCGGCCACGAGGAACGGCACGCGCTGCACCATCAGACCGGCAATGAAATGGACGTCGCGACTCAAACGGTCGAGCTTGGCGACCAGCACCTGGCAGCGCAGCCGCCGCGCTGCGCCGAGGGCTGTCGCGAGCTGGGGACGTCGGTCGAGCGCGTCAGATCCCTTGCCGGTCTCGATTTCGACGAAGCTCTCGACGATCTCCATGCCGTTCTGCGCCGCGAAGGCGGTGCATCGCTCGCGCTGGGCTTCGAGGCCGAGGCCGGATCGGCCCTGGCGTTCGGTTGACACGCGGTGGTAGGCGATGACGGGGTTCATGCGCCTGTTTAGCGCTGTTCCGGCCTTTGTAGCAAGATACCAAACGCACGTATGGCCTCTTGACGGGCGGCACGGGCGATATCACGCCTGCAGAAAATGATCATGGTCATGGCTTTGCATGTCACGCAATTCGCTAATCACAATATGCTTGCAGATCGCCGCTCGCGCTGCCACGCTGCTAGCACTGCAGCGGTGCTGTGAGTGAGCCTTTATGAACGACGTTCGATTATCATCGACATCCGGCGCTGCGGTCACCATACGCGGGCTCGCTCCAGAGCTGAAGTCCAAGCTACGGATCCGCGCGGCCCACAATGCTCGCTCGATGGAGGCCGAGGCCCGCGCCATCCTGGAAGCAGCCCTGTCGGCGCCCGACGAGGACGCGACAGATTTCGGTGCCTTTGCCCGCGGCCTCTTCGCCCCGCTCGGCGGCATCCAGTTGGATCTGCCAGCCCGCGGTCCCGCTCGTGAGACCCCCACGCTTGACCCGGAGCAGGAACACGCCGTCGAGGTGTCGCCGGCGGCTGCCGAGCGGGCAGGGGCCTCAGATGTCGCGCCCGAGCAGGAGCATCCGCCCGTCACGGTGAAAGCTAGGCCCGCCGCGTCCAGGCCGAAGGGACGTCAGTCGTGATCGTGCTCGACACCGACGTGGTGTCAGAGTTGCTCCGGCCTGAGCCGGATACGGCCGTGCTGGCTTGGCTGGCCGCGCAGCGCCGCGGGGAACTCTACACCACGACGATCAGCGAGGGGGAGATTGCCTCCGGCCTCGCTCTGCTGCCCAAGAACCGCCGGCGCGACATGCTCACCCAGGCTGTGGCACGCCTCCTCGGCGAGGGCCTGGGCGGGCGCGTGCTACCCTTTGACCGTGCAGCCGCAGCGGCCTATGGCGAGATCACTGCCAAGCGCAGGACCACCAACGGGCCAGTCGCGACCGCCGCCGGGCAGGTTGCGGCAATCGCAAAGGCGCGAGGCGCGCGGTTGGTCGCCACCCGTGACACGGCGCCGTTCGCAGGATCCGGACTGAAATGCGTCAACCCCTGGACGCCCTGAGATCAATCGATCAATTGTTCGATCTCGTTTTGGTCATGCCTACCTGAGCCATCAATCAGGCGGCGTCTTGCTCGCGGACGCCCCGCGCCACAGTCAAGCGGAGCCCGAGCGCTGTTAGTAGCTTGAGCACAGTCTCGAAGCTCGGCATCAGGCCGCCGGACAGGGACGTGTAGAGGCCTTCCCGGCTGACACCCACGCGCTGCGCGATCTCTGTCATCGCGTTCGAGCGAGCGACGATGCCCAGCGCCTGAGCGAAGGCAGCAGGATCGGCGTTGTCACGCAGGTATTCATCCAGAAAAACTGCCACGTCGTCCGCCGTTTCGAGTTCCTCGGCAGGGTCGAAGCGTCGTCCCATTGCTCGCAGGCGGATCAGTGCCTCAGCGGCAACGGACCTGTCCGGGTCTAGATCGCTCATTAAGACAGCCCTCCTAGAGTGCTCTCGCCGCCGTGTCAACGCCGGTGTGATTCCAGGCCAGCATGGCGGAGTAAAACCAGGCCAGTGGGTCTGGGACGGCGACATGCAAAGGGCCCCGATCGGGGCCCTTTGCATGTCGCCGGGAGTTTCG
>JAABUP010001893.1_pt1 | contig 42525 bp, 46 predicted proteins | sample 5559201 | NCBI WGS metagenome assembly JAABUP01 (sample SAMN10711887, study PRJNA513373) | rock metagenome | isolation source: Antarctica rocks | place: Antarctica
TTACCGAATAGGCCTACTATAAGGAGATAACTTATATAGTATTTAGTATATTAAATCTTATTACTAGTATATAATAATTATATAAGGGAGGTTAAGTACGAGGCTCCTATCTACTTAGGTAGTAGGCCATCTATATAGATATAGGAACTCGTATAAGTCGTAATACTTATTCCTACTTACCCCTAGTAAGCGGTCGAGATAGGGTAAGCGTTCCCATACTTACCGTGCTTAACTCCTATAGCTATAGCGAGTAGTCGAGCGGCCCTAGGGCCCTCTTAGTAGCCTAGCCGCTACTACTCGTAATATTACTCTTCTTCGGTACGATACCCCTAGATACTCTAGTTAACCGAGTAGTTAGTATAAGGTCTACCTAGGATATAGAGAGGCCTTACTATTGGCTACGTCGATCTAGCTATATAATAAGAGGTAGAGCACTCGCTAAGGTAGTTACTTTTAGCGATAATAGTAAAGCGGGAAACTTATCGATATTATTAAAATCGGCCTAGCGCTCGGATGGCTATACACGTTAGCTCGGAGCTTCTCCTAGGCTAGGCGACCCTCCGGAGCTATTAAGTATATATATATCTATAATGTTACTGTCGTACGACCTCGCTATCGCCGAGTAGAAGGATTAATACTATACCTCCAATAATTGCTCCGTATAGATGTGCTAAGACTCGCTAAGATGTAGGGCTGAGCACGTACCCCACTACACTCCACGCACTATATTTACACCACATCTATATATCATGATACTATACATAGATACGCGGTTTGTAGAGCTATCTATTCGGACCTATTCCCCGTGGTTGTGATACAAATCGCATGTACGTAGCATACGTGGTGGAGAAGAGAAGTTTGTGCGCCCTACAAATCTGTGGCTGGGGATGATTAATAATCCAAATGGGACTGTGGGTTGGGGACTGTCCCGAAACGAGTGGCAAGAAGGGTGGGCGAAACATGACTTGTCATAGACTCCAACACTTAGAGGCGAGTTCAAGTGTGAGTCGCTTCTGATCAGAAGGATTAGTACACCGTGAGTCATTCATAGACCATCTGCATCGGTAATGTAACACAAAAATCTGAGCAGCCTCGGTTCGTGAACTGGAAACCTCATGACATCATTTCAATTGAAGAGAGAGTAACGGAAGAGGACCTTCCCAACCGCCCCGCCAAGATCAAAGGTTGCCAAATTTGTTAATGCAGACGAGGCAGATCCTCGGGCAAAGGTCGGTCGAAAAGTTGTGGCTGGTAGGGCAAAAGACCTCAATAATTCCACAGTAGTAGGAGTCCCCCCAATTGCTTATAATTTGTTCCGGATTTTCACCCGATATATTCGAGAAGTCTAGGATTGCCTTGAATTTTTAGAGAATGCTCAGGGCCTTTTGTCGTTCAGCAAACAGATTTAAAAGTCGGCACATTGGCCACGACTTGTTCGACCGACCCTTGAAGGTAAGGTAAAGTAAGTATTCGGGATTAAGCTTGACGCTGAACCTCGGATAACCAGGGCACAGCTAGTATGATCTAGCCTCAATGGGTGTGTACACCTATCACCTCTAAGAGGACTAGTGGAGAACTGCACTTCAATGTTGTCGTCTCGTGGCTTGAGATGTCTTCGGACACATTATCACAGGGCTCTTTACGGAGTCGCAGTCTTTTAGACTTATCAAGGCTGAGAGAGCAGTGCTTGCGCCTTGCGCTATTAGTTTTGTGCAGTAAAGTAGGCGCAAGGACAATGCACTTGCTAGGCAAAGACAGCCCAGCAGCCTAGCCATCCACATGCCTAAGACCCATGAGATGCTAAATAGGTCGACTCTAAAGGCTAGGAATGAGGTCAGTCAATTCTGCATAGACAATGTCTAGTGTTCACTTGTCTCTTCGGTCCCGATTTCTGATGCCCTCCAGGCGCAACGTCCAGATGCGGGAAAGGACTTCGAGCAAAGCTGTGACAGAAAGGATACGGCAAGGCTTCAAGGTAGGTGTCTCCAATTTGTCGATTGCCCAGAAACTCTAAGATATCCTACAATAGAAGACGCCTCTACAAAATACACACCGTATCTTCCCCCTTTGAATAGCATTGCTCACTCTTCTTTTGTCTGATTTTCCTACCATCAGGATGTTGAAATAACTCACAACTACTTCACCACAGCATTTGTCTTTCCAGGTACTCAAAATCCTAGTCAATCTCGGAACTCTGCCATACTACCGCCTATTTCAATTCAATACGCTACAACCAGTCATTCTCATCGCGGCCTACACCTCACAAGCAGGTAAACACGAAAAAGTACTTTATCACCTAGCTCGATGGCGGAGCCGCAAATTGGCCGAATTACAATTCATCTCCATTGCTGTAAGTCACCTCTCACTGGCTACCCACTCGACAGCTTCAGATTCGAGACTTTCCTCTGCGATGGGCTCACCTCGCTTTTTAGAGCGCTATCTTGGCCGCCGCAACAATCGGCTCCTTTTCCTGGAATGCTGTGACTGACGCCTACTGGCTCGCATCAGCATTCTGGTACTCTAGCCTTGTCCTCTCAATCCTAGGTATACTACTTGCGTCACAACAAACCACTGTTCTTCAATTATTAGGAAGGCCTCCCACAAATACCCTCGGTGGGTACGCGGAGAAAAACGACGTGCGCCGTTTCCTGCCCCTCATTTTGACGAAAGTGAGACCACGAATTCTACAGGATACCGAATCCGTGGATGATGGCTATCATCTTGGGCAATGGAGACCAAGGTGGAAGATGGTTTTCATTTGGCAGTGCCCAATAATGTTTATGTCTTACTCCGTCTGCTTCTTTCTCGCTGGATTGACGCTCTTTGTATGCACACCGCTCATTCGGGGTGATAATTGGAGTACCGCGTCTAACGTAAACATCTCATTCTTGATTATGTTCTCGTATGAACGCACTAACAAACTCACAGATAGCGGTGATATATCTAGCTACCGGAGGAATCGCCGGTGGAATATTTGTCTTTGCTTCGTTCTGGATATTTCATTATGTGGATCTCGACCATATCGAGACTACGGACGAGATTGAGCCGGAGATCGAGGCTACAATGCTGAGGGATTTCAACCCTCTCCAAATTTGAAGCTGTGGGCCTTCTTGTGGCAAAGCAGATATTTATTTTGACAGAATTACATATGCCTATCCTTAGGATCTGGGAATTCACATATCACAGACGATTATACACTCTCGGTCTACGACAATGGCTAATAAGGTCCAACTTTGCCCTCTTGTGGCAATATCCAATTGCAGTCGACAGACAGGTTCTGCCAGCTACATTAGCCAAAGGCTCGTACATCACTGAGGGCCAGACTAATCAACACGGCGGCAGTCGTGAGCATTTCTGCGGCGGTGGAGATGCCTCGGGCTGATTCGCTGATTCAATACCGACATTGCCACGCCGATTAAGAGCCCTCCATGCTCGTACGGGGCACGGATATGAATGCTTTCGTCTGTCGCTTTAAACCGCACGCCACGTCACACAATCATTGCCTGCAGTTGGGTTCCGTACTTGAGTAAGAAAATTAGTAGTAGCTAAAGATTCTGATATCTGCACTACATTACTAGCAAACAATAGCATATGCTTCCGAGTGTTCTCAATCTTAAGTACTGGAATGGGAAGCATGACGCACTTTGACTCAGACTTTCACGACCCACAGCTTCTCGCTAAAAGTGATTTGTTGCATCTTCGAATATCTTCTTATCTTCCAATATAATTGAAAAGGCGTTGGAACAATTTTTCGACCAATTTGATCGCTACGAGGCTTTCTACGGTCATGAGTACATCAACATGGTGGCGTATCCAATTATTTGGTAGCTTTCCCACCTCCAAGATAGTCATCACCTCTATGAGCTCTGCATCTATGCATCTCGAGTTGAATTTGCTGATTGGAGCATGAATAGGAGCTTTCGCAAAGTATCTTACATCTCAAAGCTGGAATTCAATAGCTTCAGTAATACTGTTACATGGATCCGGCTGATAAAAAAAAGGGAGCTCTCCCCGAGTTGTATGCTGCTATTCAGGTCATCGCGTCTAGCTCGGTATGAGGATTATGGGCTGGTCTAACGCCTGTCCCCGACAACACCTCATCCAGTCCACCTCCCATCGTATCCGCAGGCATCTCATCGTGGCTAATGAAATGTCAACTAGATATAAGAAAATGCCTTTGCTGATGGCGAAGACAGACTCGGTCATCTTGGGAATGCCGGTACGAAAATCGGCGGCGCAGATTTGAGACCGACCACATCCGATATCATACACCGGCCCACATCCGCAATTGCTTACGCCGGGACTCATCCGAACTGCAGGCTCTGTATCAGATCACTGACTGTTTTAGTCGGATAGCGCATTGGCCAATCGACCAAACCTAGTGTAATCAAGAAATGGGCTGCCTCATGAGGGGTATTGATGTGAGATTTGGAAGCTTGCATTATATAGTGCTCCGCATCTGCAACCATTCCCTTTGTTCTAATATCATCTTCCTGTGCTCTCATTTATCCATTCCTACCATCTCAGTGCCACTGATATCATCATGAAGCAAAGCATCAAGTCGAGAAATCGTCTGAGTAGTCAGGAGCGTCATGAAGCGTTTTGGCAAGGCAGAAAGAGGAAATTTTTCCTAGTAATGGCTGTTGTGTTTGTCATGCTCCAGATCCTTTTCATAGGTGTCATGGCGTATCTGTATGGCTCAATATGGAAAAGCTCAATGAGATACCATCGCTTCAAAATTTTGTACTTGGACTTCGACGGTGGTGTCGTCGGACAAGCGCTCACCCAGGCTTACCAATAACTAAAGGCACCGAACTTCCCATCATTGATATCAAGAATTACAAACGAATACGCATCACCAGACGCTGCTCTCAAGGCTATCAAAGATGGGAAATGGTGGGCTGCTGTTTACTCAAATCCGGGTGCATCTGACCGACTAGCCAAAGCACTCCAGGGAGGCGATGGAGCAAGAGGCTCTGACCCAAGTAAAGCGATGACCTACGTCTGGAATGAAGTGCGATATCCACCGTTCTCGGACGAAGCCTTTCAAGCAAACCTCGAACGCTTGGCTCCAGCAGCACGCCTGGCGTACAACATGGCCAACGGCACCTCTGCACTGAAAGCCATCGACTTGAACGACGAATCAGCCATACAAACCCTCTTGAATCCTATTGGAATTTCGAGCATCAACATCATGGCAACAGAACAGGGCACAAAATTATTCTACAATACCCGTTTCGATGGTGATGCCGCAGCTCCAACAATTCTTCTTTCTCCTCATCCTGAACGGCATCTCGCATGAACTCCAACTTTACAGCAAGCTGCCTGTTCGAGTCAGCGGACTTGTTCGATTGGGACTGAGCTTAGCATATGACCTTGTGGCAGCCCTATGTATGACAGGTTACATATGGAGTTATCGCGAAAACTGGGAAGTGAATGGGAATCAGTTCGTCTTGACATGGATGCTCCTCTGGCTACTGCACCACATACACTCTGTTGTCCTTGATACAGTGACCGCATTCTTACCACTTCCGGCTATTCCGTTCGTCCTTCTTACTTGGATCATTCTCAACATCACCGCCTCCATCAGCCCATTCGAAATCAACCCGGGATTCTACAGGTGGGGCTACGCTCTTCCGGCAAATGAAGCATCCACCGTGCTTACAGATATTTGGTCTTCTGGAAGCGTTCCAAAATTGTGGCGCTCGCTGCCGATCTTGTTCTCATGGTGGATCGCTGGCTTAAGCGCTGCAACTTATGGACACTTCCATCGATGTCACAAAGCATGGACTCTAGATGAGAAGATTGAAGAGCTAGAGAAATCATCGACGACGCAAACCAAGCCTTCCAAAGGTATCAAAAGCAACAGCAAGGAAGAAGACCTCAACTCATTGGACCGGACGCCGAGCCAAAGACTACTTGAGGCTGCAGCGGTATACAGAGATACCTATGGCCCGAGCATCCCGATGCCGTTTCGCTTGGAACGATTGTTTGGCCTGGTAGATGAACAAGATGCTCCAGGAAATCTACAAACTCATTCACAGCAACGAGGGGACGGGGGTGAGTGAGGGCAGATAGTAGTATATCTGAAAGCAGCTTCCAAGAAGCTTCATGTTATCCACGTTAGGAAAGATGGACCGTGACTCGGTACTAAAACTGACGCTGAAGACACAACACTCCTAAAAACTCCAAAAGCATGGGTTCCTTGGAATTGTGTCTTTCCTGCTGGGGATATTCATCACATCGATAATTTCAAAACACCTTCTTAGTGGCTACTTGCCACAGTGGTAGCGTCGAAGCGCTTTAAGGTAGAATGCCGGATGTTGTAGCATATGAGCTTCTTGATTGAAATTCCGAGTTTCCCTTCGATATGCCCAAATTAGCTAGAAGGGTTAACCCCCAAACCCCCCAACAGAACATCTCCTCTGAATCATTATAACCACGCGAGCTACTGAAAATTGCTTCATACAAAATCTTCCTAAAATCAAAGTTTACATAAGTTTCATATATAAAGCTTTCTCATGAAATGACTTCTCAAAAATGATGTTTCAAGCCACAGTTCAGCCTTATAAGCTGTTCATTTGGGGAGTGTGTTTCAGTTGGCAGGTTAACCCTTCTAGCTGGATATCACACGCCTTGCTAAATCAAGTTAGACAAAGCTTCCTAAGTCCATGTTCTGGTTTACTTTTCATCTCTATTACTCGGGTGTTCTGAGCACATGATTCAATCACTATCCATTAGGCTTGATGATCAGTCTTCGAACCCCTGTGAGTGCGCTTTGACGAAGCGTAGTGATGCGCGCGACAAAAGATCCCAATGCGTTTACGGACGCAATGGCGGATATTCTACGCCTGTGAGCTGATTCTCTCGGCTTTAATCTTAGACGTTGGGCTGACGCGAATGATCTAGACCAGATGAAGCTATTGCAATGTGTTACATATATCTGAATCGCTACCACCGGTTTCATAAATCCTCTGTGACATCTCGTGACCCCCTTAACTCGTATGTCTGTCTCCCTCCAAAAAATGCGTAGAATCGGATATGATGTGATTGAAGTGCGCGATAGCTAATTCGGCATCCATTATGCAAGACGCTAGCTCTAGCATGCCTGTCACTTGCTGCAAAATCGTCCGAATCACCACGGCGAATGCGAGAGATTCTCTTTCCTGCCCATCGCTTGCTTCATCAGCAGACCTCACGCTCGAGCGAGGACCCAATTGAGAAACCTCTCACAGTGCCCTCTGAGATATACGATACGCTTCGTGCGACCCTGGTCCAGGCAGAATTGATACTACTACGGGTGCTGGGGTTCGAACTGCGAATTCCGCTACCCCTCGATTACTTGCCCCGCTACCTCGAGCGCGCGATGAGCGATGTTGCCGACACGGGTGAAGATTATGATAAGTGGGGAAAGGAAGAGAAGGAAGAATATGGTGTTGTGAGAGAATTTGTGGAGACAGGAATTGGGAGAGCTTGTAGAGCCAAGGCTGTAACAGTGTGAGCAATAACTCCGTCACGACAAGTAAAACCACAAGAGGGCTAACATATAATACTTAGATACAAAAACTACCAGCTTGCGAACCTCTATCCAGCAAGAGCTGTAGCCTTAGGATGCCTCTTCATGGTCATGGAAGATCGAGGTCTGAGAGGCTCACAAGAGCGAGAGAAGTGGGTAGACAGCATTACTGGTCACAAAGTGGATACCGAGGATTTTGAGGAAATGATTGGGATACTAGGACCTATTTGATCTTTGCTGGGCACGGAAGTAGAGAACAGGAGCGATGCTAGGTGGATGTGCGATGACTACCTCATAGTGAAGTCGCTGCGCATGTAATCCCAGACATCCAGAACCGTTATATCGGTAATGTGATATCAGTCGATCTGCCACCAGTTCTGAGCACAACCAAGCTTTGCCCAGCCCTTGGCACAGCGGGAACCTCGTGGCCTTGAAACACCTTCATTCGTAGGCGTATCTATATCGGCTCACCATCAGACTCTCAACATCCTTGAAGGAATGACTATATGGACTGTGTTTCGCTCACGATGAGTCTCTCGATGGAATCTCCTGAAACAAGGTCCCGCAATTGCGTTAATGAGCTTCCTAAACGGGCAAGCTTCTAAGTCATCGTCAGCTACCTAGCTTAATATTCGTGTCTGCATCGTAATTGACAGACCATGGCGCGTGTTCTCGACAGCATTTGACATGATTTATGAGACATGAGATACAAGATCTGCACCATGCTACACCCTCGCGACCTCCACTTTGAAGCCACCGTCCTCTCGAGACGATAGCTACACGTCCCTTACAGTGGACCCGAGCGCCCCTTCGCCAGCCATGATATTCAGCTTCAGTAGCCTTAAAGCACACAAAGCAAGATCCTTTGCCCTGCTTGCTCGATCGAGAAGCCTTACAGCTATCATCGCCTTCAGCCTATGCAGCATGTTCTTCCTAACATGGCTTCTCCCAGGATTCTCCGTCAAGACCAAACTGGGACGATTTCTCCCTACAGATTCAGTCGCAACAGAGGCGCAGATACACTGGAACAACAGCTCAAGGAGGCTGATTGTGTTTGGGGATTCTTGGAGCGACAATGGTCAATACCCTATAGATCCACCGCCGAAGGATCAAATGCCCAGCCGCGAAGACGCGCGAGGCAAAGTCTGGACAGAATGGCTGTGCTCTTCGGCAAGTTATTGTCACATGCGCAAGGTCGCTAAAACTGACTTCCTTAGATTCATTGCACTCATCACGACAACTTCGCAAGGTCGCTGCCCCAACCGTGGGACAGTGGTTACAGCGGCGCTGTTGTTGACAGCGACTTGTTGAATACCACGATGCTGAACACGACGAACCTTAACAGTACCCTCTTCGTACCCTCTGAATTAGGTGAACCGCTGGCAGATCTCAAAACGCAGGTACAACAATGGTTGAGGTTCGAAAAGCAACAATATGGGACAAGTCGAGTTAGTGAGACGGAACGAAATGGAACAATTTTCACTATTTGGCTGTCGCTCTGGGATCTTTGGTACTATTCTGAGAAGGAGGCTTTGGATGCTGAATACGCTGTGAAAAAGACCATGGACATACTATTCGAGCAATTGGATGTGATAGCAGAAAACTGGCCGTCAGAGATGAAGATCATCATGCCGGAAGCAATTGATACCACGTTCCTACCAGGCTGGCGCAGACTCAGGACTGGACCTTACGGGTCAGATCAACAAGGCGAAATACAGAGAAAGGCCGTGATCCTTGTTGAGCAGTGGAATCGAGCCTTGGACATGAGAGCCTCTCGGTGGCAGGGAAGGTCAATGTACATCTATAATACTAATGAGTGGCTGCTTGATCAAATGCGCGAACAACAGCTCTTCGATTCCCATCTGAGCGATGCAAATGGCATGGGAGCGACGCAGACTCCATGGAGCAATGTACGCTCAGGCTGCATGGAATCCAGCAAAGCCAAGGGCGATCTCGCTGGAGCGACACGATGCTCAGATCCAGAGAAACACCTCTTCTGGTGAATGTTTTGTATCTGACTGTCTCTGTAACCCGCTAACAGTGAGTCAGGGATGACATGCATCTGGGAGCTGAGGCCATGAGGATGATAGGAGAAGGGATAGCCCATGATATTGCAACGAATCAGGGTAGCTCGTGGGTCGCACACGAGGTCGATACGACTTACGAAGACAAAGCGGCAGCCCCACGAACGGGACTTCCATCAGAAACATCAGAAACCATTTCACCGTCCACTCCATCTGGTCCCTCGGAAAACATCTCGCCATCTACTCTACCGACTCCTGCGCCTCCTCCAGAAGCTCGACCAACCCAATGACCGTAAATTCTAAGTAAGATCTTGGATGTAGTTACAACAGACCTCGAATTGTTTAGCAGAGCCTTTCTTCAACCTCTCAAAAATGAGGCGCGCCGGAAGCGTGGGTAAGACATGGCGATTTGTTTTTGTCACATAGTTTTTTATGATAACCATATTGTATTCACAGTTGACGAGGCTGAGATTATTATGATGAGTCTAGCCAAGTGCTGTTTGCCTGCTTACATTCTTTGTCGCATTCTTGCAGTCTTTTCTCTTGGTACAAGTGTCTCACCCAGCCCCTTCCGCGTTCGGCCGTGGTGGGCTCAAACAATGAACAAAGAAACACGCACTTCAGGGTCTGAAGATATCCGCAACCGACCAAAAGAGGCCGCACCCAAGCAGCGACTGCCCCGGTCAGGAGACAAGGTCATCAAAGCCGCAATGACGACGCCGCCGAAATGGACGGGCTCAATAAAGAAAACACTTTTTCTGCACATTCCAACCACCATCGACAATCCTTATACTTGATTGCGCTTTCATCGTCGCAAGCAAAGCATTATATCCCGCTCATCGTGTCGATGCCAATGTGTCTTCTTTTCAAATGTCCTTCCATCGAGTACTGCCGCTACTGCCTGCCCTTTCCAACGAAGCACTCAGAGATCGATGGGCCACGAAGCCGGATGCACTGAGAAGCTCCAAGATCATGCCCGAAAACAAAGACAGCACTGAGGAAGCTTCATCGAGAGATCATGGGCTTGTGAAGGCTGCAGCAAAGAGCTCGTCGCCGCCGGAGGATCAAGGCCCATCGTCCACAGGGGAGGAAGAGCTGGAACCTTTCGATTTGCCAAAACACCCCGGTCGCTCGCTATCCCAGACACCAGACGCACGAAGCCGTCCGTTTGAGACAGTTGAGAAATCATCCTCAGACGAAGCGTTGGACCGCTGGCGCGGGGAGTCACCAAGTTCGATTTGCCTTTGCCAGCCCGATCCCAAGGTCCCTCGCCCAAGGAACGGTATGTACCTTAGGATTAAGCAGGCTTCCCGTCGGCATCCCAGCCTGATACAGTTCACATTTTCACAAGCAATCCACTACTACTTTACTGTGCTACATGACTGACGTTGCTCTCTTCAGCTTTCATCCTCTACCGCCAGCACAACCAAGCAGCTGTTGTCCAACAACACCCTGGTCTAGCAAATCCCGAGATATCAAAGATCATTGGCGATCATTGGAGAAACCTCTCCTCGGAGGACAAGAGTCACTGGAAGCTCCTCGCAGAAGTCAGAACTCTCCTCTCCCTCTTGTTCTCTGCAATCCACTGACAAAATCAATCTAGGAAGAAAAACTCCGCCACCAAAAGCAGTACCCTGACTATCGCTACCAACCCCGCCGCAGCGGCCGTAATAACAGTGTAACCACCAGCTCGCAACCCTCGTCCACCGAGGTCTCCCCACGCAAGTGCCCCAAGTGCGGTGGCCACAGCATAGCCACGTCAAGCATGATGTCTGGCTCTGTCAACTTCAACCAAAATCTATCCCTCAGCACACCCTACTCTCCCAACAGCAAAGCCATGAGCACACCCAGCACCGGCTCCAATCCAGGCCGATATCTTCAACGTCTCCAGCTCAACAGCCCCCCAATCAGCAACCTACCGCCCGGCCACCGCCAACGTCCCTCAACAACAGGCAGCGGACCCCCTCTCCGCCTCGTCTCCCCACCCTACCGCCGCCCGCAAGACGACCGAGAAACCTCCCCCCGCTTCAAACGCTCCAACAACAGCCGCCCCTTCCTCCACAGCCCAGATCCCAAACGCCGCCGCATAGCCAACAACAACAACAACAACAACAACACCACCAGCTACGCCCCCGTCCGCGCAGCCAACGGTCCCGCAACCCCCTTCCCCTTCACCGCCACCACCCACGGCAGACGACAATCCCTCCCCCGCCCCGACTTCATGGGCCCCGGCCTCACCAGCCCCATAACAATGGGCCCACCCCCCCGCCCCCACAACACCCTCCAACAACCCACCGCGCCCCTAACCCTCGCCCCAATCCAACTCCCCCACCCCGACAAAATGGAAATAGACACACAATCGAAATCCCTGGAAGCCATGATCCTCTCGATCCCCACCCTCGGCAAAATCCGCGTCCTCTCCAAAATCTCCCCCCCGCTCGCCGCCCCCGGTCCCAGCTCCCCCGCCCGCCAGACCCGCGGTCTCGTAATCGCAATCGACGCCTCCGACCCCCTCGCCATAAAGCAACTAACCGCCACACTCTCCTCCTCCCTCTCCGACTTCTCCCCCCGCGTCTTCGCAACCCCATCACCCCCACCCGACACCCCCCCCTCCTACCAAGCCTACCTCCGCCTAATAGACGCCTACCACACCCTCAGCGCCCAACTCCACACCCACATCACCACCCTCCCCCCCTCCTCACCAACCCCCCTCTCCGAAAACGACTCCTCCCCCTCCCCCATCTCCCCCAAAAGCTTCCCCCGCAACCTGCGCAAACGCCGCAACGCGTCGACCGCAAGCACTGGCGCGAACACCATCCCAGTGGCAATCATCCCGGGCTTCCAGGTCACATGGAGCGATTGGTTCGCCTCCCACGTCGGCATTTCCGACGCCTACAGCCCAATGGATCACTGGCAATGGGGCGCCACACTCTGGCGCAACGTCATCGGCGCGGACGTCACCGTTGCGGTACAATCGCCCGCATCCCTAGCTGTATCGTCCGAAAACAACGACTTGCAGACGCCGAAGGCGGAGGGCGGGGCGGAGAAAAAGAAAACGCTGAGTACGGGGGGAGGGGGGAGTGGGGTTGAGGTGAGGTTGGATGATGCGAGGGCGGTGGTTGTGAGGGGGGGGGAGGGGGGTGGGGTACAGGAGGGGGGGCTGAGGAGGGTGGGGTTCGAGATTGCGGAGTGGGTTCGGGGGTGGGGGGAGAGGGAGGAGGGGGGGAGGGGGTTGGGGGGGTAGGGTTGTGGGGGATTGAGGATTTGGGATGGGAGAGTGTGTGTTTGTGTGGAAAAGTGGTATGGTAATTAGTTTGCGCGCGTGCGGAGGGATTGGAGATTGAGTATGGTAATTAGAATGCAGGATTAGAGAAATGGATATTTGACTGCCGATTTGAAACGATTTTGAGAGTATTGACCGAGATGTCTTGCGTGAAGCAAATCGACTGAGGTGGTCTGAAGTGGTCTCTTCTCCATCCTCTCTGTAGCGAACGATACATTTCATCTGCATTTCTCCCCCACTCTGACCACTATATCCATCCTCACCCCTCCCCACCTATATGCTCAGAAAGCTCCTCATCCGCCCTCTGCAGCAGACCACTAGTTAAAAGAAAATAAACGCCGGGGATATCATGCACGCCCATTCTCTCACGCTAAAGGGCAATCCGCAATTGTATATGTAACGCCTGAACCCATGCACTCGTGTCATCATGCATAGAACACAGGACGATGGTATTCGATGCTTCTTCTTGCCCCCCGTTTGCTGGAGTGGGGATGCCGGAAGAGGAGGAAAATGATAAGGAAAGGGGAGATGTGGGGAGCTGATTCTGGAATGGTATGAGGGGATGTGGAGCGCATGGTACGACCGTTTCGGGTTCTTGGTGGCATCTTTATTTTCGCCTGGTGACGCCGTTGCTGAGCTTTGATTTTGCGGGTCTTTTAGGTGGAGGCGAAGTGTCGGCGTCGCTTGAATCTACTGAGTCGACGGATTCATGGTCGACCTCGTCTTCTGATGCTCCGTCGATGGAGTGGTGATCTGTCGATGAAGCTTCTTCGTCCAAAAGCCCCTCTTCGTCGCTGTCGCTGCCTTCGTCTTCGGATTCGGCAATGGCACCGTTGGTCGTAGGTATTTCTTCGTCGGAATCATATTCACTTCCGCTGCTTGTATCGCTGGAATCAGAATCGCCATCGTCGTCTGCTGTCGGATCTTGGGAATGCGCTGTCTTTTTCAACGACTGCGCCTTGGTTGAGACAGGCTCTTCAGCTTCCTCCTCCCCAGACTCAGACTCTTCCTGACCCTCCACATATATGACCCCCTCCTCATCGTCTTCGTCAATCGCATTAGCCGCTCTTGATCGTGCCTGCATGCTCTTCCTAAGATTCATCTGTGCTTCAAGCATGTCCAGCTTGCCTTTCAACGAAAGAAGCGCTTGCAAGCTATTTGCTCGATCTTTGACCACTCGATGAAGCGACGCGAGTTTCTTCATGACTTCAGGTTGCCCGGCAAGATAGCCTCCATGTGCCACCAGGGTCCATTGTATCCACACCATGAGGCTTCCTGCTCGACCGGGCCGGCTATGCAAGCGCTCTGCGAGCCTTTGGAGGAGGATGGTAGCGAATGAGGAGTCCAGCCGTTCGATGGTGGCACGGACCGTGGTAAGGTCCTTGACGTGGAAGCAGGTCTCGAGGAGATTGGTGTCGTTCGTCCGTAATGACTGCGTGAGGACCGTTCCTAATGACATGCCAGAAGGTAGTTGCTGCAAGCTCCTGTCCCCAGCTGGCACTAGACTTTGAGCATTTGGGTCGGCAAAAGAGGCTTGGACGTCGACGGCATCGGGAGCATTTGCTCTAATGAGATCTCCAAACGACGGTTCTTCTTGTTTGGGGTTTGCATGTTCGACCTCTGAATCCTGATTTGCTAACTCTACACCGTCTGTGTCCTTCATATCAACATCTTCATCTTCATCTTCATCTTTGGCTCCTGCTCCTGCCTGTGTCTCCTTCTTTCCATTCTCCAAAAGCTTTGCTGGAACTTCATCTTCTGAATCACTGTCTTCTCCACTCGATATCTCAATAACCTCGGGTGCTCCGTCTGCCATAGAGACATCGTCTGCATCTCCTCCATTTGCGACTACAGCGTGTGATTCGTCAACATGACTTCTGCCCATATCTTTGACCCCGTTCATTAGAGTAGCGCCAAGGCTAGCACCACCTTTTGCCTTTATGATGTCTTTAACGCCCTTGAATATCATATTGCCATTGCTTTCATCTCGCCACTTGATTTTTTCAAACAAAAGATTAATGCCACCTTCGGCCCAAGCTATTACAATGTCATTTCCTTGGAACGAGGCATCCACCAGTGGTACAATCGACGAAGATTTATCTGGCCTTCTTATCCGAATCAGGGCGTCTCTTGCTCTGCTTCTCTTTTGCATTCGGGCCTTCATGCCTTTCGGCTCTTCCTTTGAGGTTGCAATTCCAAAACCGAAGGGTTCAGAAAATAACTCAAGCGCTCCGTCCTTGCTGACAACGAGGAGTACCTCCTGCGGTTGCAGATTGTGTAACGAGACATCACTCGATTTATCAATACCTTCCGCATGGTCCGCAGTCGAGAATGAGTCGAGGGAAAGGATTTCGTTCTCGGTCCGCAATGAGCCCATGAGCGTAGAAGATTTTGCACTAAACACACTGATATACCGATCTGTTTCAGCAGCAGTGAGAAACTTGAGCGCCTGGGACGATCTTGACGTAGCGCTGATAATGGAATGTATAGAATTAGTTGACGCGGTGAAGGCTGATGGCGGTTCTCCTGAATCAGGGTCCAAGATATAGGCGTTCTGCGCAGCATAGATGACGGAAGAACTGAGAGGGCACAACGCGCTTGCTGGTCCTTGGGGTAGTGCCACCGTCCTGAAAGTGTAAGTATTTGCTTGAGTAGTAGACTTTTCTCGGGCGGCCTCACCGAAGGGCTCTCCCTTTTCTCAGATCCCATTGCACCAGTCTCGCATCTCCGCCAATGCTCCATGCTTCCCCATCGAGTCCATAATTCTTGAATTTAAAACCTCGAATGCCATGCGTGTGTGCTTCATCCAACCTTTTCAAGACCTTTGCCTCAGCGGGTGAGAATAGATGAACCTCCGAATCGCTTGTGCCAAATGCAACCACAGCATCCCCAGAATTCGAGCTTGGACCATCTCCATTGACCAGCTCGCTTCTTTTCCGCTTCTTCTTGGAATCTTGGTGGTGCCGGCTCCGATGATTCTCACCAGGATAGCCCCAGTCCAGGCAGGTTATTGAAGCTCTTGAGCCGATCGCGTGATCGCAGCGTAGCCGGCCTGTAGTGGTGTCATGTATGCGAAGATGTTGGGAATCGAGACCTTGGATGACCGAGGCAAACAGTGATAGTTGCAGTGTGGAGGGCGAGAAGGATGATCGGAGAATAGACGACTGATTTGCAGTGTTTGTGGTGGTCGAAGACGCCGCCGGGTTCGCAGCAGACGAGATGTTGGAGGCCACGCCTTTTGAGCTCTTGATTTTCCCCATGATGCTATATCTCCAGTTGACCGCAACGAGAGACTTGGGCTTGAGCAGATCACCGATTGATCCTGCACTCAAGCGCAATGCTACGGTCGTCTAGGACATGAACTTTTTCGAACATGTGCCGAACTTTTCCCTTCAACTCGGCTAACCTCACTTGACGGCTAGCCCAACTCGGTAAGCCTTCTTTTACCTGGGCTCCATGGCCAAATCTCCAGATTTGCTCAACGCTCACCAGGCCATACTTCCCTTCAATTCTTTATCACAGGCTTGCGCATATCTTTCGACTTCTGGATCTCAAATGCATCTGTCATCGCATGTTTCTTGTGCCTGCTGTCGTTTCATGTGTAATTGTGTCTTTGTGTCTTTGCAAAATTTAATCCACTGGTGCTCATCTGATTATTGCCCATCGTCTCCCAACATTTTCATTTCTACCGAAAAATCCCTTGCGAGCATATTAAGGCTCTCTACAACACTACAGTATCTGCAAGCTGCCGTTCAGTGTGCGTGTATGTGTACGCTGCTGCCATGGCACGATCTTCATCTGCTGCCTCCATGGTTGACCGTCGCTCTTGGTTGCCTGAATACTTCCAACAGCCTGGACTTCTTCGAGTTTCCGTATTCCTTACGTGGGCAGAGATGAGCATGCTCACATCGAGGGGTTCGATGATGTACTACCTCATCGGCCACGGCTGTGTGAAAATGAAAGGTTGCGAAGTGCAGGTCGCGTGACCAGCACGAGTCGCCACACTCGAGCCTTTTGCCTTGGGGGAAAGCAAAATTGTTTGAGTCATAGGCGGGGTCGATCGGAGGCAACGGAGACGAAATGTAAGGCTGCCAAGCGGTATCGGAGCCTGGCTCGAGTGGATCTCATCGAAGGCCATGCGCCGGAGGCCGGAGGAGGTGAGTCTGTCACAGGTAGATGAACGAGTGTCTGAGTGCTGGTGAGGTACGTCCTGCAGAGTGGGAGCATGGAGCATGGCCAGGCAAGGGCGTGCGGGTGTCAGGGATGAGCGAAACGCGTAAAAGATAGGGGCTTCCTCAGTCCTGTCCGTAAACACGCCTTAGCCCCGGATGGGGGATAGCGCGCCCTGATTAGTCAGACACCCGACCAATCACAGGCGGCTCACTGCAGAATTGTCGGCAAAGGTAGCGTGGCCACTGTTGCCCGTCACGTATATAGAGACCTCGGCCTCCGCCCTGCCTCCTCCGACGAATACTTATTTACCCAAACATTAGAAGACCCCCCCTTCCCATCACACACCTTTTTCGAGACGCGCCAGCGCATTCATCACGAATCACCCCTCTCACCCCTCTCACCCCTCTTCTGAGTCTCGTGACTTGGTCACATTCATAATTTCATCTTGATTTTATTCCAAGCACAACACCTGACTCAGCCACACCAAGTCAAGATCCCCAATCACTCACCCTTGCGCCTGTGAAACTCGGCTACTTTGACTAGTCCGCCCGACGATCACTGCGCGCGCAAAAAAGTGAAGTTATTCGGACTTGCCAAGACACCAGCCCACGTTTAAAGAATCAAATACTCGCACGATCTGTACCATTCTTGCGCCTCCACCCTTTGCTCCCATCTTTCATTTCTCTGCGCGAGCTGTCAAGAAAAATTGGAAGATTCGAGAAGATCGAGTTTGGTCTTGCTTATTGTCGCTACTAGCTAAATCTTGAGCGCAAGCCTCCACACAACACAACACTGTGCCGTGCCCTCATCTCATCAGCTCATCTTTGACACGTCCATCGTCCACACCTCATGCGCGTCGGTGGTATCTCCCAATTTCATGATCGTGCCTTAGAAGGCTACTAGAGCGTTACTCTCACCTCTCACTGCACAATGGCTGTCTTCGAGCCTGAGCATCGCGCCTTCGAGGCCGAAGCTCAGCTGGGCGGGCAAGATCACCTTGTCGATATGGAGATGGACCCTCATGAGTAAGTCGCTCCTTCTCACTTGGTGTTCCACTCGACCGGTGTTGATCTTGCTCAATGGCAGGGCCCCACTTCCCAACGGCCGTAACCTCAAACACTCACTCGAGTCGCACTCTTCCATCAACACTTCGGCGCATCACAGCAATCTCGAAATTGATGCTCATGACTTCGCCCCCGCAACCAATGGTGTTGCGCCCACTCAAGATCAAGATCAAGATCAAACCTTGAAAGATACTCAGTCAAGTCTTGAACCAAGCTCAAAGCTCCCCAGTTCCGGTGAGACTGGCGACGGTCTACTTCCGTCATCGAGTCAATCAATACCAGATGACTTGAATGATCACTTATCGACAAAAGTTGAGGAAGCGCCCGTCGATCCCCCACCAGCAGTGATTCAACAGCCAACCTCTGACGTTCGCGAAGAGACTCAGCCTACAGTTGTGGAGCAGGTCGCCGAGATGAAAGAACAAGATCAGCAAATTGAGAGCAGTACGGAAATGACGAATGGAACCACGCCCAGCGCGTCGCACCCCACGATATCGACTGGAGATCTCCAACCACAGACCGCTCAACCTTCGCCCCCCCGAGAAAACCAAGCAACCTCGATGGGATCATCTGCGTCTACAGAAAGCCAAAAGATCGATGCCAATAATGCTGCGGAGTCAACACAGTCAGAGCAAACTGCTTCGATACCGATGGCGGACATTCCAAATCATCCCCCCGTGCCCATACCGGAAGGCACAGCAGCGGAAGCGCCATTGGATCCAGCGCCATCCCCAAATCTTCCAGCAGCCACCTCTTCGCCCAAACAGCTACCTGAAACACTACAAGATCAGCCCATGCAAGACGCGCCGCCTTCACCACCGAAAATAGCAAGGGAGAGGGAGGATGACGACGTGGGAGATGAGCCGGCGGCGAAGCGTTCCAAGACCGACAACGAGGCGTCTTTGGAGTTCAAAGCTCCTGAGCGGCCAGCGATCAACACACAAGTCAATGGGGAACAACCCGAGGCAGCGGCGAAGGAATCTCATCCAATCACCACTCCCCAGTACAAGGGTCTTGTAAGAACTCTAAGTAACGTGAAGCGCGTTCAGGCATCCATCGCGTTTCGGCAGCCTGTTGACGTTGTGGCCCTGAAGATTCCAACTTACTTCAACTATGTCACAAAGCCAATGGACTTGCGAACATTGGAGGACAATTTAAAAGCCGGAAAGTACCCCACTGTGGATGCGTTTGTGGCAGATTTCAATCAGATAGTCGAAAACTGCCGCATTTTCAATGGTCCAGAGCACCAGATCACAAAACAGGCTTCTGAAATGAAAGTCTCTTTCGATAAGCAGATGGAGAAAGTGCCAGGGCCCGAGGTTGTGGAATCGAGTCCAGCGGAGAAAAAGAAGAAGGCAATACTTCCCCCACCCGCCAAAGTTCCGGCTCGACGCGAGTCTCGATCTTCTCTTCCAGGCACAGCTCGATCGCCAGTTTCGACAGCCTCCACGCCAACGTTCGCTCTAAATCCTCTGGGGGTGCCCTCAATACGTCGTGACTCGACCATCGATGGACGGCCGAAGCGCGAGATTCATGCTCCATCACGAGACCTTCCTTTCGGAAATGAAAAGCCGAAAAAGAAGAAGTACCGGAACGAATTGAAGTTTTGCGAGGAGGTTTTAACTGAGATAGCGAACAAGAAGCACTCTAAGATTTCGTGGCCCTTTATGTATCCTGTTGATCCGGTCGCCTTGAACATACCAACATACCACAGTGTCATTAAAAAGCCCATGGACTTTGGTACCATGAAAGCAAAACTAAGTCATGGCGAGTATGAGAATGCCAAGGAGTTCGAATCTGACGCCAAGCAAGTCTTCCAGAATTGCTACAAATTCAACCGTCCAGGTGATGATACTTTCAAAGCTGGCCGTGACCTCGAAGATGTTTTTGACGCTGCATGGGCTAGGAAACGTCACTTCCTCGAAACTGTCATGCCTGCCTCGGGCGCCCAGTCTCCAGATAGCTCTGAAGCTGAGGACAGCGATGAAGACGAAGACGAGGATGAAGAGGACGAGGAGGCCACTCAACTTTCAAAATTGCAGCAGCAGATTGCACAGATGTCGAAGCAAGTGGAGATGATCACACAACAGAAGAAGTCCCCTCCTGTTCCCGGCAAGAAGTCTGCGAAAGGCGCCAAAGGGGCACGGAAAGACAGCAAGAAGAGTGCACCTCCCGCTAGAGTAAAGAAGGAAGCAGCTGCAAAACCCGCGAAGAAGCCCCCCTATGTCACGTACGAGCAAAAACAGGATATCTCCAATCGAATCAATGCGTTGTCGGAGACGAAGATGGCAACCGCTCTCGGCATCATTCGGAGTAGCATGCCAAATCTAAAGGTGAGATTTACTTGCAGGAAAATCTATCTATATTTATCTACTAGAGCCATCTTAGACAATGAGTTAGACACTGACTTTCCATCTTTGAAGGGCGTTCAGGACGATGAGCTTGAGCTTGACATCGATGAGCTTTCCGACGAAGTCCTCCACAAGCTTCTTGTATTTGTGCGGAAGCATGTTCCCCGCGCTGAGGATTCACCTGCTCGACCACCTCCAACCACCTCGAGTGCCGCGCCCGCACGCAAGAAGAACAAGCCCATGAGTAAGCACGAGCAGGAAGCGAGGATTGCACAGGTTCAGAGTGGTCTGTCTGCATTCCAGAATCCAGGCTCTGCTCCAGTCTGTAGGTTTCCCCTTTGCGTCCGACAGCTTGCAGGATCAAGCTTACAAATCAATATAGATGATGACCCTGGACCCGATCAAGAGAGCAGCGACGGAGGCGAGAGTTCTGAGAGTGAGGAGGAGTAATGATGCATCCGTATCTCTCTCGACTCGATATGGTTTCACTTTACGGGTGTACCATTTGGCCTCGATTCAACAACCCTACATCCAATTCTCCCTTGTACATTAATCCTCCCGCACCTTTCTCCAGATCGTGGGTGCGGAACACAACATTGGCATCATTTAGCGAGCGTTAGCGAAGATTAGAGAGACTGTTGCTTGCGAGGCAGGTAACGGACATGATGACGAGCAAGATTGTGCTTGCAGCTGGATAGTTGGTTGCACCAAGCACTAGATTGTACAGTAGCCTTAACGAGCATTACTACCCTGTACATAATTCTGGAGATATGAAATCATATGCTCACTAGTCCTAAATGTGTATTACTTGACCAATGCGGCATGTGGGATCCTACTTCGGAAGAAAGCTCTAATTGCCATTCTTTAACAAGGTGTTCTACCCGCAACATCACCACGTTGCACAAGATCAGGCTTGAAATGGCATGAATACGAAGACTGACGATGTAGTCACTAATATTCTCCCTTTATCTTCCTGATCAGCATCTCATCCACACCTAAAATGGCCACTTCCAACCCACCAGACGCTCCACCCTCCCACTCACCAACACTTCCACCACAACCCCCTCCCCTCCCACCAATCCTCCTCGCCCTCTCCGGCCCAACCGTACGTCCCCCCCTCCCATCCCAAACCCCCCCTGCTAACCCCCCTCCCCCCAGTCCTCGGGCAAAACAACCCTAACGACCGCCCTCCGCCGCATCTTCCCCCCCGCCTGCATCTCCATCATCCACGCCGACGACTTCTACCTCCCCGACTCGCAGATCCCTATACACGCCGCAACAGGCCTGGCAGATTGGGATTGTGCGGGGGCGATGGATTGGGAGCGGTTTTGGGGGTGTTTGGAGGGGGTTAAGAGGGGGGATGGAGAGGGGATGGGGGCGGCGGGGAGGCAGGGGGGTGTGGAGGATTTGAGGGAGGGGGATGAGGGGGATGCGGATGGGGATGGGGTGCATGGGCCTGTTGGTGGGGAGGGGGGGGTCAGTAGGGAGTTTGTGGAACGGATGAAAGCGGAAGTGGCGGCGTGGCCGGAGGAGTTGAGGCGAAGGGAGATTGTGATTGTGGAGGGATTCCTCTTGTTTGGCGAAAGCGTGCGGGAGAAGGCGGAGGAGGTGTTCGATGTTCGGATCTTGTTGCGGGCTACGCGGGAGGCGGCGCAGGGGCGGAGGGGAAGGAGGAATGGATATGTGACGTTGGAGGGGTTTTGGACGGATCCCGAGGGCTATTTTGAGGGGGTTGTGTGGCGGGGTTATGTAGGGGAGCATGGGTGGATTTTTGAGGGGGGGGATGTGGAGGGGGAGGGGAAGGGGGGGACGGGGGTGTGGGTTGGGGGGCTTGGGGAGGGGGTGGAGGGGGTGGTGGGGTGGGTTTTGGGGGTGGTGAGGGGGGAGGTGGGGAGGTTGGTTGGGGAGGGGATGTGAGGGAGGGGGTGATGGTTTTGGATTGGAAGATACCCTGGGTCAAACAAAGCATGGATTGGTGGCGTTGGATTTGGTTGGAAGACATGTGATATGATTGCTGTCCCCAAAATCAGGTAGATTGAATTATTGAAAACCGAGGAAATTGGTCAAAGCGTGGGCGCCGACCGATTGCCATATACCAATTCATCCAGTTTCCTGGTACCGCGGAAGACCTATGTCAAGTGTTCTCCTTTCTGCCATACACTGCCCTTGAGCGTACCCATTAAGCCGTTAAATCGAACAAATTCCATCCAGAGCAAACACCACCTCCAATCCTGCTAGCTCTCCCAAACCCCTTTGTCAAACATTAAGGACGGCCATGGATGCTGGTGCTTGGGATAAAGTAGCGAAGCGATATGGTCATGAAGGCGTTGAGACTGGTGAGCGGGAAGATGATGGCCGAGGTGATGAATGCTGTTTCGGCGTGGGTGGTACTACCGTAGAGGAAGAAGAGGACGAGGAAGAGAAGGCTCGGGTTGGAGTCGTGAGCGATGAATTGGCTCGGAGGAAGACGTTGGACATTTGGGAGGGGAAGTGGTAGAGGACGTCGGTGGTGTTTGAAGACATTATTGATGAAAGCAGATATGCCAATTAATGTCCCTGAAATAAACCAGGTAGGAGCAGAGGAATCTCAATTGTTGTGAGAATTGGCAACTTGTTTGGTTCACATTAAGAAAAGAGCATCAATTGAATAGACGCCGGAGTGCAAGGCATGATGTTTATAAAATATGGAAATCGGGATCAATAGTAGGGCCAGGAGAGATGGCTTGCATGCTGCTTCATAATACACAACAGTCAGCGACGTTCACAAACAATCATTGGTCAATTGAAGCTGTCAAGGCCGCGTGTATGGGGCTGAGACGGGATACTTTCTTGACTGCAGCTCGCTTGCTGGGTTCCTGTGGTTAGGGCCATCGTAGGCAGCCAGCTTTTGTACCTCGTCTAGCGCCATGGCTCAAGCAGCTTTTGAAACAGCAAATCATCAGGGTATCTATACGCCTACCGAGGTTGCAGAATCAAGCTGTGGCATTTCAGCGGTGAGTACAGGTGTCAGGTAACGACATCCCGCTTCTTCAACTTTATCCAACGGCTGCGGACAAGCCGAAATCCGGAGAAATCGAGGAGTTTCCCTCAGTCGGCTAGTGGTTCCGCGGATAGTTCAAGATTCGAGCAATGCCTCTCTGCAACTCTGACGGATCTGCCGTATTCGTACATAATGTATTACCGACCTGTAGATCAAAGCGAATCGGCGCTCTGAGGGATCATGATATAAAGTTGTCTTCGTTGTTGACAATATTCGCGCTCCTCCTGGCGTCGATGAAGAGATCCTCGCATTCGGCGACGTCATCTACATCAATTTGTTTCTTATGGTTGACTCTTGCCAGTATGTTCGCAGGGGTGAGTAGCTGCAGCGCATATCGTAGGCTGACTTTGACGCCATGCTCAGCAACCTTCTCGAGAGCTGGTTCTGAGATCGCCAGTCCTTCCGTTCTCGTCCGTAGGCGGATAATGTGCTTTACTTCCTCTGGATTATAGGTCGTGGTAGGTATGATGAGAACGCGAGCGAGGAGGTCTGGTGGTATACCATGGGCAGCGACTATGTCCTCTGTACCACGGATTGTGCATTTACCGCGATTCGAAGCTAGGATGACAATGGGTGAGATTGGGGATTCGAGAGCGCGATTAAGATACGTGAAGCATTCAATGTCCAGCATGTGTACCTAGAAGTTTAGATTAATCCTAGTCCAACTGTGATCGTGGGTCGGAGCCTACCTCGTCGATGAAGAGTACCCCCGGCACAAGCTCAGCAACACCTTGATCAATGTACCGGCTGACCACTTTGTTGATTTCATCTCTGAGTTTGTCCGTGATCTCGGTCTTTTTCGGTTTCATAAGCTGGCCCATCATGCTCATAATATCTTGTCCTCCTTGCGGCCGTGCATTCGCTATGTCGAGGTCATGCAGTGTCACGTCCTGCACTATCTCTTTCTTTTTGTGCACTTCACCCTTCGGTATCGGCACGTACTCTTCAGCCTCGAGGTCAAACTCCGTGGCATATGCATCTGATCTCCCAACTCGCTTGCAAGCCCCAGTGTTCGCTTCTATGTAGATGACGTCGCCTATTGTAACCCGTTCTTTCTGTATTGCTTCGTATATCGAAGGATCTAATCGCAGCTTTTTGGTGCCTTTGTATGATTTTAGGCCGATGAGGAGATGGCTTATTGTCTTTCCGTATCCGCCGAGCGGGTTCTCTGCTTCTTCAGGAGTGAGTTCTGTTACTTCGCCTTCGTAGACCTCTTTCGTTTCCCGTACTCTTAGACCTGGTTCCTTCATCAGCTCCATTACGTCCATGCCGTCTTCTCAACTAACCAATGGCTCTTCTGAAATTCTCCATGAGCGCTTCTGTCTTCTTGACTTCTGTAGAGTAGACCTCGCTACCAACGATTGGACAGAATGGAACCTTCGTCCCTAGCTCATGTGATACTGCCAAAGCCAAAGCTGTCTTGCCTGTCCCCGGACCACCAGCTAATAGGACTGCGCGACCGGACATCTTCTTGGACTTGATAAGGTCGACCACGACACCGCAAGCCTGATGATTATGGTCAGTCATGCCAGCCTTACATATCCTGCCTTGACGAGCCTGCTATACCTCTCTTGCAGCTGCTTGGCCAACGAACCCGGCGCCTGCGGTTTCTGCGTAGCCATCGCTCCTCAGCCCCAGGCCTTTGATGTGTGTATGTGTAGCTGTCCGATTCTCGCGCGAGTTGCCCTTGACTTCACTAATTGTGACCATCACGAAATTGTTGTAGGATGAGGCAAGCTACCGAGGATGCTGTGATTTAGCGGCAATGAAATTTCGACTCAGGAGTTTGCAATAGATAGGGTTGGCTTTTGTATTGGTTCATCAATTATGTTGGATACAGTTGAACGCGGTTGAACCTCCAAAAGATTTATTTCGTCGCGAACTTGCCGGTCTTGGCGTTCTGCCTTCCTTCTTTGCAACTTTGCCTCTTTACCTCGTTTCTCCACACCTAATGCGACAACCTCCATCACCATTTTGAACAGCGGCGAGAGCATGATTAGTGGAACTGCTATTAATAGAATATTTTTAGTGAAGAATGGATGAGATAGTCTTGTCCTTTGGGAATAATGATAGCTCATTCCTTCCATATGTTCGTCATCTGCTGAGGAACTCGATTGGTCAGGCTATCTATTCTAGCAATCGGGCAGACATGTAGCTCCTTGACTTTGAAACGTACCACAGTCCACTCTCGCAAGCGGCGTGGACTTCAGGGATCACCTTGCCAAACAGCCCCTCTGACCCGTCACAGTGGACGTGCAACAGGCGAAACTCTACGAGAAGCTCTGTTTGTTATTGCTATGACATAGCGCATCAGACAAGGAAGCAAGGTGCAATCTACGGTACAGCCGTGAGGCTGCAACGCTGGCTTGTTTATCAGGTAGGACGCTGACTGTTTGTATTTGACCACGTGGACCAGAGCGAGAGCCGTAGTAATCCTTTGTAAGTCACGGCAAACACTCCGAAGGTGGTTGTCTGGTAAATACTCACACAAATACATGAGCGAAAGGGATATTGGAGTGGTCGAAAAAATCAAGCTCCTATACCTAAATTACTGAATTGATGATCGGGCACCTGTTGTTGAAATACTTATGGAGTTGTATGCTCAAAGTGCAAAATCTTTTGATCTTTGATTAATTTGCAGATGTGGCAGTTGAGGAATACAGCCGACCATTTCCTTCTGGATAGGGCGACAAAATATTCTGTGTTAAGAGTCTGGGATGTAAAGAATATCGATATCTACAGCGTGGCCAAGCCAAATCGTCCATTAAGAAATACAGCAACAGATTGGACAACAGGCCATCCAATCCTTGAGTCTGATCCATCTGACGGATGAATGGAGAATCCCAATCAAACTAGAAATCTGCGCAAAACCTTCATCAACCTCTTTTTAAAAAAATCTTGGCCTTGGACTACCGATGTAACCAAAGGAGTCCATATGTATACACGGATCTTACGCAGTTGAAAGAGAAGATTTTAAATACTGCGAAGGGCCCGTATCTGGCACGTGTCTCTTCTCACGACATATCTGCTTTGGCTTAGCTGCTAAAGGAGAGCGCAACACACAAAAGAGGCATGGTCTTTGAATTTCCTTCACCTGCACATTCGGTGCTTAAAATGAGGACATCTGACTGGATGACCTCTAATTACAACTAAAGCCCCCAATCTGCACTCGGCGAAGCGCAGCAACAGAACACAAACAGCCCGCTTGATGGGTACTAGAGAACCTCGATCTATTTGCATAGAGCCTTCCGCGTCTCTTGCAAGTGCCGAATTCCAACACGATCACAGCTTCCTGACTTCGACAGTGATGGAGCCCAAGGCGTTTCCGTTATAATCAGCACCCCATTGCGTGACATTCCATTGGGTAGATGTATCGCTGATGCGGAAAACGTTGGAACCTGACCATGGGCAGGAGTAATAGATGACGCAGATTCGCTCTCCGAGCCCGCCAGTAGCATTCTTTGTGTGAAGTTCGATGGTCGCCTCCATGCCCGCCCATTCATTCTGCTTGCCCGTCTGGCCATAGGCGAATGAGCTTTGTGGGCCAATGTCTTGCTTCTCGATGTCGCTGGTAGGTAACTTATTGCGTGTGTCAGTGTTTTGGGTGTCTTTGAAGGTCCAGCCCCACATCTGGTCTGTGTGAGGAAATTTGATTTTCAGGGTGTCTTCATAGCTCTTGTTGGCGATTTTGATAAGAGCCCACTGGTTCCAGCCCATGGCAGGTGGCAGGTGGGAGATCTGAGTGGAGAAGTTTGAATTTGACAGGAAGTGCAAACCGCGTAAGGTGAGTGTGGAGAGAAGAACGTTTGGTAATGTCCTGACTGACGGATGGGTCCTGTGTCTCTGCCCACTTAAATAGACATCTCGTGGGCTTTCGCTACTCCTGGCGAGTCTACAGTGCCATTTGCTCGAGGCCTATTCTGGGTGAGCTCAGCCAGCCATGATATGCTCCAGCCCGCTCGAAAAGCCAGCTCACACGTTGCTTAATTGACGGATCGATACTGCTTTCGCCTTGCAGGGATTTCAAGTCCTTCAGCTATTTCATTTACTGGTCTAAATTGCTCTTAGGACAAATATGCTCAGGCCGGTCTTAAATGACTGCCCAGAGCTACACCAAAACAGGGGAAGCGTGAGCAGTCATGAGAAACCGGCGTGAGTAACAGGCAGCAACCAGACTAATGCTTGCACTCAGATCCAATAAGAGCAGGATGGTTCCCAATTCCCACCATAGGAGATTTGAGCCTGGCAAGTTTCATGGCTGGCTGAGAGGTTTCAAAACATTCACACCCATTCAAAGCTTGCGAGCAGGGACAACCTCCCCAGAGGGGGCCCATATCTGATAGTAGGAGGTCTGGGTTCATCGCGGAGGCTATGGTCTAGGTTGGCGCAAGCGGCAACTTTATAACCGAAATTTGTACGTCTCCCAACTCGGACATCCAGCTCCTTCCCAGCACGCCACGGTCGCCGCATCTTACCCTTCCTGTATTTGACGGCTTGGCTGCTTATTGTGTGGACCTGAGAAGTCACATGGCGTTCCGCTGTTGCCCATGTTGCTAGCGGGCTCTCTATGCCCAACTCTGAACCATGTCCCGTAGCAAATGCGCGTCTTCAGCCAGCCACAAGAAATTTCTGGGGAAGCGCTTGGCAAGTACTCTTCATGCCATCCGAAAGAGGAAGTCTAGAAGTTCCTAGATTCTGTACTGACCTGACCTTCGCGGTCGTACGGCCGACCCCTGAACAAGCGCTGTGTATAATTCATTCTCTTCAGCCATTTCAGCCATTGGTCCGGGCTAAAGAGTGTCAGGATCTAGTCCTATAACTTGTATTACTAGGACATCCATTTTCAGATTGCCATTCACACCACTGGGATCAGACCCTTTTACCTGAATTGACCCGCATTGAATTATACAATTAACATTGAACAGTGAAACAATACCTACACTGTAGCTTGAAACCATTGGCATTCTCGCTATCTATCATTCGTGATGTCTACGGGTAAGTACCACAATAATAACACGGAGCGGCCACGACTAACAAAGCAGTTGATATCCCCAAGAAGACCAAATTGACTTTTAAACGAGGCTTCCACCTCCAGATCCTGTTCAAAAATCAAATCAGTGGTGTGACAGAGCCCAAAACGACCATCGACTCACACAGCTTGGGCAAAAATCCAAACAAACAATTCTTTGATGAAGGTGAAAATGATACACACCTTTGGGACTTTACCTTGGCCCAACTGAGGGAGCAACTGGGCAAGAAGGTGGATGCAAAATGGTCGTTCTGCCTCGAGAATTGTGCGCCTGTGGATGATTCGAGCACCTTGTGCTATTACTTGACCTTGCCGGAGTCAAATGTCAAGCTGCTCCAAGAGCCTCTTCCCGACAAGGATGGAGAGCTTACAGAAGCAGCAGTCCTGTCTTTATTGTCTGTTTACATGGCCGTTGGAAACGCAATGGCACCTGCGGCAAAAGGCTTTGGCGCGGAGTGGGCAGAGAAGCACCCAGTGAACATGGCACTCACAGATCGGAGCAAAGCAGAGCTTGCTGCGCCAACAGTGCCAGCAAACCACAAAGCGGAATATGGCCCAGAGGCAGCTTGGACTGTGGCAAATGTGGCCCCTGGTGCTAGTGGAATGCTGGACTGTGTTGTAGACTTCGCCGAATCCGACTGGGATAAAATCACGATCATTAATAAAAGTCTCTATGCCTTTGACGTTCGTGGTAAGCGACTTGAGGTCACCAGTGCCAGGCTTCCGGCGTTCGAACTCAAAGGCATCAAAGACGATGTTCAGATCCCAGGAAACCATCTTCGACAATTCGTGGAGATACGTGATACACCACATATCGACATAACCGAAGTCAGCTCCGAGTTTCAGAGCTCACTCGTCGACAATGCTTTCTCGGCTCGCTCTCTGGAGGCCATGGTCAGCGGTGGAACGCCTTTGGTGTCAGCAAGCGTCTCTGCAGGCATAAAGTCCGAGTCTTCCAAGGGATCCGGGTCAAATGAGGGTTCACAAAGGAGAGAATATCGTGCGACTTACAATTTCCCCCGGGTCAGTCTCTTCCTCGACGAATACACATTAAAGGTATCCAAGTATTGCGATGAAGCTTTAAAGGCACTGAAGAGCGCCCCAACGATCGACAACCTACGTCAATTCCAGCGTCGCTTTGGAGTCATCTTCGCTCAGGAAGTCACGCTTGGTGGAAGACTAGAGAGCACCAAAGCCGCGGACTCCAGCTTCAGCGCGGAAAATAGCTCGGTCAAAGATGCTTTGAAAGCGTCGTTGGGTGCAGCCTTTTCTTACGGTCCTGCGTCCGCCTCAGCGAATGCTAGCATGGAGAACCAGGTTGGTCACGATGCAGGAAATAATAATCAAAAGGCCAGTTCCGCGGTCTCCTACACCGCCAGAGGTGGCGACACACTGCTCTGTGCTAAGTAAGTAGCGCCTTGACATAAGATTCTCTGAGGTCTTAACCTAACGCTGCATCAGCCCTGCTGCTTGGGCTTCTAGTGTTGCTGTCTGGAGAAACTGGCGAGTAATTCAGGTATGTTGCAACAATTCAATCGGCATAGTAGAATGCCTTTGCTAAGCGAATACGAACAGCAAGATGAGCCGGTTTCACTTCAGGAATTGCTTGGGCGCTTCAAGGAGTACGAATTTGTTCCAGGCCTCTTCGCCCAAACTCTTGGCCCTCCTCCCAGTAAAGAGTCAGCGCCGGTCAAAACAATTCCAGACAAGATCTTCGACGCAAACAAATCCTGGACAAAAACAACAAAGCTCTGCCTCTGGATAGGGCAGGACAAGATCCCGTTGGACAATTTCTATGCAGTCAGGGACGGCAACCCGACAAATGAAAGTGCTTCATCTCGTGATACTGTAAGTCTATTGAGTGGCGTGTGCATTGATACGTCGATAGAGAGCTGACAAATCTACAGCTACTAGCAGACTATCCTCTCTTACTATTCCTGGGTGATGCGCCCCAATTTGTCGGTCAAGACTTAAGTACCATGTACGTAGACAGGGAGACCGGAGCATTAGGCCCGCAGACTGCAAACAAAGGACAGTTTCGCTTTTCTCTTCGTAAATCCGGGAGTACCGGAAATTGGAATCCTACGGCTGCCGCCAAAATTATCAATGGTCAAAAGGTCACGCTGTGGTGCCACTCGATCGGATTGGGCGGCTGGAGGTCGCTGAATGAGCCGCCATCGAATGCATACCAGGCTTTTTGGAAGAAGTCAACGAAGGTGCTCGAATTCGATACGGCGAAGGCAACGCACTCGGCTGTTGGGGGCTTTGAGCCTGCGGACTTCGTGGTGGAATTTGTTTAGTGTGGGCGTCAGGCTGTCCGGGTCGATAGCATATATTGGATCCACAACCTCAGTTACCGCCATCATTAGTCAAGTCCAAGGAGGCGTTCAGCACTCGAGTCACTGATTTTGCAAAGCTGTAGGCAGAGCGACACATCAGAGATCTCTGCGCAGGCTCATCTTTAGTTCTGGATTTGATTAGTGCTCCTACAGAACCCTACTACAGCGTGGCAAAGGCCGAAAGTCGCTCTGCTTTCTGAGGTTTTGAGCACCTGAGCGTGGCGAATCAACAATTGAACTGCATGAGTTCAGCGTAGTCCCCCTGAGTTTCTACCTTAGTCTCCGGTTTAGTGAAATGCTCCACAAGCATTACCTGAGATAATGGATATGCTGGCAATGCCGGTGCAGACTAAGTCGATCACCTTTCGTTTGTTTTCAAATAAGAGTGGTTGGAGACGCAATTTGTCGGCCTTAAGAACATACAAGACGAAATGGAATTTGATTTTCATTGACCCATCGACCGATGAACTCAGCACTTTTCAGTAGGAGAGTAGTCACATTTTCTAAGATGAGCTAAGGCGGTGTTCTTAGCGCCTGCGCAGGATTTTGAAAGCTCGGCTAGGCATTTATCGATATGAAATGCTCTGAGGTCCCACAGCAGCATCTTGTGAGAAGGTCCCAAGGCGCTCGTAGTGCAGCATCCACACCTCTGACAGAAGGGTGGTGGCAGTGTGATAAGAGAAACTTGGTCTAAGCTGGCCTAGAAGGGCACATCCTCTATCCTAGCTGGACTCACTCTGTGGTCGACGATGTTACCACTCCCACAACAACGGAACATGGCACCCTCACCTCCTCCTTCCAATTCCCCTCTCGTCCTGATAATCCGATTCACCACCTCCCTCCCAGATCTTCAGCTTACGATTCCGCATCCGCGCACTACCAACCCATCCACGCTCGCCACTCAGATCCGCCCTCACCTCCCCCCCAATCTTTCTACCTCCCCACTTCGACTCATATATGCTGGCGCTCTCCTGCCGTTCAAGATCCCTCTGAGCACCTCCCTCCGCCTCTCATCCACCGGGAAATCGCCTGCGCAACTCTATATACACTGCTCCATCTCGAGCGACACCCAATTATCAGCCTCGCAACTAGAGGCCGAGAAACAAGCTGCTACAGCACTACAATCACAAGCTCAGGCCCTAGAAGACCAGCGGGGGAGCAATGATGACACAACGATCGAAGACACCGTCCAAGCTCCGCCTCAGGGTTTCGACCGTCTCCTCTCGGCTGGTCTTTCTCCAACAGAAGTAGCCTCCCTACGCTCTCAATTCCTAGCTGTTCAAGCCCACACCCACACTCCCGATACGATGCCTAATCCCGCCGAGATGCGCCTTCTAGAAGAGCGTTGGCTTGACGCTGGCACACCCTTAAATGGCGGTGGACCCACGGATGCCGGAGCAGACGATGATTTCGGGGGTGGTGGACTGGAGGACATGCTGTGGGGAAATGTGATGGGGTTCTTTTGGGCGGTGGGGGCCATTGTGTGGTTGGTGAGGGAGGAAGGGGTGTGGAGTAAACGGAGGCAGGTGGGCGTTGTGACGGGGGTTTTGGTCAATATTGCGTTTTGTATTTTGAGGATGGGGAGCTGAAACGGGTGATTCGAGTGCCTGAAAGCCCAGCATTATTTGGAAAGTCGCATTGAGAATTGAGGAGAAACGCAACGCGAGCAGCTCTCCTCCGGTCTAAAGAAGAGCTATCATGGCTCCGAGCATTAGAAGGATGATAGCGGTACGTACACATCTGGGCGATCAAGGAAGCCAAAGTGACTGACACTACGATAGGAACGTCTGCCATGACTCCGTAATGTATGATTACATGTCGCAGGAGCCGCCAAAGAACGGCCTGCAAGTCTTTGAAAAGACGTCAAACGCGGTCCTATTGTAGCCTGATACCGGTGAAGAAGGGCAACGAGTTTAAAGCTATGAGCGGCCCTCATCTTTCCTTGTGCTTGACAGGGTCACAGGGAAAGATAGCATCTACGGAACAAATCCCAAAATTAGAAAGGTCATAGTGAAAGCTGTATCTAAAAAATATGATAGAAGTCGCCATGGGCTCCTCTCATACTCCCACCTCTACGCAACGTTTTGTGGCCTCTTGACTATCAAATTGGATGGATTCTCCACCCAGAAATCCCTACGCAGCATCTGTACTAACCGTCTCGGCAATGAAGACTTTTGTAGTTCAATGACGTCGAAACAGGGGGACGCTCTTAAATATTTGCTCGCAATATCTCCGAAGAGGCTAGAAATACGAGAGAATACTTATAGCTTGTTCTGCTTTTCTTACTTCGAGTCGGGCGATATCGCTGTCGTTTCTTCGATTATGTTTGGGAAGAATTAATATATGATTGAGTAAAGACTAGCTTTGGGCCGCAACTGAGAATTGAAAGTGCGGCTGCCTGTACGAATTAAGGAGGATTTTCATGGGCGCTTCACGATAGATCAGTGGTACTGAAATTTTCATTATTGACAAGACAAGAGAAATATCAAAGGCTAAGTCAATGTAACATCTCAGTCATACAAATTCTCGTAAGTCATCCTACAAAAGAAAATCCACTTATGTACCGGCAACCTACGACGATCCCTCAAATAGACATAAAAAAGCTCTTCTCCCCCTCCTTCGGCTCAACCAAAGCCCTCTTAATAATCGGATCCGCACAGCTAATCCTAATCCTCTCGGGCGTCGCCGGACTCTGCAAACACAGCACATCATCAACCCCATACTGCTTCCTCGCCGCCTTCAACGCATCCCTAATCGCAAAGAACACACTACTCCCCATAAACAACGGCGGCTCCCCCACGCCCCTCGATCTCTGAATCGTGCGCAAATTTTCCCATTCGACATCTTTAAGCAAGCTGACATTGAAGACTTGAGGGATGTCGCGGAAACCGGGGATCTTGTACGTGCCTGGTCCGCGTGTGAAAAGCTGGCCGGAGGCGCGGTGCCAGAGACTTTCTTCGGTGGTGAAGAGGCCTTGGCCTTGGATGAAGGCGCCTTCGATTTGGCCGTAGTCGATGGCGGGGTTGATGGAGCGGCCGACGTCCATGTTGATGTCTGCACGAAGGCAGGTCCAGTCGCCCGTCAAAGTGTCGATTTCGACCTCGGCGGCTGCGACGCCTTGGGTGAAATAGTAGAACATCTGACCTGTGTTGGGGCCCCACACGTAGCCGATGTCGGGCGTTTTGTAAAAGCCGTTTGCGGAGAGGTTGACGCGGTCAAAGTATGCTGCGTGGACGAGATCCTTCATTGGGGCGTTCTTGCCAAGTTTCTCTCTATATGGCTTCAAGCGCTCGTTAAGCTGTTCGCAGGCGTTGAAAATGGCGTAGCCGTTGAGATCGCTAGATGCGGAGGCGGCGGTCGATGAAGTATTGGCAACGGTGTTGGTGGCAGTTTCGGAGATGTAGACGTCAGCGAGAGGGACGTCAAGGGCTTGAGCCGCGATCATGGTCATCTTGGTGTGGAGACCCTGGCCCATCTCTGTACCACCGTGAGCGACTAGCACGGAACCATCATGGTAGAGATGAACCAAGGCGCCCGCCTGGTTGAGGAAGATGGCTGTGAATGATATACCAAATTTGGTTGGTATGATGGCCAGGCCACGCTTTTTCCATTTATGCTCGGCATTGAATGCTTCCACGGCTTTTCTACGCTCCATGTACTTGGTACCTTCCATGATTTGCTTGTACATGAGCGGCACATGCCAATCTTTCAGCGCTTGGTTGAAATGCGTTTCCTCATTGGGTTTGTACATGTTGATTTCTCGCAGCTTCTCCACGGGCATACCCAGATGATCTGCAACCTCTTCCATGTAAGTCTCAGCAATGAACATCCCTTGTGGACCCCCGAATCCACGGAATGCGGTGTTCGATACAGTATTCGTCTTGGCTAGCCGGCCTCGCACATAAACGTTGGGGAACAGGGAGCACCCATCGATATGGGACAAAGCTCGGTCGACAACAGCACCACTGAGGTCTTGGCTCCAACCCGCGTTGGCAAAGACATCAGCGTCTAGAGCTTGCAACTTGCCGTCTTTGTTGACAGCAACCTTCCATCTCGCCAAGAAAGGATGGCGTTGACCCGAGGTCATCATGTCTTCGTCACGATTCAGCATGCAACGCACGGGTCTTTTTGTTTTCTTGGCAGCAACGGAACAAATGCTCGAGAGTTGTATTGATCTAGTTTCTTTTCCACCAAAGCCTCCGCCGAGTCGTTTCACCTTCGAAACGATCTTGTTGGCTTGCACTCCTGTGACTTGAGAGACGTATGATTGGCTGCAGCCATATCAGTCGTGCCATAGGAAATCTTAGGAATTCGACTTACGTTTCTGTTGGATTTTGGGTGCTACTATACACCTCCATCTCTCCGTCCTCGGGTTTAGTTACCACGACGCACGCCTGAGTTTCAAGGTAAAAGTGCTCTTGTCCACCCATCCTCACTATTCCTGAAAACACGTGATCCGCTTTGTCGAAGGCTGCTGTATCACAAAGTCCATCCTTACCGTGACCTTTGTTAATATATCGATAGTGAGGGAAATAGCTTTCTTTAGTGATAGCTTCTTCGATAGTGAAGATGGCAGGCAGATCCTCATACTGCACCTTAACAGCTCTCGCACCGGCCTCCGCATGCTTGGCGGAATCTGCAAGGACCATGCCTATGGGCTGTCCAGCTGTGAATACTTCATCGACGGCAAAGAAGACCTCGTCGCAGTTTGGAGCACCCCACCAGTTAGCTTCTGGATTTGGTAAGTCGTGGTGATCGACCCATTCCACGACACCTGGTAAATCTAGAGCAGCCTCTGTGTCAACGCCTAAGAACTTTGCATGAGCCTTGGTGGATAAGACCATGACACCGTATAGCTCATTCTTTTGAACAGGTATGTCATCTGTATATTGCGCTTCCCCGGTACATTGTTTGAGGGCGGCAATGTGGGGATTTGCTTTGCCCAGGACCCGCTGCTCATATTTGACTGTGGCATCATGGTCCTTCTTTCCTGTTGATATCTGGCGTTCGATCTCTCCGCGCACATCCTCATCGATTTCCGATGCAGTAACTTGCAATTCCGAAAGGACTTCGTGATAGTATCTATAGAAGAAGCCCAAGGCCAGTGACTTCCGATAGGTAGCCATTCCACCGGGCACGCCGAATCGAAGGTCAAAATCCTTCTCCAAGGCGTTCGTTGTCCCTTCAAGCGTTGCAGGATCTGTCCACTTCTTCCCTTTCAAATAGGCAACAGCTTCATTCGCAGTAACCGTGGTAGCTGCCATCCCTCCGTAGACAAGATTCACGCTCGTTACTTGATGTTCATCCGTCAACGAGACGCGTAAAGCTGCATTCACTATAGCGATATCATCATCTTTTCGTTTGGCCTGTTTGTATGCCCGGAGGTATTCTCCTTTCTCGCTTGCAACAGGGATACGTAGACTTGCGATGATGGCATCAGCCGTCAATGCAGTTGTTCGGTATCCTTTGAAGAATTGAGACATTGGGATCTCGGTTTCCTTATCAAGCGATTTCGCCAAAAGCACCGTGTTGGTTGCAACAAATACAGGATTAAGATCTGAGATGGGAGATGCTGTAGCGAGATTCCCTGCTGGCGTACCGACGTTACGAATCTGACGTCCTGCAAAGTATCGGATTTGCTTATAGATGGCCTTGAACGGCTGGCCTTTGATGGGCCCATAATGCTCAAGTGCTTTCAAGCATATCTCCTCAAGGTCTGTGAGTACAACATTGCCGCCAATCTCCAAGTGATCTTTCTTGAAGCTGTATTGGCGAAGCTCAGCAATATCACCAACATAGACGGAAGCAGTGTATTGCATGGCTTTGAATTTGATCTCGATCTGCGTCTCTGTGCTGCCTCCGATTATCTTAGCCGAGGGATAAGCACTTTTGATTTCCAACAATTGTTGCACGGTCACTGGACGGTACCATCTCTTGCGCTTATTACCAAACGCGAGAGGCTTGAAATGATATTTAGTCAAGGAAGGAGGGAAGATCAGCTGTGTTTCTGGATTGTACTTAATAAATTCTGGAGATGTGAACCTTTTAATAGCCTCGTCGCCGTTCGTGCCGTTGATCTTACTCATACCACAGCCGTTCGTACCTTTACCATTCTCCATACAACAACCACTGCCACCATTGGCCGTTGATTTTCCGCAAGCCTTGCCTTTACTGAACGACTGCGCAGCATCTAATATAGGTCGGTAGCCTGTACAACGGCATAGATTCCCGTCGAAGGCTTCTTCAACCTCGAGTTCTGATGGATCTGTGTCGTTCCTCAACAAAGCATATAGGCTCATAACTATACCGGGAGTGCAGAATCCGCATTGGCTACCGCTACCCATTGCTATTCGCTCCTGGGCCGGATGTGGGTCCTTCACATTTCCGATCCCTTCCACTGTGATCACGTGTTTACCATCAACGCTGACCAGAGGTGCCAGGCAGGCATTGACTGATGCATGATAGAGTTTCTTAGTTGTAGGGTTCATCTGAGATACCACCACGGTGCAAGCTCCGCAACCTCCTTCGGCACAGCCAAGTTTAGTTCCAGTCAAGCCAATTCCTCGAAGGTATTCAAGAAGCGTGATCTCAGGATCAACGGCGTATGAATCAATCACAACTTTAGAGCCATTCAAGTAAAACCGCAAGGTATCATCGTATGGCTCCGTAATTGAATGTAGCGAGCGTGATGTCTCGGAAGAGACTGCGGGCTTAGGCTCGATGATCCCTGGAGCCATTTTGTGCCTCAGCGATCAAGCGTTAATATCAGAATAAGGGAGAATGGAGACAAGATATTTTGGCTTTCAATGATTTCTGTATTGGCTTCAAGCCTAATCATAAACACAGCAAACACAAAGAGATAAAATGAAGATGAGTGGAACAAATGCTATAGATTTTTCAGAGAAGGGACTTCATCATCAGAGCACACTTATTCGTCGGAGGTCGCCGCACATTTGCAAGTATCTCCCAATATGAATTTACGAGATCAATAGTCTGATCGACCTTATCGTCATACACCCACAAGGACTCACACACTTCACACCAAGAATTCCAACGAAGAATTGCTGCGGTGGAGATTCAGAGTGATGAACTGCAAGTCTTTGAAGATAAGAAGAGGCGTGGTGGCGCGCTAGCCTGGGGTAGTCTTGGCATGTATCAACGGTTGACCAAATCTATCAAACACGGCGGAATCAAGTGTGGGCTGAGTTTTCGGTGTCAAAGCATTGTAATCCACCATGCCTCCGCGAGTACGCTTTCTAAAGTCAGGGCGGTCAGTCGCCATAAGACCCCAGATACCAAAATGTGCTTCTCACCAGACACCACTATGCCTTCGTCTCCTGCAGAAAAGAAGTATCACGGCCAACGAGAAACCTTTGCCAGAAGCGCAGGAAAGTCAAGGTCCAAATCAGGATCAACTACCACATGTCAGTGAAGAGGCGGCTATACAAGGGAAGATCACGGGAGAAGGAGGACCTGATATTGAGCAAGGCACTCCTGTACAAGAGGTCAGTCAATATTGGACTATTGAACCGTAGTCTTTACTAAGATAGCCTCAGGTGCTAAAGCGCGATGAGAAAAGTCAAGAGAAGGCTCCAAAAGTTCTACAAGATGATTCTACTCCCTCATCACCCAAAGGGACTCGCTCATATTCGACATCTGCCAGACGGTATGCACAAGCGCAAGCGATAATGAATCAGAATTCCGTAGACATGCAACCTCCAGACCCCACATCCGAGTTGCCCGAGTCACCTCTGACCCGTACAACTCACTTGAAGCGTCGCTACGATCCTATCGTCGAGCAGGTCACCAACCTAATGATGCGGGATGGCAAGAAAAGTGTCTCCCAAAGGGTACGCTCGTCAGTTTCTCTACCCCTTTCTGGCCCACTGGCAGTGTTGGGGGTAAATTCGGTGGACAGATGCTAATTTCCTATCTATAGAGAATGGCAATGATACTCGAACGACTGCGAACAGCGCCACCACCTAGCACTAATCCTCGGCATCCTTTGATTCCCGGACATCCTCCAACTGCGCATCTTCCTCTCAACCCGATACTTTACCTCACACTTGCAATTGATTCAATAGCCCCTCTCCTTCGAATACGGTCACAAAAAGGCGCGGCTGGCGGAGGTGTAGCTTTGCAGATACCAATACCTCTGAATTTACGACAACGGCGGCGAACTGCTGTTATGTGGATTCTCGATGCCGCGAGCAAGAAACGGTCAAAAGGCAGTGGGCGAACGATGTTCGCTCATAAAGTTGCCGATGAACTGATCTCAATTGTGGAGGGCAACAGCGGTGTCTGGGACAAACGAGGTGGAGTTCACAGATTGGGTGTGGCTGCCCGAGCGAATCTATCGTTCGGCAACCGAAGAAGATGAGCTGTATATAAATTACGGAATCCTTTTTCAAGCTATGTCCAAGATTCGAACGTTTATGGTGCTCGCCCAGCCCTGCAGAATTCTCTGGTCGGCGGAGGTTGAACGGCCCGGCTTCTTCTCCGTGCTTTGACCCCTTGCTCCAGGATCTCCCATCGCCCTGTTAACTGCTTTTTGTATTCTCTTCTTTATTCCAGCTTGAGCTTGGATTGATCAGCATTATGAAGCTTGCCTTAATTTGCTGTCCTGTTTTAAGTATGGTTAGAGTTCCTTCCCCCATACTGTACATATAAGGTTCGGTCCGTCTGCTTTGAAGGAGACAAGTGCCATATTGGGATGGTGATGGGGGGTAACGTCGTTTGCTGCGATCAAGCCAGACATATTCAAGCAAGCTCAACAACATCTTGCAGAGCTTTCTGAGTCTTCAAACATGCTCCGACCACCATGAAAACTCAAGGGTTCGGCTCCAAGTTCCAGGAGCTTTGAGATTAGCAACCTGCGAGCTACTTTTCTTGTCCTGTGGTCAAATCAGTATCCAAGAGAGCTTTGCTTTCTGAGGAACATTTCTGGTCCAGGGAGATGAATGGCTACTTATGTGAATGATGAGTGCTCGGAGCCCATCGAGCTAGCGACTAAGCAAGCCGCACATTTTGCTGGAATTCTGCACATCAAGAACTCTATCCTGTCTCCACAAGACCTAGATCCTCCCAACGAGCCAGACGACAGACATTGTGGGAGAGCCTTCAGGCAATAATGGAAGGACAAAGCGGACGCGCCTGTCCACCGCAAATCCCTGAGAATGGCAGCATTGATCAAGGGACAATGACAGATACAAACAAGAACCTCAACATGCAGTCCGCAAACTTGTCATCCTCACAGTCTATAGACCCAGGGTCACCATTGTATGACACGACAGGCGCATCGAGTAAAAAGACAGAAGAGCAAAGCTCAGCAGATGTCGCCCTCAATGCAAAGATTGCGAACTTGCCAAACCAGGCTGAGCCCTCTTCGGGAGAAAGGAGGAAGTCAAGAGTTGAACCACATGAAGCCGTTCGGCGTGGGCTCTCGTTTGGACCTATCAAGAAGCCGAGTTCAAGGCAGAGCTCGATCACAGGGATACTCAAAACCAAGTCGCATTCCCCACCATCTCCACGGGTCCATCGATCGTTCTCATCCGGTAATCATAGTTCCTCGCCAAGCGACTTAGGCCGCTTGAAGAAAGATCACTATGCAGACGATGCGGATGGGGAGGGCGCTATCGAGAGCAGTGATGATGATCCTGCTGAGAGTTCAGGCGACGAGACCTCGCTTTCAGGACGCGCAAGAGGTAGAAGACGAGGAAGTGAGACAGGACAACGAACAACACCAAAGAGCCCTCTTGCCGGTCCGGAAGATCAGCCTGCGGTGACTGTCACTAGCCCCGAAGGCGAACGACAGCCTTCCGCAAAGAGATTCATTGTGCATCCCAACACCAATTTTGATCAGGGTGTTAGTCGCCCGGCCAGTCCAAATACGTCGGATTCAGAAGAACTCAACGACATTCGGCGAGCTCAGAAAATGAATATTAATTCATCACCAATCGATAGCTCAGTGCCTCACCGAGTCATCCAAACAATCATTCGTGGCGATTTTGCTTCGATGCAGGAGGAAGCCGAGGAAGGTTCACGGCGCCTGAGAACATACCTTGTCGCAACTGATCTGAGTGAAGAAGCTGCCTATGCTCTGGAATGGACCATTGGTACTGTCTTGCGTGACGGTGACACACTACTGGCCGTCTATGCTGTAGACGAGGAAGTTGGGACGGGAGTGACTGGTGACTGCCTGCCGATTGGAGAAGGTGCAAAAGCTATGCAAGACACCACAGCAGTGATGGAGAGGATGACTGCAGCATCTCAAAAGGGATCCCTGATGTCACTCACGTCGCCACTGGCTTCCTTCAGACCAAGCTCGAGGAAATCAAGCGCAGCGAACTCGACAGACTCCAGAGCATTGTCAAAGGCCGAGCAGGAACGTTCTCATGCACTTGAAAAACTATCAGAGACTTGTCTGAGATTTTTGAGGAAGACCAAATTGCAGGTTAGGATTGCTATCGAGGTCATTCACTGCAAGAGTCCCAAGTATATGGTCACGGAAGCTGTAAGTCTCTACTTTCATCTATTCACCAAAGTCATTGTATTAATGTTAACACAGATCGATGGGCTCAAGCCAACGATGGTCATAATCGGTTCGCGTGGTCGGAGTGCTCTCAAAGGGTATGCGTTATACCTCCTTGATTGCAAGGTCCGCTGCTGATGTATACAACTAGGGTCCTTCTTGGCTCATTTTCAAATTACTTGGTCACTAAGTCGTCCGCACCAGTCATGGTGGCTCGTAAAAAGCTCTCTGGCCGTAAGACCAAAATCGTGACCCCCAACGTCCGTCTAGCCAACAATCTTACTCCTTCACGTCGCCTGGCTGAAGCCAAGATTGACTGATAGGGGTGGGAAACACCACTTGAAACACCTCGTGGGTTTGTATTGAGGCATGACCTCCTTTAGCTGATTGGAAAATGAATTCGGCAATGATGCTAAGTATTCTTTCCTGTCGTTCTTCATGGTCGGCGCTTCTATGCACGGCGAAGCGGCTTTGTAGAAGTTTGTGGAAACTTTCTTAGATACCCAGTCGTTTCAAGAGGCATGTAACTCGACTTTCGGCCCTGGCCTCTTTACTACTCAGCGGTCAATAAGTCGTTCCATCTAGCAAACCTGTTCACAGTTCACTTGGTCGTGAAGACATTCAAATCAATGATCAAAATTGTTCAACCGGATGTGGCTGTTCGTAAAGTATGTTTTGTGGGTACTAGAACCCGCGTAATCAAATGACGGATTCCGCAGATCCCCCACCAAAACTTGTATGTGCAACCTGCCAATTAGAAACCTGACCCACGCACCACTTAATTAATTAATCCTAGATGTAGAATAATTAAGGCCATATATAATGGCTATGCTCCAGCAAAATCGTGAAATTATAGAGTCACCATTTAGTCGAGAATCCACGATTCTTAATCACGTCCTTACACCTCTAGAGTATACTCTCCACCTACTTAATATAGGCCGATTTCTCTACTAATTATAGCTATTCTTTCTTTACTACTAGCTATATATCCTTCTTAATGGTTATTATTTATCGGTAGCTACGAATTTTCTACTTTATCTCCCGCTATTATATATACTTATCTAGGTTTAAATCGGGGCTACTTAGTGGCTAAACTAATATCTCGATATTATACTCTCGTAACTACGATAAAGTCTCCTTAGAGCTATAGATCCTAGCCCTATCTTATATAAATA
>JAABUP010001894.1_pt1 | contig 42515 bp, 67 predicted proteins | sample 5559201 | NCBI WGS metagenome assembly JAABUP01 (sample SAMN10711887, study PRJNA513373) | rock metagenome | isolation source: Antarctica rocks | place: Antarctica
GGCAAGGGGGTCGGGCAGGGAAGGGTTGTGTGAGAGGGTGACAACTCAGAATCATGGCTCACCACTTGCGCTTGCGGGGGTCCTTGCCATCATCACAGAGGTAGATGGTTCTGGAGCAACCAGCTGGCAGCACAGCATCATAGGCAGCCAGAATGGTGCGCCTCAGAATCTCCAGGTCCTCCTTGTAGCAGGGCACGCACACCCTCACATGGTATGGCAGCCGCACCTGTAACATATTTCACACATCTGAGTCCAGATGCGCAAATGAGGTAGTCACGTGAGCATCATGTGCAAAATGATTGTTTGGTGGGCGCTATGAATAGGGCCACATGCATCATTATGTGACACTTGCAGACTTGCAGTTGCAGAAGTATACATGTCAAGCACTGTTGAGACACTTTCCACGACCATAAATACTCTGGCATTCAGCACAAAGCATTGACAATCCCTGTAACTGCCTGTAGTGTCTGCAGTAGCACATTGATTGACGAAAAGGAGGTCAGGATCTGGAGAGACTGCTCATTACTGCTCAGCTCTGCAACATATGCACAGCAAGTACAGATGCCACAACACCAGAGTCTCATGTCAAAGCATGTCTCAGATTACAGAAAGATAAAGGCAAAGGCAAAGGCAAAGGCAAAGGCAAAGGCAAAGGCAAAGGTTCCCTTTGCTGACCTTGGGCCTTCCTGGGCTCTCAGGGTCTTCAGGGAACTGCTCAATCACAGGGTTCCACAGCAGGTTGAGTCCGTAGATGATGGTGGTAGTGAACCCCAGCACCTCCACACACAGCAGGTAGATACCGTACCAGATGTAACCCCTACCCAGGTCCAGAGAGTGTGCAATACGCACGTACATGTAGAAGATGAAGGCGCACACATAGAAGGTCATGGCGATCCATCCATACCAGTGGATCTCTGTCTGCAGCACCACATGCACCTTCTCAATACGCATATACTGCATAAGATTGTACTGAGATGGAGGGTGACATGTTGAGGGAGATGTAATTTGTTCAGTGCAACTGTGCCTGAGACCTCTCATATACACAGACTGATAAATTACAACATCCTCAGGAGTTTGAGTAATGGTTTTGTTATGCAGTAACAAGTCTTGCGTGTGTGCGTCCAACGTGGGCGCCTGTAGTGCACACTCAAGCATTGATAACAGCAAAGTCTTCTATCACAAAAAGCAAATGTTGCGATGTGATGGGTTTTGTGGGAACACATTGCATGGAGGCATCCAGTCGAGACTGCCTTTTGCTGGTGTTCAACTGCAATCTAGCATGCGACCTGATGCAGTACCTATGGCTGTCATGTTTACCAAAATGTTGTAGCGCTGTCACATTTGCTGGAAACACAAAGAAGCTTACTTGACGCTGGAAGTACTTGAAGTCTGTCTTGTCCTCCACTCCTGCTGCGGTGATGGGTTGCTTAGAGGAGGCAGGGTCTTGGGCATTGAAGGGGGTGGCAGCATACACAGCAATGGGGGCTGGCTCTTCCGGCAGGCCAGACTTGACCGACTTGATCATGGTGTTCTGCTGGCCTGTGGAATCAGCCATCACTGCCTGCTGATTGCTCTGAACCCCTGTGCGTCAGTGAAGCCAATCGTCTGTAAGCTGACGTCTGGTTTAGGTTCCACAGCTTGTGCCGAAGATCACTTGAAGGCAAGATTGCAGGTTATGCAGAATGAGATATAGCCAGGTGCTCTGCTAGCCAATTCAGGTCCGCTGTAAGCAAGATTAGGGGTGCTGTGAGCAGTTGCTCACCTGGTCTGCCAGCCTGGGTGCCTGGTACCACATCATGGTACTCCTCCTGGTCACCTGCGGCACTCGTACTTGTGAATTTAAGCTTGATTGCAGCCAGTGTCTGCTGTGGTTTGCAAGGTACAAGCAAAAGATACACAGCTCAGCTAAGGAACCTACCAACAGCTGGGTACACAACCTTGGCTGGCTTTTGAGATGCACCAGGGTCCTTTACTCCCATGACTAGAACGCCTGCAATGCAAGTTAATCATCTCAGGTGGTTAGTCGTCCCAGCCGTGACAGGACACACGCTTGGTAGTTATAGCGGCACTCTCGTCCTCGAGGTTGCATGCTGTCCTCTAGGTCAGATATCGGACGACTGTGACATTTTCTGGTTCGCGACGGCCAATATCATGGCATGCGTTCATCATTGATCTTACCTGTGAGCTGCTACAGGCGCTGCGTTGAGCCACGAGGCTGCGGTTTGCAATTGCAAGCTCCTCAGGAGCTAGCTGCAACCTACAAAGTCGTGAGCTATGTTAATCTGCCCGCGTTCAGAAGACCTTCGTAGGCTTGAACTTTCACGAAGGCAGATCCTCTAGGGTGCAAGTTGTGGGTACCTTCCCAGACGAGACTCGTCGTTCTCAACACCTCGGCATGGGGCTCAAGCCACGTAGCTGCTGCCCGTACGACCCGACTTTGCCCAAGGTGACTTCTATAGCTCCTGTTGCTGTTTCAAACCCTTTTGTGCGGTTGAGAAGACTCTTCAGCGTTGCGACGCTGAACGAGACTGGTACCCTGGGCTCTGCAAAAGCGTGCGCTTTGATTATGGCGAAGTCTAAATTCTCTGAGATGCTCTGTGTGGGGGGGCTCTTCTTCAAGCTGTCAGAGCTTGCGAGCTAATTTTCTCCAACACATCAACTTCGGCAATGCTGCAGTTCGGAGCTCAAGGCTTCAAGAGATCCTGTTGTTCTGTTGACTACTTGCAACTCATGTTTTTGGACTCTGGTGAATAGCATGCACTGCAATTATGCAACTCCTGCATTGAGAGGAGTTCTCACTACATTAATATTGCAATCCGTTGAAAAGCGTGCACTTTTTGCAAATTACAGCATGGATGTTTTGGTGTTTGTTTTCAACCGAAATTGCTGATCTCATTGCATAGTCAAGAACTCAACACAAAACATAAGTCAATGCGTAGATGATGAAATAGCCATCAAGATTGCAAGTCCCCCTATCTTCTATATCAGAGTATATATATCACTACTATATATACTTATATCACTACTACATGTTTACATATCACTAGTCTCAGTGTATATGCAGAGCTTGCCAAATACAACAGCCATATCCCAAGTGCTCTATCTCGTAAAGTGTCAACTGCCACAAGCTCCAGAGCATATGGCCACCACAGTGTGGGCCATCCAGGCAGATGCATCAGTGACCTTGCACATGACCGAGCAACCAGACTAAACCTGCATGCACACGCAGTGCGTGAAAAGTGAGTTCACAGAACAAAGAAAGCGCTGCTTGCACTGCAAAAGAAGTGGCTTCACATGCAGCTGGAGCAATCACTGATAAGCAGCAAGGACAGCAACGTCGTCAGCAGTGAGCAGCTGCAGTAAAACAGTCAGAGCAGTGAAAACACGTTATTGCCAGCAAGGAAGGCTCTTCATACAGCAGCCAGCTATACAGTTGTGTCAAAAAGCTCATTGATGACTCACCTACCATGGTGCACATTCGATGGGAATGACGTAAGTCAGCAGGTGAGGAGGCAACTGGCTAGTGTCAATGTGTGCAGAGCCAGCAACTATGTACTCCAGGAGGTGATGCTGCAGCCGAACGGCATTGTGCTTATCTGCGAGCACCAGCATTGGGCAGCAGCAGTCAACTGTGACCAGCGATTGCAGGGCCATCTCTGCCTCACACACCAAGTATGGAACATCAAACTTGTCTGCCAGCACCAGAATCTGAGCAGCAGTGGTGGCGTCTGGTGTGCCGTCAGGCCACCTGATTTGCCCTGTGTAAAAGAACTCGAGGAATGTCAGGGCTATGGGGTATGTGATGTCTCCTAGGCCTGGACAGTTGTGGGACAGGCTGATTATCCCATCGGCATTGTGCCAGATATCATTGCTCCAGCACTTCGCCAAGGCTTCGCTGGTGTTCCCTATGATGAAGATGTGCACATGGATGTGCTTGCCCTCGGCCTCCACAATGGCATTGGGAAAGTGCTTCAGGTCGTTAAACTTGGCAGCAAGGTTCCAGGGGTTGCTGTGCCTCTGCTTGCAGAGGGGAGCACCAGCCTGCCAGAAAGTCAAGAGTTGTTCAACGTCAGGCAACAGACAAAGCTGCACCTGTGAAGCATCTGCACAAACAAGCTGAAGCCAAGACAGGGTCAGTGCAGGACATGTGGCGAGGATGTTTTGCAGTACTGTTGCACAAAACCTGAGCTGAGCACAAGACATGCAGTATGAACAGGGGTTGCAACAAATGCTTCTGCGCTGTAGTTGTTTTGAAAAGACCACAGCTACAATGCTTCCTTATAAAGTAAGTGTGTCCAGGATTTATGACTGGCAGTGTGCAGTTGGTGGCGGACTCAAGTCCTATGTGAAAGCTCACCCACATTTTCAAGTAGAAATCTCTGGCACTCATAGCTCCTTTTGCAGTTTGAATTACGTCTGCAGGTGACAACTCTCTTTCAAATCTGAGTGACCAGCAGAGCACTGCTCAATTTGCTGCACTGTGTTGCTGCAGAGGCGCATGGGAGTCTAGAAGTTGCAGCAGAAAACGCGCAAGCAATATGCATTCCAAGAATGGCAAGCATCTATTGTGTAGTGAATGATGGACAAACCTGTGCTGGGAAACGACACCCCAGCAACTGTGAGGGGCTTCACACTTCAAGAGAGCAGTCAAAACCGCGGTTACCGGATGCCACACAGACGCTTGCACAAATAAATTATCTGCAAAACCATCAACAGGCATTCCAGCAAGTGCCGCGTGCTGTCACGCAGATCAGGAGCTTGCCTGATCAGAATTGCCATCGATGAAGCTACTTCCGGCTCTCCTCTATGAGGCAGCATTCGCACCTCCAAGACCGCTTCGTGTCGCCATTGCGGCTTGCATTTGTGTCTCAGCTTCTGTAGGTCTGGACCTTCAGGAAGAATTCAAGAAATATTCGGACATTCCGAGACCTTTCCGAGACCGAAAGGGCTAGCGTCTACAAATCTGCAACATTGGTGACATTGATGTCGGTGCTTGATATCCATTGCCAGATAGTTATACACTGGGTCTCAGATTGAGCCAGAGCAACAAGGTATGGCAAAGCGCGCACTGTCTTGTATTTGAGGCTCGTGATGGTTGATGAAGGCGTTGTGGTCAAAATAACGTCTGGCCACGCAGCTCACTCTTGCTCCAACGCCGATGTGTTCTTGTGCAGTAGAAGCTGCTGACAGGTGTGTCTAGCAGCAAATTGATCGTCCTCACGACAGGTAGGGTGTCAAGTACCGCAGAGGTTGTGTTTATAATGGGATGGAAAGTTCTGTGCCAGCTGATAGACACTTCTGTGGCCAACTGTGCAGCTGACATGCATGTACACGACCTGCTTGATTTTGCCTCAGATTTTCTGCCCAGACGGGCCAGACATGTCCTACTGCATGAGCACAGATGTCATTCTTGCATGGTACAGTAACATGCAGTGCAGTGCTTACCACGTCATCTGCACACCCGTGATTGATGAAACAGACCCTGCTGTATGGCTTTTTGAGTTGGGTGGAAGCATACCTGATATCTACCTGGCTGATGCAAGAGCAAAGCATGGCACAGATTCAAATCAATCAATGTTAATGTGAGGCTCAGCAATGTGATGACATGCCCAACTTGCTGAAACTGATGCATGCATGGAGCAAGTGATCAGGCCCAGTGTGTATTTGTTCACAGCTGTAGACAGCACAATGCAATACACCATCTGAGCCAGTACAGGGTTGAAAAGTTGTGATGGCAAGCCATGGCATGAAAGTCAGGTTGGCATGTGGTGCTGCAGGCGATGTTGGACTGCATCATGTACAAGATGTCTTACTACAGATTTGCTGAAGCTGCTCAGATGGCCACAGGCCGTTACGGCTTCGACAGGGTGCGCAACACCAACATTGGTGTGACTGATATTTCGCTCAAGTACTTTGAGGAGGTGTACACAACAGAGCATTGGATGGTGAGGATATTTGAGGTCAAAGATCAACCTAGCAGGGATGTGCAGGCAGACACCACTAAAAAGGCAAAAAACACGCTAAAACGAGTGTCACCCAGTGGCAAAAATCGGACACCCCCAGTCTGGTAGCTGACATGTTGTAAGCCTGATCAATGCAGACTATCATCACTAGCGTATGAATCCGCGCAAATCTTCCCAAAGCTCCATTATATGGTAGCCCAGTAAATTGCCAGGGTGGTGAAAGCAAGTCCGTAGTCAATCAAAGTTTGGCACTGCTATGCATGTTGCAGATGAGTTGTTTGAGCTGGCTTAGAGCTACAGCATGCACGCTGTATTCCACAACTGCATATGTCAAGCATGAACAGTGTATTCCAGATCTGCCACATGCGCAGTTGCTGAGCACAACTGGACAGGACTGCAAGCAGTCATTGCAGGAGCTACACCAAGGACTAATTTGTGCAGCACCACCCTACGCAGGTAAGCAAGTGTCCATTGCAGACATTACAGATGTAATGTTGACATCACAATAGTTGCACTGTCAATCAGGCATCAATTACTGTCGCTCTCAACGCTCCTATGCTCGCCTTTCAAAACAGAAGTGAAGTACAGAATAAACGTCCAAGCAGCTGTTGCTCAAACGCATCCAAGTTTGCTTAGAATGAGTCACTAAGCAAATAACAGCAGTTCAAAGTCAGCAATTCAAAAACCACACAACAATTTGCCAAGGAGACAATGAGCCTGGGAGTGTGACCTGTAGGGCATCCATGCTGACAGTGCCCAAGAACAAACAGAACAAGTCAATCAGATTGCAGTGCTAGCGTGCTGGAGAGTATCGCCCATAGTCTGGGCTGTCACGGGAGCCCCTTCTGGGGGGTGAGCGCCGGCCATAATCTGGGCTGCTGCGGCGTGCTCTGTACGGGGAGGGAGACCTGCGCTCAACAGTTGCATTCAACTGAGAGGACAGACACGAGATCAAGAAATTGCATCAGAACCAAAAATAATCAGTGCATTGGCAGCAGAACTAAAAAAGAGGTTCGCACAAGTGCTGGAAATGAGTGGAAAATACAGCAAAATCTGGGGGGGGGAGAAAACCTAAAATTAGAACAGGTACAAACAAAGATGTACAAACATGACGCTTCCTGTGCAAATGCACAATGTGTTGTGCTGTGTGTGCAGCATAGCTGCTTATATTTCAGCCAAAATCTTATTGCAACACAAACTCACAAACAGATGATGCAGCAGGGGAATGCATGAAATGTGCCTCACCTGCGTCTGCGAGGGGGAGACCTGGAGCGAGTCCTTCTGCTGCTGTACCTGTCACCATGACGGTCATCTCTGCTGCTGCGTTCTCTGCTTCTGTCCCTGCTGCGGCCAGTGTCAACTCCATATGCTGATGCTGAAGCGCCATATGCACCCACAGTGCCATTGGCAGCAGTGAGAGTGGGGGCAGCAGCAGGTGCTGCTGCAGCTGGGGCAGCGTAGGAGGTGCCAGCACCATACCCATTGGCACTGGCGCCATACCCACCGCCACCACCGCCATAGGAGCTGCCGCCACGTCCACCACCACCATATCCACCACCGCCACCATAGCCACCTCCTCCACCACCACCATAGCCGCCACCTCCACCACCACCATAGCCACCTCCTCCACCACCGCCCCAGCGGTTGCGGCCACCACCAAAGCCGCCCATGCCTTGCATTGCCATCAGGTCTGGGTTGACAGCTTGGCCAGCCTCTTGCAGAAGCTTGATGAGCTCTCTGGCGTTCTTGGCGTCTGCTGAGGTGAAGAAGGTGTAGGACTCGCCCTTCAGGCCAGCACGGCCTGTTCGCCCAATGCGATGGACGTAGTCCTCAACACCATTGGGGAAGTCATAGTTGATGACAGCACCCACATTGGGCACATCAAGACCACGGGCAGCCACATCTGTGGCGCACATGATTGGGCTGCGGCCGTCTTTGAAAGATTGCAACACCCAATCACGTTCTTGCTGCTTCTTGTCACCATGGATTGCTGATGCACCAAATTCTCGGAGCTGACGTGAGAGCTGATCACACATGCGCTTGGTGCCACAGAAGATGATGATTTTGGTGCCGGGTGGCTTGCTTCTGAGGATGCCTTGTAGGCGGCCCATCTTGTCAAAGGGCTGGACCACATCAACGTGCTGTGTGATGGCTTTGTTGGCTTGCAGCCTGTCTTCTACACCGCCCACAAAGATGTGGACAGTGCGGTTGGTGACAAACTGAGAGGCAATGGCTTTGACCTCCTTGGGCCATGTGGCGCTGAAGAAGAGTGTCTGCCGCTGGCGGGGAATGGTTTTGACAATGCGCTGAATCTGGGGCTCAAAACCCATGTCCAGCATGCGGTCTGCCTCATCAAGCACCAGGTAGGAGACCTGATGTAGCCGGACCTGACCAGACTCTAGGAAGTCATTCAGGCGACCAGGCGTGGCAATGACAATGGGGACACCATATTGCAAGTCACGTGCTTGTGGTCCTTTGGGAGCACCACCATACACACACCTGTAAGTCAGGACAAAAGGCTGGATCCTTACAGAAATTACCGTAGACATCATGCATGTTGACCAACTACACAAGAAGCTGTAATACAAACTAAAAGGAAATTTGACTTGCATTCAACAAGCCAGAGTGTCAAGGGCAACATCATGCTAGCTGGCATAAAGGAAAGCTTGAAGTAGGCACAGAGACAGTGCCTTAGTGAGGATCTTACTACTATGGTTAAACAATGTACACAATGAAGCGAATGCACACACAAATCAGCTGCCACTTACGTGTTTTTGATGTTTGATGACCTGCCAAACTTGTCTGCCTCTTCCTTGATTTGGACAGCCAACTCTCTGGTAGGAGCAATGACCAGCAGCGTAGGACCAACACGTGAGTCTTTGCGTGTAGCCTCAATGTGCACAAGACCAGGCAATAGGAAACCACAGGTTTTTCCACTGCCTGTCTTTGCAATGGAGACAAGGTCTCTGCCTTGCATAGCAACAGGCCAGGATTGTGCCTGAATGGGGGTGGGTGCTTTGTAGCCTGCCCTCCTGATCTGTTACAACAGTGCAATAGGTATCAGCAGCAATGCTGGGATGCAGCAGCAACCCTTGAGGGCTGATGATGATGATGAATGCTGTCAATGGCTGCCCAAAACAGCCCCCCAAGACTGGCGTCTCCAGCCAGCTCGATTTGGCTGATAGCTGAAAATGCCAGCCAGCAGGCATCTTGCTGATGCACTGCTTGAAAGGGGGCTGATGGACATGGACATAAAACACTAGGCTTCCTCCTCATGGCCTGCAAGTCCGCCAGAAAGCGGTTGCAGCCCGTGGAGGAAGCCCTAAAGCAGGTATTGCCATGAGTCAGAACCAAGAATGCTGAATACCTCGTCCATAATAGCTGGTGAGAAATTTGCGCTATCGAAGCTTTGAAGAGGATCGGGCACGCCCTCGCCCTGTACGATGAGACCGTGCTCGGCCCTGTAAGCTTCTGTAGAGGAGGCAAAGTTCTGGCGTGCAGCAGGTACAGCGCCATACGCGTTCGCAGCATGGGCATGACCATTGGTTTGGACCGGTGCACCGTAAGCGCCATAGCCGTTGGCCTGGACAGTAGACAGCGCAGGTGTGAGCACAGGGCACAGCGAGACAAATAGGGCTTGCAAGACTGTGAACAGTGAAAAGGGCTGGATCGAAATGGACATCAAACTTACAACTGGAGGTGCTACAGCGACCGCGGCTGCCTCTGGTCGCTCATACGTTGTGACGCCGGTTGTCTTATTCCAGTAGTAAGTGGCATTGCTGTCAGGATCAAACAGGCATTGCCAGCCAACTGGCAACGTGGGGTCTGGTCTGATGGTTGGAGCCATCTGAGTAGCTAAACAGCTGCCTGATGCTTAACAGAGCCGCTGTGCAATAGTGTTAAAAGCACAAGTTTCCCCTTGCCTCAAGAAGCAACCTGCTGAAGCCTGGATTTGAATCTTCAAGACCTTTGGAGTGCTGTGATCTGCAAGATCGGTCTAGGTAGGTGATCACAAGATGATGCTTGTTGCTGCTGACGTCAAGTGTGTTGCCGCACAGACCGACGTTCTGCTTTGGACCGACGGCTCCAGCGCGCCAGGAGTTCATAGCGATTAAATTTAAGTAAAATGATTCCGAATTGCGTGACGAATGCATCCGTCGTGCGTAAGCTGAGGAAACCAGGTTTTGTCATACATGTCATACATAGTGGAGCAAGTGCTGCTGCACTATCAGGTTCATTTAGGCCTGAATTGGTATTAGCAGGCAGAATGCATTGATGCAAGATAGCTGCAGTCATGATCAGAACACAGGTAACTCAGCCAGCTGAGCCAGCCACTGAGGTAACCATGACTGATCAGTAGACCGTTTCCTCCATCACATCTTTTCATGGTCCTGAAGGAGGGAGACATACAGCCTGCATTGGCCTGACAGCCATGAAAGCATCCACAACGCTGTCTGTGACTAGTGCCCGGGCTTCTTGATGCTGCGCCACGATGTCTTGCAGTATCTGCAATCACACATCATGGCTGGCTGATTGCACACTCAGCATCGGAAAGGAGAAGCCCTCATAACCACAAAAACATGTCAACATTGAGCGCAGCGTTGCATGAACATCATTTGATGAAGGCCAGAGGCACACCTTGATGAGCAGTGCTTTGGCTTCACCAACTAGCATCCGTCCTGAGCCATATTCACTTTCTATCTGCTTCAGCTTCTTGTCATCACTCATGAAAAAGTTTAAGTATTTCCAGGTGACATCAACTGCCAGATTGCAGCCTGAGGAGCATGACAAAGTGTGTCAATCCAGCCATTGCAAGCTCAATTCAGAAACCAAAGCAACCCGTGTTGTGCAAAATCATTGGTGAAAGCGTGCAGCCTTCAGCAAAACTGCCAAGAGTGGCCTGGTAATGCACATTACCTTTCTCTCTGTGCTCCGCAATGGTAGCGCCGCCACCTGAAAAGGCGTAGCGATTCACCTTGTCCTTGATCTGTTTGGGGGTGTCACTTGTGAAGATTGCAGATGTAGTATCACTGGCGCTCATCTTGCCGCTTTCTCCCTGCATTGCCACATGCCACTGCTCAGTGCAAACTATAGAATTGCTACAGATGCCTTAGGAAACTGCTTGCTCTGCTGCTGGTAACAAACAATGGGAGACATGGTATTAGAGCACATACTATCATGCATGGGTAGTCAAGATTCTGCAGCAATGATGTGAGACAAGAGACAAACATGCCTGCAGTGCTGGGAAGAAGCGGGATTCTATGAGCGCTGGCTTCTGGTAATTGAGCCTGGGAGCCACATCCCTGCATTCAGAGCATCCACGGTCAAAGTGCACAAACTCATGTCCGGTCAGTTGCCAATCATGCTGTCACGTTCTTTGCTGAAACCCAATACCCTCGGCGTTGCACTTCATGAAATGAAGCATAAAGCCTTTGCCAGAACAATTGCAAGCATGATTGCAGCATATGCAGCCGTCCTTTTGCAATATGTGCTATTCATCAGATCAAGCAAATTTGTCAATTGCTAAAAGCAATTTTCAACAGACTTGGCAATGCCATGACCAAGCAGTACACAGGCAGGACAAACCTTGTCATCCTGAAGTATGGATCTTGATCAATTGCACAGGGGATGAGACAGCGTATATCTCGCCGCTGGCCAAACATGTGGGGGAAGGAGGTGGGAAAGGAAGGGGCAGCTTGCACCGCTGGGAAGGCAATTTTGCCTATGTTGCTTTCCATTGTGAAACCAAAAATGCCTCTGACTTGATTCATACTCACGGCACTGCATCAGGACAGATACAATTCGTCAGCGCCAACAGGCATCTCTGCATCGTGTTGTATGGTTTCACATGTAGGGACACCAGACGGGCCAGACACAAGTATGATGACAAACAAGACAGCCGTACATAGATGGCAGTACTGGGCATGGCAGCAAGTGTGTACACACCATGAGTGGGCACAAACAAGCCTGAGCAGGATCTACTCCCCCATCAATGCCAGGGCATGGGTGATGACTCAATGCAAAAGCTGGGTGCAGCATGCAATGAGGAAGGCTTGTGCACAGAGTGTTCTGCCAGCAGACTTGCCGTTGTATGGACACTATGTTTTCATAAAAGCCACCACCGCCGTTGCCCATGTAGCCAAAGTCACTGAAGATGAATGTCCTGTTGACATCAAACCCACAGGCGATGATGTCTTTACAGTTCTCCCTGGCAAGGCGCTGTGACTCCTTGATATCCAAACCTCTGCAGCATCAAGCCAAAGATTGCAAGAAGCAAGCATTGCAACTGCTCAATATTGCAGCAGAAGGCCATGGCAAAGGAAAGCAATGCATGACAATGCACACACACACTTGACACAACACACGCTGAGCCTTTTGGGCAGATCAAAGCAGCATCTTGTGTCCACAATCAATCCCCAAATTGAGCATGAGCCACAGACTTCAAAGTCAGGCTATCATCAGATGCATGCAATTCTAGCTTCTTGTCATCACTGTGCAAGCATGTGCTGCATCAGCATCTGGCATTATGTCTGAGAGCGCATCAGCAAGCAAGGCACAAGATGCCGCATGCTTATGGAAATCTGCTACCTTTAGTACAAAGCCCAACAAGCATGTGAACATGTTGCAGCAAGGGAGAAGGACGTAGCTATTTCTGTATCAAGCAGCACCACATGAGCACTATAGCAAGGCAGTGTGACATGCTGAAGCATGGCAGCAAGTACAAGCACCATGACGTACCTCCAGAGAGCCTTCTCATCGTCTGTGAGCTGGATGACAAGGGGCACCTGGAAGGCCTCTTGCAGGTATTGTGTGAACATGAAGGGGATGAGATGCCCCAGGTGAAGGGCCTCTGAGGAGGGGCCCTGTGTGCCAGCAATATGGTTTGTGCTGACCTTTCCTTGGTCAAGCTCATGCTTAACTTGAGTCAGTCTTGACAGCTTTGCAACTGACGGTGTGCAGTTAGCCTTGACAGCTTTGCAACTTACTGTGTGCAGTTAGGCTTGACAGCTTTGCAACTTACTGTGTGCAGTTAGGCTTGACAGCTTTGCAACTTACTGTGTGCATTGAGCGTCAAAGCGAGGCATGGCCACCCCAACTGTTGCAATGCGGGCAGGCAATGCTGCATCAGTGATCAGGATCACCAGGTCAGCATGTCAGTGCAGGTCTGTGTATTTGGCAAGGGTGACCCTGTGTGATTCTTGATGTGTAGGCAGTCACAGGCAGGAGGTAATACATAATGTACAGCAGGGGTCTTGTCACACAATCTTGCTCAGGACTGCAGATTTTGTCACATGCCAAGTGGACATTGCGTGAGGTGGAGCGTGGCTGCAATGGGTTGTGCATGGCCTTACTCTGCCAGTGTAGAGATAGAAGGGGATCTTCTTCTCATAGCAGTCCAGAATTTCTTTAAGGTCTCGATGCGCAAAGAATATATGCCTCTTGAGGAATGGATGTGCAGGTTTGCCAGTCAATTTCTCAACCCTGAAGTCAAAAGGGGTGTCAGCATGAATGCTTAGCTCACCCAGAACTTGATGCTGAGCAACTGTGCTACAAACTCCGCTGTGACTAACCGCTGTATTAAACTGTCATCTATGGCTGCAACACCAAACTGCAGTCACATTCCCGGGTCAATTTTTGCAATGTGTCGATTCAAGAACGATATTTCAATGTGTGAGAATGGCAACACCTCTCGAGTTAGCTTGTCGTAATCTATCTTGCCGTCTGTTCCACCACTGACATCCCATGGCGTCACAACCTGCTGCAAGTTGAAACTCAATGCGGAGAACACGGCAAATCTGGAACTTTCAGTCAAACAGCAGCACGAACCTGCGTGTCTTGCGCTGCATCCGCTGCACCCGTCCCGAACGCACTTTGCTCAGGTACAGCTTGCTGCATCTGTGGCTCGGCTGACATCTTGAGGCTTTCGCGTTGTCTACGCAGAACGCCTCGACGCTTTCAGCATCTGCTAGCAAAAGTTACTGAGCAGTTCTGCAATGCCGCAGGGACGGAAGCGCTCTTGACTTTCCGTCGGCAGAGTCCTGCTCCGAAGCCAAACTCACAGTATTCAACTCGACCTCTGATCAGAGTATGCAACATGCGTCGCAGAATTGATCAAGTCGAGCATGCAGACCGTTGGAAGCAGCCTGCGCCAGCAGCAACAACCATTGTCACGACTGATCGAGCTTTGCAGAATCGCTGGCAACGCCATCAGCTCTGACGATATCGCAGGCTTGGTCACGCTCATTCCAGGCCCGACAGATCAGCGACATCTCACACACCGAATAGGCTGCAATACCAGCGCAAGCAATTCTTCGCCACTTACCTTACAGCTTCATGCCCAGATATTGCGTGTTCGGACGTTCGCCTCGACAGCAGAGTTTTCAGGAGGAACCTTCAACGTGTCCAGCTCATCTTCAGAGAGAGAAGACAGCAGGCAAAGGGACCAGGATGTTGATGATAAGGAGCTGTTGCTAGAATCTGCATTGCAATATGTGGTGAGTCAGGAGGACCACCAGACTGGTGCTTTGCAAGGCCAGGCATGGCAGGACGCCAACAGCTGGCTTGTATCTCACCGCTTCAGCAAGCTTTTGATTTGTAGGGGGAGAAAGGCTGGTCAGATGCTGCCTTGATCTCAGGGGCACGCCATATTGGATTCTCCCCAGCTGCAATAGGTCTTCTTCCCCGAGGTCCTGCTGAGCTTGTTGAGGCAAGATTGCCTGTACACCTGGCATTCCCATTCTGCAGCAAGTGTGTGTATTCAAAGCTTCCATGATGCAGTTGGTCTCAGTTGTTACTGAGTCATGCTGCCTTTACTAAAGTGGATATGCAATGCTGCAGTATTTTGAGAACAAATGCAATATGGAGCTGGCAAGCAAGCTGCAAAGTAGCAAAGCTGAATGGCAGCAAATGCGCACAACGCAGCGTGTCAAGGAGGGTCTAAAGATGAGGCTGGAAATGAATGCACCCTACATTGGTGAGCTGCAGAGCTGCTGACAACCTGCTTGATACAAAGGCTTGCACAGGTTGGTTGAATATCAGCTGACTTTCAGAGCTCTCTGCAGACACCTGGGCACAAGCACTCAGCATCAGAGCTCAACCCAGAAATGTCTCAGCTGCAGTGGAGCAGCTTGCTCAAATTACTGATGATGTTTGGCATGCTGCTGGGGACAAGTCCACAGACTACAACTGGTACACTAAAAGAGGGCTTCTGGCAGGCGTCTACACAGCCACAGAACTGTATATGCTGACCGACTACTCTCCAGGCTTTGCTGAAACCTGGGATGTTTTGGATAGGCGCCTCAAGGATGTCATGACCATAGGCAGAGTCATTGGTCAGGTGCAAACATTGACCAATGTCAGCTGTGTTTTTGCACCACTTGTTGCTGCCTCAAAACATTTGTGTGTTCATGCACAACTACTGTTCATGTTAAAGCATGTTCACATGGAGGCGGTTTGCAAAGTGCAGTCATCAACATGAAAATGCATGCACACACAGCATGCAGCACCAAGTCGTAATTGACGCCAGTTTGGGGTCTTGGCATTGGGTGTTGACCAGACCATCTGAGATGGTTGCTGTTTTCTTTACAGATGGGAACTTCTGCAGCTTCTGTGATGGAGCAGATAAGCAGAGGTCTTTCTCAGCTTATATCCAATAGTCAGGCCCAGTATACAAGGTGATGGAACAAGCGAGTCAACACAGCAGCACATGGCAAGGGTTGTGAGGCAGCAGCCAAGCAGCTAAGCAGCTCCATGACTGGCTGGTGTTGCATTACAATTCAGAATTGGTCATGGGAATCTTTTGCCAAGCCATGCTCTCAGGCTTCTCCCATACAGACTCCTGTACCAATCAAGGACACGCTTACCCAACTTCACAACATGTCCACATTTAGCTGTTGTTTCAATACCTGTGTAAGTGTATTGTAGTAGTATTCTCGTGCATGTTCCTCACTGTTCATTGGTACCCACGCAAGAGCAGCTGGCTTGGTCCATGTTGTTGTGCCTGATTCAGGATCTTCATAATAATGATGACCATCATCTGCACGCTTGGTCCAAGCAAAATTCATACTTGATCTCAAACACTTAGCTGCAGGAGCATCTGCTGAGTCACAACACTGTACAATACCTGTAGTGTGCTCAGGATGTGGATGGTCCCACCTGGTAGTACCTGAGAGTGACATGTCACATCGTTTCACGAGCTGCTGTACAACTAGCAGCAGTCATGGCTGGCTCACCTGTCTTTGCGTTGTACCAGTAATGGTCACGCAGCACTGCAGGGGTGCCTGAGGACGACTGCGGAAGGATCTGTATGTCTTGCAAGTCTTCGTTTGCGGGGTTCCTGCTCAACCCCCAGCCCGCAGCCGTTGTGGCAAGCAGTGCCAACACCGAGACTCTCACACATCGAACGAAAAGCGAGGCGCTCATGTCCTCTGAACGGCTTTAGGTCTTACAGCGACAAAGGTGATCACAGGCTGATCTGTGGCCCGAGCCCTTTCTGTAGTTATCCTTCTTGTGGGTTTTGCCAATTGGCAATTTAAAGCTCAGAGTGTCTGTCTATCGCCGCATGCACGACATGCTCGCTGATGCTGGACGCAGCAACTTAAAAGGTGGACAACTCTCAACTGCAAGCGAATTTGTTGTGAAAATTTAATATTATGGGTGACCTAGAGAACATTCCTGTGGACAGTCGCCTGAGCAATGATTGAACAGTCTGCTGCCTACACCAGATTGTTGAATATCATCCTCAACACTGTAAGAACGACACCACAGATAGTTCAGTCTCAGCCAACACATTAAAGCAATACATGGACGCAAAAGCACGGCCTCCAGTGGAAGCCAGCAAAATTCGTTGTACAACAGCATGCAAAATAAACAAAATTCTAGACGGTTTGCAATGACCGGCTGTGCTCCACCAAGCAAAGCATCACCCAAGCCTGGCAATATAGCTTCTGAGATGCATTTCGACGCGCTGCGAAGCCCAACACAGGCTTCAAGTTGCATCATTTCAAAGTCTGCGTGACTCATCATGGTCCATGCGTTTTACCACTCTTTGCAGATCTGTGCATTGTTGAGGACCTCGTATCATATCAGACTGGACCCAATCTGTAGCTAGCAATGAAACACCATTCAAAGATTCTGCATATGCAAGTCTGTCCCGTCCAGGTCAGGGCAAAGATACATCTATCAGACTGTGAACCCCTGTGGACAACAACTGGTCAAATCAAGAAAAGACACTCTGAAAGGTTGCTGATGAATCACAAATGGCAAGCCACTTGCACATTGCAAACTATCAAAATCAAATAAATCAGTTTGATGTAAGCCTCAGTTTGGGCACCTCATATCAGGGGATGTTGTATCAATAATACCCTCTCGACAGCCACAGAATAGGCAGTATTAGCAGCTAGTGTACATGCAAGCGACGGTCATCTCAGCTGTTCATAATCGTGGTGGGACATGATACGCAAAACCTGACAGTTTACTTTGTCTACTCAGTTGCCTGTGCTGAAAGCCAGTGTTGACCTGAGACTGTACATGGCAAGGACTAGTTGCAGCTGTGCAAGCAACATGCAGCCTGTAGCAAGCTGCGCTCTGCCTTGGCCTTCTGGGGCGAGGCATGCTGCTTTCACAGGAAGACTGAGAGGAAGACGCCACATCTGGTTGTTCTGATCCCAGCGATGTTGAGCTGTGTGCCATTGTTTGCTGGTGACAGATGCTGTCCAGTCTGTCAGCTGGTGAGGCATGCATGCTACCTTCTAGGTCTGCTGTGGGCAAGACGCATGGCTCATCCTGCAAGGGGTCATCCAATGCGGTCACGGCCATGCTTTGCTGCGCTGAGTCGCTCAATGAATCCGCGAGAATCTGCTGAGAGCCCGGAGTGCCAGCAAGATTTGGCAAGACTGCTGACCCATTGGGTGCAACTAGTCTTGCCCTGGCCCAGCGTGGTGGTGGTTGCCAGCTGCTGCAATCTGACAATCTGCCCCACAACACAGTAGCATGGTAAGCCTGCACAGCTCAACACAGGTCAGCATAGGGCACTTTTGTGTCCCCAACAACAAGGCCAGTGCCTGATACACCTACAAGATCCAATACAGGTGGTATGAAGACATAGAAACCCCGTTCTGTTGAGGGGTTGCTATGTTGTCATGCCACCTGTATTGCATCCTGTAGGTGTAACCCCTTTTTGTTGAGGGGTTGCTGTGTTGTCATGACAATGCTTGTTACAAAGCTGCAACAGCAGTTGTTCTCACCTGCACATGAGACGCCAAATGAACCATGACTTGGGCATCTGCCATGGCTGGGTTGTCAGCAAGCAAAGGAGCCTCAGCAAAATTGATGACATTGAGAACCTGTAAAGCATAGCAATGGTTACCATGGCTCAGAGCACTTTGATTGTTCCCAAAAACAATATGATGCCTTTTGATCAAAGCAGTGGATCTTACCAAAGGCATTTCCCTGCGGAAAATATAGTCTCGCAAGATGGGAGGCGCCAGCCAAGTCTCCTCACCACTAACATGGCACTCAATGTGCAAGACTGGCTTGTCACTGCCAAACTGCCAGTACGCTAGGATCTCATCTCTCAGCAGCCTATTGTACCAGCCTGACAGCTGTTTTGTATTGTAATGGTGACCTATTGTCAATAACAGCTGCCCAGTCAAGTCGTTGTGGGTCAGTGTATAACGACGCGGATGCTGCGGACAGAGCCCAGTTTGCCGTGTGCCAGGGAAGCGCTGGACTGTCAACTTGCTAGGCTTGAAAGGCACGGGCTGCAAAGCACACTTCTGCACCAAAATTGACAAGAGTGAAAACACTGTATCTAACTGAAAGTGAACAAAGGGGCCATTGCACAAGGTTGTACACAGGTACTCACTGTCTGTATCAATTTTTTTGCCCCAGTGCATGATGCTTTTGCAGACGAGCTGGCTTGGCTATGGCTTCCCAGCCTGCTGACGTCTGCTGAAGGGGCTAGAGGCGAGCTCGCATGAGTGTGCGCAAAAGCAATGCCGGCATGCAATTTCATGCGCCATCCGCATGGATACGTTGCTGTCACGAGCTTATAGCTGGCTGGGCTCATAACCCTGACGACCTTCACGTGACGACACACAGATCACCTCCAGGCTACATGCTTACGACAGTTCGGTAATTACCAGCAACATACAGACAAGAGACGGGGACTATCGCCGCAACGATTGGAGTTCCTCCGCTGTGGCGATTTGTGCTTCTGTTGAAACACTACACCAGACCATCCACAGCCTCACCAGGATCCTCGTCAAGCCAAAAGCATTTGGCCAGATTCCCGGTAAAATGCAGATTGTACCAGGTTACAAGTGACAACATCGCGCACCGGTTTGACGTCAGCTGCCTCCATCTTACCTTGACATCTATCCATTAGACTGTGTTATTTGTACTGTGGTAAGCACCGCCGAGGTTGTCACTGTGAACACCTGTCGAACGCCGTTCCAGATCACTGAAACCTGCCTGTCTCTTTGCGGGTATCCAACGTTCCCGGTGACCCACACAAGCCCTCGTTGCGAGGCACAGTATCATGCCATCCGCTTACTCACCACGTCATCGCGGGGCCGATGTGATTCAGGAGCGTCAACCTTGACCTGCGAGCAAACACATGCAAATCCCAGTCTCCTTCGCCTCCACACTGCACCAAGCACACTGTTGCCAGCTCACCAGCCTCCAGACATGGTATGGCAGGAGACATGCCACAACCGTCAGCTGTCCTCGACAACTCAGTCTGGCTGTCAGAGCTGTTGCTGAAGAGTCAGCAGTGGCTATTGGCCAAGTTGTCGGACGGAGGCAGCTGCTTGCTGGCTTTGCCGCAATGACTGTTGATACAAAGCAGGTATTTCAACTGCCTTGAACCAGTCATGCTCAGCAGCTTGGAGTTGCTGTAAGCACAGCGGTCAGTTTGCACTCTTCTACCCCTCCAGAGAAAGCATGGGAAGCTTTCATCATTGTAACCACATATACATGCGACGCTTGTGGAGCCAGAGAGTTACTGCGCTAACTATGTTTGTCCTGAACGCAGCCTGAACTGAGCTTGCAACCAAGTGTACTCGAGGATTCAGGAGCTCAGGCCAGCAGTCCCCCTACAAGTGCAGACTATACATCCCCAGGACCCTTCAGGGTTGTGAGGCTGCCTCGGCTGGAACATACATGCCACAAGCTTTTCCCACAGTGTTTGGGCACCCAATGCCTCCTGCGCTTGGATGTCTTCTGCCCCAAGGGCGGCAGCAGTTTTGGTGTGTGTCAGCTTACCACTCATTGAACAGCACCAGCATAGCAGATGCATAGGCAGATGCTGTCGCCAGTTCGTACTGTCTTGAACAGGCAGTGCTAAAGCATGGCTTTGTGCACGTCCACAGCGTTTGTCTTGCAACCCTTTACCTTGCAAACATGGCAACAGCGCAGTATCTCGGATCTCATTAGATGTCTGCAGTCTGATGCTGACTTGACTTTCTTGGAAGTGCAGGAGCCCTGCCACCTTATCCTGTTGCAGTTTTCACTGGTGGTTTTCTGGTCGGCAGCAGCAGCTATATTTCATATGCTGAGCGCCTAGCCAGCTGGGGATACGTCACAGTGCTGTATGACAAAGGCAAGCATGACCTTGTTGCCCTCCACATCAAGCTGCATCAGCAATGTATTGTCTGCATTTGCTGCCCAATCTTGTGTGCTGACAATCTGGCACGTATAACTGTGATTACTGATGTTGCTTCTTCCGTCAGCAGCCGAAAGTGCTGTGGATAATCTCGATGACGTCATCAGCGTGAAGTTCATCCAAGAGATCATAGACTGGTGCGGCAGTCATCCAGTCATCAGCAGGGTTTCAGACACCTCTCGAGTTTACCTGTGCGGCCACTCCAGGGTGAGACAACAAGCCTGACTGCTGCACCTCTACATTCACTGCTGTCAGTACTCTATTTGGTGCAGTGTGGAAAACCTGAGCATAGCGTCTTTGCTGCTGTTGGGTTTGCCTGTCCCTAGTAGGCAAAATTGAGTGCTTTGCTGCCACCTGTACAGTAAAGCTGAAGGCCCATTCTCTGCTAAGTCTACATCAGGTATGGCTGGACCAAGCAGCATGCTTAGCTTGACAGCCACTGCATATAGACACAACTAGATCCCTGTGCTGTCACATTGTTTTGGGAGTGCAGAAATATGAGGGTTCTGCATGCATGCAGGGTGGTAAGTTGAGCGTTCTGGCGGCTGCTGTGGATCCCAGGGTGGTTGCTCTGTGCCTGTTGGACCCTGTTGACAACACAGTCTGGGCCCCCCTAGGCCCTGGCTACCCCTCCGGCATACAAGCCCTTAAAAAGCTTGGAGACAAGCAGGTACCCACAACCCAATTCAGAATCTGCTTGGCTACGTGTGAGACCATGATGAACCAGCAGTCAGCATACATGGAAGACTTGGCGGCGTGCTGCCCTGACAATGCGTGGTTGACTAAGTCAAGTTGACTCTGCAGACTGCAGATGGCAGACAGGCTGTGCCTCTTGCTCTCATAGGCTCTGGGCTAGGAGGGGACTGTGCCCCAAAAGCTGCTAACTTCAGGCAAGTTGCCAACAATCATTCCATGCATGAAAGCCTCCTGCTTGCAAGTGTGGAAAAGTTTGTTGCCTGGTGCTGGACATTTGGAAGGAAGCAGCATCAAAATGCAGTGTGGCAATCTTGGACCAGTGGCCTGCTAGCAGACAATGGCTGCATCCTGTGCAACCTGCCAAGTGTCTCGAATGAGCCAGTTGGCTGCCCAGCATGCAGTGATTGGTGAGTATACCAAGCTGGTGCCGGGCTGCATAGGCTGTTCTACGAAGCTTGTACAGCACCAGCTTGGATGGTCTCCATAGAGCAAGCTGGTCACTTCCAGTTCTTGGACAAGCAGTCAAGCATGCAGCGGGCTGTGTGTGCTCAGGGGAAAGTTCCTGACTACTCTGTACGGCAAATATCACAGGTCAGCATGGGTCATTGATGCTGTCATTGTGCTAAGACCCAAGCCTGCTCATGAACTGAATGCCATGCAATTGGGTCATGATCCTTGATTGTGCTTCTGTGCTGATCAAGGATGGGCACCTCTCTTGGGTTCAACAGCAGCAATGTAGTTTACTGTTCTGAGGACCTATGCAATGCTACAAGCTACTATAGACCAGGCTGCATGGATGCGCAAAATGCTGATTGGCAATTGCAAGGAGCTAACAACAAGATATGCAGGCTGTGATGGTCGCGTGGGCGCAAGCAATGGTACCAAACAGAAGCAAAACCTCTTTTGCTAGCCAACAGACGCCTGCCATTGCTGCTCAGCACACTTTCAGCCCAGTATCAACAGCAACATCTGACTCTATTGTTCATAAAGCATTAGCTTCTGTTCATGATCCTTTCGTGCATTTGCAGTCTTGGACAAAGTACTTATGACTGCTGCATCGAGAGGCAAAAGCATCGATACCAGTACTGTCTTGACAACTGAGGCGAAACATATGCATGCTTGACATTGTTGCTGAAAATCCATATATATGTTCTCTGTCAAACATATACAGGCACATTGTGTTGGTCCTAGGAAGGACGCACTGCTGTTGTGCATGGTTGCATGGCTTGTGTGACAGCATGAGAACAGCTGTAAACCTTGATGAAACAAATAGGTCCACATGCTTCTGCAATGCCAAACATGGAGCAATTATTGCAACAATAACTAAAGTGTGAGTTCCCACTTAGGGCCTCTCGCTGAGCATTTCAGCATAAACAAGCGCACGTGTATAGCATTGCATGCAAAATTGCAAGGCTGCCAACGTGCAACGCATGCATGTATATATGCCTGTCACGCAAGTAGCATTGCATGGCATGGGCATGTACTGCATCATGCCAGCATAGGGCACACCAAGCATCATCAATCAGTCCTGTCTTTTTCAGGTATAACGCATCATTACACCACGGACATTTGCTTGTGTCTAATGACTCGTGGCCAGCAGCCCTCAGCTCAAATCTAGCATCCAGACTCAGCACGGCACAGACAGGCTTCACAGCTCAGAAATTTCTACGCGTCAAGGCTTGCGACTGGGGAAAGCATCATCAATCAGTAGTCATGGTGCCTGCGCTGTAGGTAGACCGGGTCTACTAGACCCCAGTGCAACACAGGACATAGGCTGCCCTGTTCATGCGTCCTGAACGCCCGAAGCCGCCTAAAGGAATTAGTAGTAGATTAGCAATCCCCAACCGTTCGCAACAAAATGCTTCCAACCCGTGCAACCAGCTTGCTTTCTGGGCCCGCGTCCGAACTTCTTGACATCCATTTTGCGTCACAGTACGCTGCAACTCCCAGAATGGTTAGCGATCGGCTTGCAAACGGTCATGCTGCAGGCACAAATGGCAGCGCGCAAACAAACGGATCTGTACGCACTGGAGGAGACCAATATATGCCAAGAAGCATACTGATCACGGGGGGTGCAGGATTCATTGCGTCTCATGTCGTCACTCAGTTGTTGGACTCGCACCCCGAATACAAGGTGCGTCGCATGCTGGATGTGAGCGTCGTTTGAGATTACACCAGGGAGTTCAAAGCTTGCGGTGTCGCTGAGTGTCACTGTGCCTGCAGATCGTTGTGCTGGATAAACTGGACTACTGTGCGTCGTTGCACAACCTCGAGACCACTAAAAACAAGCCGAACTTCAAAGTAAGCTTGCTTGGAATCTTTGAATTCGAAACAGGACATAAGGTCGGTGGTCGCCACGGCCTCTCGCGGACCTTGACACGCGTGTGCGTTGCAGTTTGTGAAAGGGGACATCCAGTCTGCCGATCTGGTTCGACACGTATTTGATACGGAGGAGATAGACACTGTCATGCACTTTGCTGCTCAGGCAAGCCCTGCACTGCTATTGCAAACCTGTCGGATCCTCCTTGATGTTCTCATTCTTGTCTCCGTTGCTGTATCTGGGCCACATTGACTTTGGCTGATGCAGACGCACGTTGACAACTCCTTTGGAAACAGCCTGGCCTTCACCATGAATAACACATATGGCACTCATGTGCTGCTGGAGTCTGCCAGGATGTATGGCAAAATCAGGCGCTTTATCAATGTCAGCACAGATGAGGTATACGGGGAGTCTAGTCTAGGATCAGAGTTTGGTCTCAACGGTAATTCTCTCAAGCTGTCGGACACAGACAAGTCTCCTTGAGCCCAGTCCCTTTAAACTTACGGCATCTTGCACTGCATGCCTTCAACATCATCGAACAGCCTGATGTCAGATATGATTTGCTTGCATGCTGTTTTGCTTGACAGAGTTTGCAACTGGATTTGACAAGTTGCTGTGTACAGAGGAGAGCACTCTGGAGCCAACTAACCCCTACTCAGCAGCCAAGGCTGGGGCAGAACTAATGGCAAAAGCTTACTACACCTCTTACAAGCTGCCCATTATCATCACTCGTGGCAACAATGTGTATGGGCCTCGTCAGTACCCAGAAAAGCTCATTCCCAAGTTCATTCTGAGAGCACACAGAGGTACACAAGGCTAATCTTCAGCATCAAGTCATGTATATCAGCAGCAAAAGCCACTATCTGATGTGCTGTGTTTCAGCATCATGCTGTTGTATGCGTGTGACTTGCATAATGCTGAAGTGCTGTTGTGCAAGTCCATCTTTGACCTTGGCAGCGTTCAGTAGTTGCAACACATATCCTGGGTGATAATAAGTGGCAAAACTGCTTGCTTGCAATGCAGGATTGGACTTGCCTGTTCACGGAGACGGCCAATCTACACGCAGCTACTTGTATGTGGAGGATGTAGCAAACGCCTACATCACTGTGCTGCACAAAGGCAATGTTGGGGAGACCTACAACATTGGAACACAGCAGGAGCGCACTGTCTCCAGCGTAGCCAAAGACCTGGGCAAGTTCTTTGATGTGAAGGACGACAAGATTGTCCACGTCAAGGATCGCGCCTTCAATGACAGGCGTTACTTCATCTGTGACAAGAAGCTTAGCATGTTGGGCTGGACAGAGAAGTACACCTGGGAGGAAGGTCTCAAGAAGACTGTGGACTGGTATTTGGAACATGGCCTCGCTGCTTACTGGGAGCATGGTGATGTGGAGGTGGCCCTGCGTCCTCACCCAGGGGCAGCATACGTCAGCAAATGAGCATGGGTTGCTGTAGATAGAGGGCCTTGTAAAGCAGAAGACGAGTCAGCCCCAATAAGCCGTCAAACAATGGTGTTGCTTACAAAGGAGCTGCAACCAGCTGTACTTATTTGTTCTTTAGCCCAGAAAGTGATGATCTGTTTTGAAAGGCTTTCTCAGGGTTTCCAGCATTGACAGCATAGTTACTAAAGATCAAGCAATGCTGTGAATGCTTCTGACCTGCTTGGTAGTATTTGCGTGTCAACCTTGATTTCTGTATTTCCTTCTTGCCTATGCCCCTTCTTCAGTTCTAGGTGTTTCTGCAGTCATGATCTTTGATGATAATTGTCCTTGTTATCTGCATTGTATATTGCAATGCTCTGTGCTGATGCTGAAATGCGCGATCAAACAAATCCAAGCAGATAGGCTCTTCATCATAGCAGTTGTTGCATAGCAGACTGATGTAATGCACACTGGAAGGTCTCTGACCTGCAGCCATGGCGTGCATACTTTGTTTGCTGCATGCCTGTATTCAATTCTTGAGGGCTATATGCAGTTCAGTTGGAACGCAGGCAGAAACCACAACTCATGCCAATAGACCAGACAACATGTCGTATGGTCCTGGCAGTCGCTGCAGTCAGCAGACTTACACAACAAGACTACGTGCTGCGTAGTGAGTGTGGCATGGACCATCTGTGACACTTGGGAGGAATTTTCCACGATGCAGGTCATTGCATCCTTGAAAGTCTAGCTCTATTCTAGAATGACATCTCAGCAGGAAAGTCAGTGCAATGTACGAGGTCAGCACACAAGCAAGCACTGAAATACTCTGGTAAGCTGTCCTATGCTACTGTATGAAGCGCCATGCCTGCAATGTCTTGTTCACTATACGTAGTATGCTCTTGCAAATGTTCTATCAGGGAAGGTGTATGCCCAAACTATGTTACTATTGAACGTCGGATGGTGTGCAAGCCAGAGGAAACTGCCAAGCATATATTGTGCTATACACTGAAGTATATGAACCTGTGCTGACTGACAAACTATTCAGTACACATTGCTTGCATCCTGAAAGTCATAGTGCTGTCAGCTGCTGACCCATAGAATGTTCAGCCTGTGTGGAAGCTTGCTTGGGTGTATCTGCCTGTGCAATGCGCTCCAAGAACACCCCACACTCTATGTGATCTGTGTATGGAAACTGGTCAAACAAAGCAAGCTTCTTGATCTTGTGAGTGTCTGCCACCTTGAGCAGGTTGTCATGCAAGGTTTCAGGATTGCAGGACACATATACAATCTGCTTGAACTCCTTCAGCAGTTGGACAGTTTCATCATCCAGGCCAGATCTTGGTGGGTCCACCAACAGTGTATCTAGCTTCAGCGTTTTGAAGTCTACAGACTCCAGTCTGTGCAGCTGTGTGTTGCCTTTCCATGCCTCTGTGAACTCTTCGCTGGACACTCTGAACACCTTCGCGTTGCTGATGTGGTTCTTCTGCAGATTGTGCTGTGCAACAGCAACAGAGGCCTTGGACACCTCTGTGCCTATGACTTGCCTGCAGGAACACGGTGCTCACTCCATGGGATGCCTGGGACTCAGTATACACTCTTGTGCTGCAAGCAGAGCATGATGTGCTGGCAAGGCCGCGATGCAGACACACAGACTTGTGTATGCAAAACAAGTTGTGTGTGTATGCGTGTGCAAAACCAAGCAATGCGCAAATTGATGTGCTCCAAGAAAATCAGAGGAGGCTAGCCTGCACACCGGAAGTTTTGGGCCAGCGCTACAGTGAAGTTGCCGTTGCCACAGTACAGCTCCAGCAGGTCTGTTTCACAGTTGAGAGTCGCTTCCAAAGCCCATGTCAGCATATGTTGGCACATACCTGCGCAGCAGCATCATGTTGTGCACGCAACAGTCTCATATAATGCTGCTGTGCACCCATGTGCCTTCATGAAAACATGTTCAAACACAAAGTTGGCAGTCCATTGCAATGCTGGCAGCAGGGTATTTGCTTTGTAGAAAAAGCAATTGGTGCTGGGTCACCATGAAGAAAACACCAGATTGTCACCTCCATTGGGCTGGGAAAAGGCCCCTTCTACTTGTCTGTAGTGTAACCGCTTTCCAGCCACAGTCATGACCTCATCCACATGGCTGGTGAACTGCTCTATCTTCTGCTTCCTGCTGCGGCCGATGACTTGCACAATACCAGAGCTGGAGGGAGCGCTGGTGAGAAGGGAGCGCAGCTCCTCAGCAGCAGTCTTCCACTCAGCAGTCAGCTTCTTGTGATATATGATGGTCACCATGGCTGCATGAATGCCATGTTTGTCGAGAATTGAACTCTCATGCAACATGATCAAAGATGCTTGCATAGGCTGCCCAACCAGCACTTGCTGGCCTGGTGTGTCTGCCAGCACTCAGCTCCAGCTTGTTGCAAAACAACCATGCAAAGCTAGGACATGCCATGCTTGCATGCGCATGGGCACTTTTGATTGAACAGCTTTTGACTCGCAAAAGCATGTAAGCAGTGCGATTTACCTTCACCACTTAACGTAGTGTGGAAGTTGACCTGATATAGCTTCTGCTTCATGATCGGCCTGGGCTGGACAAAGTCCATCACAAGGGTCATCAGCTCATTGATGAGCAGACTGCCAACTGAGAAGTGCTTGACTTTGACCTTCTTGACGCCGTCACCTTCAGACTGCAAGAGCACAGCTCTGTAAGTAGCTTGCAAGTGGCCAGCATTTGGACAGACGGCTGTGACAGCCACACACCTTGTCAAACATGATATAGTCACATTGATTGCCCTCATGCCAAACTCGGAATTCGGACCTGAAGCGTCACAAAGTCTGAGCACACCAGCCATGCTTGCCTGCTATCCTTGCGGTGTTCACGTACCGCATCCTGTAGTTCTCCCTCTCGGACTCAAAAACCTGTAACTCGGGAGGGTTGAATGTTGCAAAGAGAGTCTCTATTCGTTTACGCTTTTCACCTATTTGCTGCTCATATGTTTCAGGCCTGGCTGCTAGAAGCAGCTTTGGCGGCATGGTGCCTAACGAGGTGGTACACGAGCACCTTGTTGTACGGGCTGTGACAGCAGAAAATGTGATGGTTCGCGTCAACCGCTGCAGTCCGCGCAGGTGCATCACAATAAGCGAAGGCCTGCATAACCAGATCTGTTGCTAGACATTTCAAAGGCTTTACAAGTCGAGTAGGGTTTCGTTCAAGCCCCATCCTGGGTCAGAATAGGGGGATGGACATTTGATTCGGGTCCAAACTTTGCCAAGCCTTCAACACACGATACGAACAGCACAGCACAAGGACAACTTACTCCTTGCTGGATTCGTCTACACGCATAGCAAGCGAACATATGCACAACAGACATGCATGTTTCTTTCAGAGTTTATGGATTGGAGGATGTACTGATTAACAGAGCCTATTACATTGCCTAAATCATAGATTTCTTATATCAGACATGCTTGTTATGCACCAAGATGTACACATGCTGTCATTTGTGGCCCGAGTGCTAGTCCTGAAGATAAAAGTTTAATACTTGTTATTTCAAACAGGGCAACCAAATTGATGCAAACATGAGTCAGCAGCAGGAAGCCTGGCGACCATAGGCCGGGCTTCTGACATTGGGCTGTTGCTGAAGCACATTTGTCTATGCACATCAGCACCTGGCTATTACCAGTTCTGCAGCTGTCACCGCATGTTTTTAAGCTCCTCAACCTTTTCATTGACCATATCAATATATTTCTGCACCTTGAATTTGCGCTTGCACCCATTGTAATTCATATATCTGATCTTTCCAAAGATTGGTCGCTCCTTCCATCCCTGCATGCACTTGCAACAGCTGAGACAATCATGCCGCATTTCTTGCGACGCGATTCAAGCTTTCAGAGCCTGGCATGGCAAGAAGACTGCTTGCAATCATGTTTCCCACCTCAGCCACAAGTGCATGATCTGCCTGACTGCAGCACAGCCCATGTAACTGCTCATACACCTATGATGTTGCACCAGTATGGTGACTGCTGCTGTATGCAATATACATTTTAAACACAGGCCTCTGGCGGGCAACATGACATATAACTAGTGCTTACCATGTCATGAACCCCACATATGCTCCACATGCAGCCCACATAACCGTTGGGGTCGCGTCCGTCCATCTCCCATTTGTCGTTCAATCGAATGGAGATGTCCAAGGCATCCTCGGGCGTGCGTGTCCACTCAAAGATCTGCATCATGCAACTGGTCAGTCAGGTCACATCTGCTATCAACATGATAGAACCCACATCACAGCATGGTGTTTTGCCTGCTTGCATACTTTGACACAGCTTGCAAAGTGCATGGTGAAGCACTTCACACATACACTGATACTTGCACAACCTGAAGCAACGTACTTGCTGCCAAAGAATCTGCTGCAGTATATGACTATGATCAACCCTGCACATTCCAGACGTAGTCACATGGGGCAGCCCGTATGGATGAGTCCAGTGCATCTGGCCTCTCGTGATTGTTACAAGCACAAGGATATCACCCAATGCTAGGCAACAGCACAAAAGTGCACCTTCTTGGCCCAGTACATACGCATGAAGCCATGCATCTTGCCCAGGTGGACCATCTCATTTTGTGCAGCATTCCACAGGTCGTCGTGTGTCTGAGCCTTCTCAAATTGCTCCCTGGACAGCATCCAACGGCGCCTCAGCATGTTTGCAGGCATGGTGCTCAATGGCAAGTTGCCAACAGCCCAACACAGCAAGACAATATATCAACTCTACCAAACAGTACACTACAACTATCACCTAGGAACAGAAGTGGCACAACTTCAAAAACATGGGGCAAGTTGTCCAGTGATCAGAGCACAAGTGGGCAATCATGCTACTCCTGCTGAGGGCTGTTTCACACCGTCAACAACACAGCAGCAGCGTGTGAGGGGCTACTGGCTATCAGGAGCATGTGGGTGGTAAGACGCCTGACGCCAACAAGCAGCATGCACCTGGCAAGTGTAATGGGCAACACACTTGCTGCAAAGCCCTGCTGCCTCACATTGAGTAGACGTATTCCCGTTCATCCTCTTTATGCTTTTCAAGGCTGTCCTGCGCCCACTGTGCTGCACCCTTGATGTTGTCATAGTTAGGCTCATAGTGGCAGAAGTTGTCTGACAGCTCTCGCCGGACGACCACCTCCTCCAAGAACCCATCGACTGCTTCCTGTTCCACACAGCATGGACTCACAGACAAATCAGCAGGTAAGCTTCAGCCAGTGGTGTGTATGGTGTGTCACGCAGCATAACCTCACAGATGAAACAAGCCGTCAAGCGTCAGCAAGCGCTAGTCATTGTGCGAGGGCAAAATGGGGCTGGAGATCATTATTTGTGACAATGTCAACCCCTCAAGGTGTAAAGCTTGAGCTTGGCAAGACAAGGGTTGTTGAGCCAACAGCACAATTGGATAAGCAGTAAGGCATTGGCGATCCCAATGTGAAGAGCACAGCATCAGATGTGTGATAGCTTTCAGACAAAGTTGACACCTTGTATTTCTTCCTGTGTTTAGAAGCTTCTAAGGCCACTCTCTGGCCACTAATGTGCCCAAAATGTAGGTAGGCAGACAAGGTGGATACTGCCTTGGGGGAACAAGGATCGTTGCGCATGTCGTTGTAAGTCTTGAGCCTTTCTGGTGTCAGGAAGCCCTCCTTACCAGACAGAGCCTGCACAGCAGAGGCAGCTTAGACTGAGTTTGAGATTGAGTGATGCAGCACAAGAGGGCTTGATATACATTGTGACATGTATTTGTAGGTGGCTTGAAAAAAAGCAGCACAGCCCTTGGGGTGATGCAGGACAAAGTGGCTTCATGTATATTCTGACATGTGTTTGCAGGTAGCTTGGGAAAGTAGCAGCACAGCACAGCACAGCCCAGGACAGCCCAGCACATGCTGTCTTGCAGATGAGCAAAAGGGGATGGAGCCTGTTTCAATTTGCTGTTGAGATGCATGAGTGATTGCATATCAGGACCATGGACAGCAGCCAATCTTCATAGGCACCAGCAACAATACATTGGGCATGCTGAGACATACGCCCTGTTGTGGCAATTTAGAAGCTTGCTGACAAACAGCGTCTTACTCACGTCATAAGCAGCATCTTCGCCAGGCTTGAACCAGGGAATTTCAGGCACGTCTGTACCACGCTGAAGCACATCAGCAATGAGGCCGTCCCAGTCAATCTTGTCTGGCATGCGTTTACACTTCCATTCTGCCTGCTTGGGAATCTCGGGGAAGTCCTGCAACATAATTATATATTGTCTGAGTCCCTGCAAGATCTGCACATGACACCTGCATTTGATACGCAGCTGCTTCTAATCTGGAGTCTCACACAATGCAGTTGACGTGTAGCATCATTGCATGAGCATGCTGTGCCATGCCATGCTGAGAATCTTGTGAGCAGGCACCTTGGCTATATCCACATGCTAGGAGCATAAATTAGGCGTACAACCAGCATTTGCAAGCTTAGCAACATGTTTGCTAAGAGCATAAGCAAGCATAAGCGGACAAATACAGGCAGGACAGCATGAGTCAACATGCTGTCTGTCAAGGCAGTGAAGCTTCTCAAGCAGTTGCTGAGGCTGATGACATCTGATGGCACAGCAGCAGCTCTTACATTGTCAGTGGTACTGTCAAAGTTGGATGATTGCTGTGACCATTACTGGACAAAAGGGATAACAGGACAAACACCTCGAGATACATTGGCAGCTTTGTATGAATCTTCTTCCTGATGGTGCGGGCTGCAGTCTCCTTTTTGTCACTAGCCTCCCACACGGGCACGACGTTGTGTGTGTCCACTTCATGCATTGGTATGGAGAGCTCATCCCGTGTCTGCACAAGCAGTCCTGATAACAGCCCGAAGCATGCATGAACAGACACACAGCATTAATTGAGCACAGTCATGCATTGCAGCACATTGGTGTACATGATGTGCTCTAGCCTGTGACATCTAAAAGCATCTAACACCAAGATTGCCGGACAACATGTCAATCGGTGTGAGTGTGAAGCTGTGTGCTGTGAGAATGTATACTTGTCAGCGTGCACTGACGCTGAAGCTCAAGACAAAAGGGTATGGCAGATTCTGTGCAGTAATGCGCATGCAGCTAAAACACTTACGTTTTCTCGCCACTCGCGGGCAGCACGCACTGGGACAAAGTCACAAATCAAGAGGCCAGCTTCCAAATCGTCCACCAGCTTTGGCAGGTTGTCCTCTGCCTTGCCATACGTCATATAGAAGGGGATGTTCAGCTCCTTCAGCTTAGGCTCCACCTGGCGAAGGCCTCGCACTAGGAAGGCCCACTGACGAGCCCCAGCTCCAAGAAACTCCGTGACCTGAGCAGCACACAATGCTTCTCAATTGATTTCTTACACCAGAAGGGCAAACAAGGGTCCAAATATGCACGAAATACTTCTCAGGTGAATTTCTTACTGTTGTCACGCACATTGTTCAGACTCAAGACATAGCAGTTTACACTGTGCACATGTTGCAATCTGCAGCAGGAAAGACGCCCTCTGTCTAAGCCTGCTTGTTGAAATTAGGGTTTGGCTTGCTAGTATCAACTCTGCTAGGGTTTAGGGTTTTAGGCCCCCAACTCTGACATGATTGTGAAAGCTTTATTGTGCCAGACAGGGAGAGGGCAGCCAGTCCACTGCATAGGCTGAGTTGCCGCCAATTCCAAACGCATGAGACACAGAAGAGAAGCAACAGTATCTGCAGGGTTTACCAAGTTGAATGCTACCACAACATTGGCTCCTGAGCGCTGGGCAACTTCACAAGCATACAGCAGTGCCCAGTTATCTTTGGACCGCTGATCTCTCGACATCCTGCAAAAAGGCAACAGTGTTGTGAAGCTGCTGTATGGTAATTTTATGTGAGGTGTGACAGGTGATGATTGACAGAAATTAAATGCAAATGTGTCGTGAAGGAAGGCGTATATCAGCGTCGCAGCAAGCAACAGGCCTTTGCTCCTCTGTAGCTGACAGACACTAAACGGCAAATGCGTAGTCTGTGAGCAATCACTCAGCCACCGCTGCTGAAGACGACCAGCATTACCAGTAGATGACAGGGCCTTTCTTGATTTCACCGCCTTTCAGCTCGCGGATCCGTTTTGGGTGTACATGAATGCCTCCTTCGGACGCTGCAGAGCTGGGGCCGGCCTCCTCTTGAGAGCTTGATGATGCCCGTGCTTCTTCCGCTTTGGGTTTCTTGCTATCAGAGTTCTCTTCGATGTCTTTCTCCTTGCGTTTACGCCCTCCTGCCATGGCTCTGGTTTGTCGCAAACAAAAGCCTTCCAGGCGTGTTGCTGAGGTCCCACCGGCGTGCCAAGCTGTATGAGGTGTCACAAACGGTTTGCCCAAGCCCGCGGGGAGAACGCGCTTCAGACTCGCGACCGCGAGCCTGGCAGTGCCGACGGACACCTTCAGCGTTGACCACGTCGTTCTTGTGTCAGTGTTAGATCCAGAGTCTGGCACGCTCTGCGCTCCCCACCCAAATGCACCGTAAGATGTATATTGTCTTGCGCCACTTGGATTGTATGCAACGCTTGCGTGTGGGCACTCACGTATGCACAACACTCAGGTATGCACAAAAAAGCACTCAAAGCTTGGTGTTTCGATGGTCGCACGTGGCTTTAATTTAGTCATACCATCCCTCGCATATAGCTTTCAAGGGCCATTGCGCTAGCATGGTCGAAGTCCTGTGTAGTGTGCATGGGTGCCAGTTGCGTTTCGACGCTTCGCAGGCACGTGTGATGGAGAAACAGAATGCCGCGGGCAGCAACCCGGGCGTTCGAGTACCTCCAAAAATCAAGATCAAGGCGTTGGAAGCTGTCAAGGTTCGCGACACCGTTGCTGCCCACAAAACACTTGCACGAGTCGCTCTGTCACGTCGCAGCTTGTCATTTGCCTGCACTTGCATGCGACGTTCATCTGACGTCTGATATGGACTCGAGGGACGTCTATCCTGTTTTGCCTGGGCACACGAGGGGCCGATTCACGCTGCATCGACCTAGCTATTTGCGAAAACTGGTCCGCACCACTGCAGGACACTGAGTATCAAGTTTCTCCATCCACTCCTCTTCTCAGCACTGCTATAGACGAGAATGGCTGGGTCTGTGGTGAGGCTGCTTTTCGTATCACCGTCCTGAAATCGTTCAGGAAATCCAGTCCCTGCTGTGTGTGCTTTGGGTCTTGCTATTCTGCCTGTCTCTAAGGTTGAACCTTAACTGGAACCAACAACAGGGTGACACCCAAACGCAACACCTACACATCTGAAGCACAAGCCTTGCCAGCAGTGTCAATCAGACTGTTGCACTGCACCTGCAGGGCGTAACAGTGTAGGACAGCTTGGTGTTGGAGGCACTGCAGATGTTCACGAGCCTTCAACACTCCAGGTGGCTTGCTTTACTATTGCGCCTGAAGCATAAAGCTTTTCAGTCCATGTCGCTGGTTGCTGAGGGTGCATATATGTTGTAGGTTGTTCGTCAATGGGCAGCTATAAGCTTCGGTGAGGGCCATGCTGCTGGCGTCAGCGGTGAGGGAGAGGTGTTCACTTGGGGCAAAAACGATCTCGGTCAGGTTGGGCAGAATGTTGGCCATGACAAGGATGTGCCCACGAAGATGGAAATCTTGAAAGGCTGGGATGTCCGAGCTTTAGCCTGTGGTGCTCACCACACTGTTGCTCTGACTCCAGAGGATGTCATCTCCTGGGGCGCAAACTCTGAAGGCCAATGCGGCCAGGGGGAGCGTGCTGAGACCCTATGGGTGAAGCCACGCAGCATCAAGCCCCTTCAGGGCATGTATGTCTCGCAAGTGGTGTGTGGCAAGTACCATACCCTGTGTGTCACAGCCACCTCACAGGTATGATCTGAAGCAGACATGCCTGCTTGCATCCCTACATATCATGTAAATGCCAATTTGCAGCAAACAGCCTTGGCTGACATCCAGCATTGTTGCTTGCTCTGAGTGTCTCATGCCTTTCTCTTTTAACAGGCTGACACAATATTACTAAGCAGAAACCACAGCAGCAGTCCTAGCTCCATCTTTTCCAGAAAAAACTGGCAAACGTCAAAACGTGTTTCTTGAGACACACTTGTGGTCAGGCAGACATCTACAGGCAACATGTGTGTACAGGTCTTTGCGTGGGGCTTGAACACATCGGGTCAGCTGGGGCTGAATGATGCGCTTGTACGCAAGTCCCCAGCGGTGGTTGATGCTCTGTGGGCCATGCCTGTGCAGCAGCTGGCAGCAGGTCAGCATCATGCCTGCATCACACTGTCACAAAAAAACTTCTCGTAATGACGCTCATGGCAGCAGGATAGAACCCTGCTGAGGCATACTCTTGTCTGGCAGTGCTTATGGATGTGATCAAGATAGTCAGGTGTTCTCCCTGTTGCCAGTGCGTTTGCTTTGGTCCAACCCACCTGCAACTAGCAAATGGGAAAGCAGGGTTGTGCATGTATTCTGCAGGTGATGCTCACAGTGCAGCGCTGACAAGCAATGGCTTTCTGTTCATGTGGGGCAGCAACGAGAAAGGGCAGCTGGGATTGCCTGCTGCTGCTGATGTCGCCGCTCAAGCATCTGTACGCCTCTCCCCTGCCCCTGTCTCTGCTTATTCCCAATGCAACAGTGTTTGCATTGGTACCTTAACTGCATGCGCATATACATAGAGATGCCTGAGTACTTTGCCACCCTGTAGCACATGCAGCAGATACTGTTGCGCAAATGTACATCCAGTCTGCATCATAACTGATTGATGGCTCCTGATTGAGCAGGATCATGCTACCAGCTCATGATTTGATGGCATGGTATCATCAATATGTTCTGTTAAGCTTCTTCCGCTGTTCAGCAGCTGATCTTGTGGCTTCGATGCTTGCATCCCACAAGGCACTGCCTACCAGTACAGCATGGCTGTTCCTTGCATTCCAGCTTTGCATTTCAAGCATCACATGAAAAGTTGCTTAGCGCTTGAGACTTTACTGACCGTCCCATGCACTGCATGTATATGCATATGACATCGCATATGACATTGCATATGACATCGTACTGAGCGAGGCACAACAGTGTCGACAACGTGTATCTACGTCTGCTGCAGCGGTCTGCTTCTGAGAAGCGTAAGGCCAGACGCAAAGTGAACCAGCGCTTTCTGACTGCCATGATGGATATGGGCATCCCCAACGAGAAGGCAGAGCTGGCCCTTTCTGAGACCGGGAATGTGGGTGTTGAGGTTGCCACTGAGTGGCTGTTCAGTGTGCCAGACCATGTGCTTGAGAAGCATCTGGCCAGCGAGCCCAACACTCCTGTGGAGGCTGCACAGCAGAACCCTGAGGATACTAGGGTGCTTTTGCCACGCAGAGTCCCCTTGCAGGTCCGCAAAGTAGCATGTTGCCTGAGCCATCTACTGTGCTTTGTATCTGTACACGCACAATCAGAGCCTGCGCAGGCAACAAGGCCGTAGTCAACTTGTGGATTCGCTGTGTGATGTCATGCTGGCTGCCTGCCCCGCCTCTGAGCCAATCAAAGCGTCTTGCCAGTACTGACGTGCATAACGAACCGTGGTCTATTGAGCTGCCTATTACCATCTGTCTGCAGTGTGTCACAGGATGCACACATGATTCCAGCATTGTGCAAATCAGTTCTAGCAAGGCGGCTGGCTTGGCTCAGATGGCAGGTCTGGTCCAGCTGCATATGACAGCACACCCGAGTGCAGAGCTATAGCACAATTGAATGCATGCTGAAAGTACACTTTACCAGTGTTATCATACATGACATTCACAACAGATTGCACCTTGGGGGTTAGGTTGCCAGCCTGCTGTGCTCTGACAATCCCCCTGCTGCTGTGCAGCATGTACGGTGCGTGGCAGCTGGCGGGCACCATACAGTGGCTGTGACAGACGCAACAGTGTGCGCTTGGGGTGCAAACAACTGTGGGCAGCTGGGCACGCGCACCTTCAAGGACAAGGCAGCTCCCACAGACATCAAGGAGCTGGAACAGGCTGGTGTGGCTAGCGTGGCCTGTGGCGCACACCACACACTGTTCCTTTGCAAGTAAACACCACTGCTGGAAGGCTTTGCAAGCACGCATCACTGTTTAGTTGTCATGTGAACGTCTTTGCCAGTAAACATTAATGCTCCCTTTTCATCTGCAATGATTTGCAAGTACATGTCACTGCTCAGCTGTGATCTGAGTGTCTTTGCAAATCATGATCACTGCCCACTTGTCATCTGAGCGTGTGCAAACATCATTGCTCGACCTTCATCTGACCTTCCATCGTAGGTACGTCTTGCGTGAAATGAACATCACTTGCTGGAATGGCTCAAAAAAGACAAAGGTGCAAGGCATCCTTTCATACTTCCTAGCATGAACATGCATAGGCTGCCAGCTATCACAGGCAGAGTGTCAATGACATCAATGATCCTCTTGCTTTTCTGGTCAGGCTGCGTTAGCTCACATCAGCCATTGTGTCAAGAACATGCCTGGGCCCATATGAATTTTCAAATTCTGCTGCATCAACCCTGCCCCAGCCCCTCTGCGTGCTGACCACTTTGCTGGATAAAGCCACAGGGTGCAAACTGTACTCTGACCTGATGTTGCAGAAACCCCAGTGTGCAAACAAACCAGATACTGCAGAAGCTTATACCTGTGACAAACAGCATATGCAACGATCCTGGTGCCTGCATGATCTTTGTGCAATTCGAACATCAGCATCATCACCATTATCCCTGTCATTGTCATTGGCATCATCACTTCATGCTGTGAATGCAGAGATGGGACAGTGTATGGCTGCGGCTCCACAGAGTTCGGCCAGCTGCCTTACCTCAAGTTCACAGCCGGTGCTGCCGGCACCGAGCCTGCCCTGCCGCACTCCATGGACCACGACAGGGAGCCCTCACACCAGACCCGCAACGAGGTCACGGTGCCCACCAGGCTGAACCTGCAGTTCCTGCAGCAGCAGCGCGGCAACAAGTCTGCTGTGGTGTCCTCTATGGTGGCTGGCAGCTACTGCAGTGCCCTGCTGACCAGAGCCCCTGATGAGCTGCCTGACCACCGCCACACCTGCCTTTCTGACAGGTGCCTCTTCCTGTTGACCTTGGGTCTGCTGCCTGTGTTGTATGTTGGGTGCCTTTTTGACAGGTGCCTCTTCCTGTTGACCTTGGTCTGCTGCCCGCGATGCATATTGGGTGCCTTTCTGACAGGTACCTGTTGTTGACCTCTGTCTGCTGCCTGCGATGCATGTTGGGTGCCTTTCCGACAGGTACCGCTTCCTGTTGACCTTTGTCTGCTGCCTGCGATGCATGTTGGGTGCATGAGCTGCTGCAGATTGCTGCTGCCAGAGCAGCAGTGAAAGACCGGCCATCACTGCAATGTTGGCTGCAAGTAGCTGGGTGATGTGTCTTGTAATGCAGAGCTCCCCAGGCTGAATTGACAGCGCTGCAGATATGCATGCCAGCTGTTGCTGCTTCACTGGCACCCAGCTGTCCTTGCAGCTGGTGTTGAGAAGCGTCTTGCCGTCATGGCTGCAGTAGTAGCACATGTAATACTCATTGACCTGCCTGCACTGTAGCTGCATCTCATTCAGGTCCAGCAGATGCAGGGAGATGCCCAGTACTGCATCTGATACTACATTATATGTCTGATTCTGCATGTGACAATGCGTGCAGGCTACGTGAGGCAATCCAGTCTGCAGCTGATCAGGCCAGCAGCAGCCACAACAGCAGCAGCAGTAGCACAGCCTCAGACAGGGACCGTGGGCCCAGCGCCAAGCACCTCAAGCCCATTGTCACGGCTGTGGAGATGGTCTTTGGCTCTGCTGCTGCCCTCAGTGCCACTTTCGGCTTCAAGGCACTGCCCACAAACTTCCCTCTTTGCTTATATCCCCTGCAGCATCTCTGTGACAGGAGCACCAGTCTCTCCTGCTTTGAGCTTCTCCGATAGAAGACATAATTGGCATGTGACTGTGCGTACCTAGTTCTTGCATGACTTGGTGTGCTCATGCTGTCAAATCTACTGAGATTTGTTTACACATCTGTGTAGTGCTGTGTTTTCTCCCCGCCCCCCCTTTTTACCTCCTTTGTGCTCAGAGAGCATCAGACTGCTCCCACACCGTCACCCTCCCCACTGCATATCTGTGCACCTATAGACCCCACCTAGGATGTGCTTCTGTGTGCCTGTTTTGTGCCATCTGTCAGAGCAAGGCACTCTCCATGTCTTGCAGCCTTATGTCTGCTGCTTCTTGTGTGCAGGACAGAATAGGCATAGATGTGGAGCTTCTAGATGAGATGCAGAAGTCCATTCTGGGCTTGTACAGGAGCCCGGCCACGCCCAGCCAGACAGCAGCCAGCCAGACCAACCTGGATGCCATCCAGGACTCCATCAATGGCTTGTGCAGCGCCAGCATCCAGTCTGCTCTGTACAAGGCTGCAGGCCAGCTGCTGGATGACTTGCATCGCAATGTGCGCCTGCTTGGCACTCCTGAAAGGTACCGTCACCCCTCCTGTCCAGAATGTCCTGCTGCTCAGAGGCAGTTGAATGATAGCGTTACTCAGGCGTTTGTCCATCAATAACTTCTCCTTTCACAATCGGGACAAGGGGGTTGCTGACAACATAGGCCAGCTTGTGTCTGTTTGTGGCCCAGCTAATTCTGAAACACTCATGAACAGCACACAGCCTGACTTGAGGAGGCAAATGAATTGTTGGTAGCTGCACAGTCCTGTTCAGCTCACATGACCGACATGTCGGAGCTTTCTGCAAGCTCTACAGCATGACTGCACAGCAAAGCAGCTGCAGCATTGGCCGCATCTGTCAATTGCAATGCAAGCTATCCCGCCCGCTGCTGCACAACTGTATCCCTTGATGGTAGCACAATTCCTCTCTTGATCCAGGCAAGAGGGATAGCGAACAAGTACACCTTGTTTGGAGCAGCTTTTGTAAGGCTGTGCCTCTCAATGCAGTATGTTTGCCCTGTGCAGGGCTCAGGTTCTGCTAGCAGCTGCGCAGAGTCCGCTGCTGGCTGAGAAGAAGCTGGCCAGTGTGCTCATCCCCCGCCTCTGTAACTCCATCCTGACAGCGCCCTCCTCCAGCAGACATGTGAGTCTTGACACGCCTCCTATATGCAAAATGTTGCATGCTGACAGATCACAGTCACAAGCCGTGACAATGCTGGTGTGATGTGTGATGTGTTGTGTTGCTTGTCTGTGTCTCCTGGCAATGTGTGCACAATGCCTGATCTGCAACAGTCAGACACTTGGTCAATGGCTGTGGGACTGCCCTGTATGCTGCTTTTGCTATTCTAAAGTGGATGCAGCCTGTCAGCAAACGGTAGTGCTTCTTTGTACTGCAGCTACTAGCCTTGTCACATGATTTACACCATGTGCCTCCACTTGTGCGTTTGGGTAGACACGCGCCTACCCATCCATGAGACCACTTACTACCTGATTGGTCTCCCGGATTAGTTAATGAATACACGCAAATATACCCTTCTTTTGCACAGAAGAACCAAAGGTCAGATCTGTGTCACAAGCAGCTGGGCCAGCCATGAGCAACAGCGCAAAACAAGATGCTTGAGGATCGCCGCCGTGGTTTTCACCAAACACTAGGCATGCTGAGCACAATGCAGGCACCTGGTTGCAACAACATGTTACACAGACGCTCCCCCCTCACAAGTGCAACATGCAATGCACTAGCTCACCATCTTGGCTGTGTGTTGCTGTTATGTCATGAGTCTGGCCAGTGCTGCAGTGCCTGGTGAAGTGGTGGGCAGAGTACCCAGGGCCCCTGCTTCAGGAGCGCGTGGTAGTGCCCCTGCAGCAGTACCTCACAGATGAGCTGTTTGTGACCAAGAAGCTGACAGTGAGCGTCATGAACGTCATCAAGGTGCTGGCTAAGGTGGAGGAGGCCAACCAGCTGGGCAGGCAGCTGCCCCCTGAAGCCTTTTACAACGAGCTGATCAGGTTGGTTGGTCGCCTTTCTGCTGCTTTTTGATCACCTGCCAGATGCGAGTATCTTTCCAACAGTAAGACTTGAGATGCGGCATTTGATTTTGTGTTGAGTTTGGCAAAGCATGGAAACGCTCACGTATGCAATCTGGTTGCTTCCTGCATGACACCTGCACGTACCTTTGAGCTTAGTCTGCCGCAGCATGCATGCACGCTGTGTCACAGTCAGAATGCCCTGCTAGGCTTTTGTCGCAAGGCCTAATATATCTGCCTCCTACAATCATGGTCCTACTGCTGCATGCATGCAATCACGCTGCTCATCTCCTGTTCGTTCATCACCACCCTGCTTCACCATCACGGCTGCTAGGTAGGTGACGGCTGTCACATCACACAGCACGTTGTGTCACATAGCACCTTCACACTCCTTGCCTTGTCAAACAGAAGACTACCATGTCCCCTGGAGTCAGCACCCTAACCAGCCCCAGCATTATTTGAAGTTGTACGTCGTGCAGCATGTGCACACTGCTTGCCTTGTGATGCAGTGAGAAGCTGGATGTGGAGGACCACTATGTGGCTTGGAGGCAGACCCATGACCAGCCCCAGCACCAGTTTGGCCTGGACGGGCCCTTCTCCTTCTGCAGCTACCCCTTCCTGCTCAACCCTCGCGCCAAGAGCAAGCTGCTGCACACTGAAGCACGCTTCCTCATGACTCAGGTCAACACCACACCTCACCACACCATACCATGGCTGCATTACTTATGTTGACCCACGATGTTCTGGCCTGTTCAGCTGAATGCATGGGAAGCTCAAGTGAGGCATGCAGTTCTTGCAATGTGTAGTGATGGGTGGAAGGCCTGTGGTACAGGCTGCCCAGCGCGCATGACTGCAGCTGTATACATTTTCAGTACTGGTGTGTCATGCTGCAGACTGTACACCAGGCGCGAATAGAGCAGGCCAATGGCAGTGGGCGAGCCGTGTCTGAGGAGAGAGTTCTGCCCGACCACAAAGCCTCCCTCAAAGAGAAGGACGCCGAGCTGCAGGTACCTACTCACCACTGCATGGTTTGGTCTATTCAGAACATACAGTTACATGGAGAGACACTGTGCTCCCCACCTCTGGACATGCACAGATATGCAGCTCTTTCCATCCCGAAATGTCTACTTTAACATCAGAAATGGCCTCCCTACACTGGAAATCTAAACTCAGAAACGTCTAAGGACAGTACAAATGTGTTTCTACATCGTGCAGATGTTTTAGACGCACCTGCTCACTCCCTCAGGACATGCAAGGACTTATAATAATTGCAAAGAGGATACACTCTTGGAGGCCCTGATCACCTGTTTGTCAAAAGATTAGTCCACTTTGGTTCAGTGTCTGGCTCTGTTCTGCAGGTGGATGTGCGCAGCGCTGCTGTTGGGGGGCGGCGGGGGGATCCCAGGAGGCAGGGGGCCAGGTCGGGGGCTGGGGCCCTACGCAACTTGTGGCAGAACAT